>OIZL01000276.1_pt1 | contig 42443 bp, 70 predicted proteins | sample 1588541 | NCBI WGS metagenome assembly OIZL01 (sample SAMN03283285) | human gut metagenome | biome: human-associated habitat; material: feces | host: Homo sapiens | place: Peru | collected 2012 | reverse complement strand
ATGGCTATAATTGGAGGCATTGAGGGGGTGAATAACAGAAAATCCCCGCTCTGCGGCAGGTGGAACTGTCGGCGCAGAGCGGGGATCCACACCAGAGGTTTCCCTTTGGTAAATCTATTATATCAAAGTAGGAATCCTCTTACAAGAGAAAAGAGGATAAAATGCAAACTGTTGATGTTATCAAGAATCTGGACATTTTTGACTGCATCGAAGATTTAGATGATGCGCTTGCGCTGGTTGAGGTGTTTGAAAGCTGGATCGATGATCTGACCAATGTTTCGGATACGCTTATTAAGCCGGAAAATCTGCCAGCTTGGAAGTACAGCGATTTGCCTACCTACTTCCGCACACTGGGCATTGCCAAGCAGAAAATGCTACAGCTTTCTGACCGCTTGGCGAAAGCAGAAGATGGAAAGGCGGTGATCCTGTGAACGCTTTGATTCCTGTGAACTATGACAATCCGGAGCGTCCCACCGTGAGCGGGCGAGAGCTGCATGAATTCTTGGGTGTGGATACGCAATATACAAAATGGTTTGGCCGTATGGTTGAGTACGGTTTTACCGAAGGAACGGACTATATTTTGGTTAGTCAAAAATGTCTAACCAATAATTCGCGCAATCCGTTCACCGAGCGCACCGACCACCAGCTGACCATTCCCATGGCGAAAGAGCTGTGCATGATTCAGCGCAACGAGCGTGGCAAACAGGCACGGCAATACTTCCTGAAAGTTGAGGAGCAATGGAACAGCCCCGAAGCTGTTATGCGCCGGGCGGTGCTGATTGCGCAGCGCAAGAATGACCAGCTGAAAGCGGAGAACAAATTGCTGGCCGCCGACAACGAGCGCATGAAGCCTAAAGAAATCTTTGCAGATGCGGTATCTGCCAGCCAGAACAGTATTCTGGTGGGCGAGATGGCAAAGCTATTGCGCCAGAACGGCGTTGAGATGGGGCAGAATCGCTTTTTTGAATGGCTGCGGCAAAACGGATATCTTATCAATCGGCGCGGCACAGACCGCAATATGCCCACGCAGAAAGCAATGGAAATGGGGCTGTTTGAAATCAAAGAGACTTCTATCACGCATTCGGACGGACATATCAGCGTAACCAAAACGCCCAAAATCTCCGGCAAAGGGCAGGTTTACTTCGTGAACAAGCTCTTGAATGGAAAATTGGCGAAAACATGATAGTTAATTGACAGAAACCCGGCGGGAAAACGAGAGTTTTCTTGCTGGGTTTTCCTTTATCATTAAGGTAAGAAAAGGAGCGCTTCTTTATTGCCAATAAATGAAGGAGGAAAATTTTTATGAGTGAAATGATTCCTGCAAGCCGTGGTGTTGCCAATGCTGGCTTGACCACCGGCGTGATCGGCACTGCTCTGGGTGCGCTGAATGCGCTTGCCGGTTTGGGCGGCGCAGCCGTGGCCGGAACTGTCGTGCGTGACAGTGACGAGCATTTTGTAAATCGCTACGAGTTGAACCTTGTGCGCGAGCTGCAGAACAAGGACACCGCTTTGGCGATTTCTGAGAGCGAGAAATACACCGACAAGAAGATGGTGGAAGTCTATAACGCTCTGAATGCGCAGGACAAGGCCATCCGTGCCGATGTTGCCGCAAACTACCGTGAATTCCGAGATTTCACCGATCAGCAGAGCACCTACAACGGTGTGAACACTGCCACGCTGGGCTGTATGAAGAACCAGATCGATCAGCTGCTTGGCCTTACCAAACTGGTGATTCCCAACGGCAGCTGCTGCCCGGGTTGGGGCGCTGTTGAAGTGAAGCCCGCAACTACTACTACCACTCCCGCCACTGGCGGCTAAACTATTGATTGGGCGGGGCAAGCGCCCCGCCCTTTCGGCTATAAGGGGGCTGACCAATGAAAAAGAGTTTTGCACAGGTTGAACAGGCCATTATCATGTATGCAAAAAATGAATGGCTTGATAAGCTGCAGGGGTTAAACAAATGGCTTTTGCTTGGCGCGACAGGCATTGCAGCGGCAAAGGCCGAACAGATTGCAGATGCTATCATGCACAGCCCTCTGGCACGCGCTGTGGTGGACGATGACGGCATGATTGATGTGGATATGATCTATCAGCAAATGATTGCTGCAGCGGAAACCACAGGCCCTGTGACACAAAATATACCAATGATCGGCGCTGTGAAGTTTGACCGCAGCGACATTGAAAAGCTGTACACCATGATTCAAAACCAGTGAGGTGAGATTTGTGACGAAAAATGAAATGAAAGAAAAGGCTCAGGAAGAAATCCGGGATGCTCAAAATTATTTTGAGATCGCAGAGCAGATGGACGATAAAGAAATGGCCTGCGAGTTTATCACCATGGGGAAAGAAGAGCTCGGCCATGCTGGACGGCTGTATGGGATGGCTGCAAGGTGGTAAATTTTACTACGACATTTTTACGACACTAACAGCCGTTTACGACACTTTTACGACCATGTTTTGCAATGTCTTGCAATGCTTTGCAACGATTTACACATAAGAAAAACCGCGATACAATGCTTTTTTAAAGCTGTATCGCGGTTTTTACTTTGGCGGAGTAGGAGAGATTTGAACTCTATAAACTTTACAATGATACGATAACTATTTAATAATTACGACTTAATTACGACTGAAATGCTTGTTTAAAATGTCGGTTGCTTCCAAAACTGCGCGTTTTTTTGATTCCGCATACCATCGCTGTGTCGTTAAAGCATCCGCGTGGCCCATAAGGTCTTTCATCACCTGCGTGCTGATTTTGCATTGCGTGAGCGTGCTGGCAAATTCATGCCGTAGCTGGTGCGCGGTGAAGTCTGGCACCCACACTGTTTTATAAAGCCGCTCACCCATTACGGATTTTTTTCCAGTAAGATAGCACCGATCGCTCTCTTTGGCACAGCCGATTTTTTTACAATATTGAACCCACGCATTGTGATATTGACTGCTTGTGTATGGTGATTTCCCGCCGAAGATGAAATCATCGTCATGCAAGCTATTCAGCTTCCCTTCCAGCACCGTTTCCAACGGCGCCAATATAGGAACATCTCTAATGGCGTTTTCTGTTTTCGGCGGCTCCAACACAGGCTTATTGCCATGCCACACGACTTGCTTTGTGATGCTGATCATGCCACCGGCAATGTCTTTTTTCTGCAGCGCCATGACTTCGCCAAGGCGCAGACCGGCGTACATCATAAACGCAGGGCACAGGCCAAATCCATCAGGGTTTGCCTTTACCTTATCTACTTCTTCATCGGTTGGCGCACGGCGCTTTTTCTGCGGCAATCCTTGCGGCAATTTTAACAAAGAACATGGATTAAAATCTCCTTCCATTTCAGAGCACCAATACTGAAAAATCAAACTGATTACAGATTTTTGACCGGCAATCACCTTATAAGAAGATCCTTGCATTGCCATTTGGGAAAGCCGTTTGCTGACGGCTGTGGTTGTTATTTCACGCATTCCATAACCAGAAAACCAACTCGAGGCCCGGTCAACCTTGCTCTTATAGTTTTTAAGTGAGCCGTACCTTAGTTTCGGCTCTTTCCACTTCCAGAATTGTTCTGCGACATCTTCAAATGGTTCACCATATTCTTTTTTGTTTTCTACGCCAGCAACAGCTTCATCAATTTTCCTCTGAACCTCGCGGACTGTCTTTCCGTAAAAATGAATTCGTTTGCCGTTGATCGTTTTGGTTTTCTCAATTAGACCATCGGTACGAGATTTTGCTTTGCTCATAATATCACCTCGAATACTCGCCGCGTTTCAGCTGTGCTGCTTTTTGCCCGGCACAATGTGCCGAGCGCAGATTTCCAATGTTCGGCTTTGCGGTGTCTGGATCTACCAAATCCCCGGTCGCAGCTTCCAATTCGTAATTCTCAATCACAAGCCTGCACACTGCCGCCCGGCTGCGCATGGAGCAATGTGCATTCGCTGCGTATTCATCAAGCATAGACGGCCAATCACTGCCATGCCCACCAAAGATTAGATATGCCAGCTTTTCTACTTCTCCGGGCGGGCAGTCGGCCAGATAGTGGAACAGGCCGTTGCGTTTCTGTTCCACATCTTCGGCGCTGCCCTCGAAATCATCATAGATTTCTGGGTGTGCAAGTCGCAGCACATCGCGAAACCAATTCATGCCGAGCGCCCTGTACCAGAGCAAGAATTCGTAGACATTCGGAATCCGGGAGCCGGTTTCCATCCGATGTATCGTGCTGGTGCTGGTGTGCAGTACTTCGGCCAGGAATTCCTGGCTTGCACCGGCTCTGATCCGGGCAGAGGATAATAATTCAGCAATCTTTTTCGTATCTTTCATGTGCTTCACCCCCAAAAACAAAGGGCGGTTTCCTGCCATTCAAATCTGACAGGAAACCGCCTCCAAATTGAATCAAATCTGCTATGGCGTTTTATTCTCATTTGCGCTATAGTAAGCTTAGTAAAATTACTATAGCGAAAGAGAGGAACTTATGAATGATGACTTAGTACGACTAATCGAACGAATTGAAAAATTGGACAAGCATACTTATGAAATCTTCATCAAAAAGGCGTTAGAGCTGTTGAAAATTGAAGAATGATTCTTGATTGCCCCCGCAGTGCGGGGGCTTTTTGTTTTAATAGCAGCGGGAACACGCTGTATAACCGGCGGCTATGGCATCTTTTTTGCTGATAGGTATACAGCTTTTCAGGTAACTGCATCCAGCCCGGTGATACTTTGAGCCTGTGCGTGTAATGTATACGGTTTCGCTCTGTGTCTGCTGCTGCGCTGGCTTTGGTGTCGGCCTTGGGGTAGGTGCTGGTGTTGGCTGTGGTGTTGGTGTCGGTGTCGGTGTCGGAGTAGGTGTAGGCGTTGGCGATGGTGTAGGTGTAGGCGTAGCGTATCCATATAGATTGCAAACGGCATTCGCGGCCTGATATTCGTCAGCGTTTTTTAAGTCGTCAACAATCTCTTCGCAAGCATCATCAAAATAGTATAAGTCATATAAGCGAGGATCAGATTTTATTTCCTCAAGGCATTCATCGAATGTGTAGTATTCGTATTGATGTGCGTTTTCGGCCAGCCATTCACCAAAATCATTGGCGCTTTCGGCTTTGACATATCCCAAACCCGGCGCATAGCGATCTACCACCTGTTCTACTTCCGCAGCGGACAGGGACGAATTGCAGCTTACTAATAAGGTAGAGGCAAGCGCAACAGCCAGAACTTTCAAAATGCGTTTCATTTTTCAACACCGCCTTTTTTCTCCACCGCACTGACCAGCTGATCGAGCATGATAGACAGCGGCTTGATATATTCTGGATTGCTTTTACATATATCAATAATTTTTCTAAGAGCAGGGTCTTTGATCTCCTGCTCTTTTTTTGCCAGCGCAAAGGCAGCGGCAAGCTGCTTTATATCTTCCGGCACTTGATCGTATTGATCGCCGCCGTACATGGCCAGAGGAACGCTGGCGGCGAGATCGTCAACGGAATTTTCTTCATTTAATAAGCTATCAACTGAAACTTTAAATAGCTCTGCAAATAATTTTAAGTTTTTTTGACTAAGACTTTTTGTTTTACCGGTTTTCAGCGAACCAAGTGTTGAACGCGGCAAACCAACCGCAGCACAGGCGCTTCCGTCTGTCATTCCTTTATCTAATACGAGCGAGTGTATTCTACTATACAAATTGCCCATAAAATCCTCTCCAATTTGTGCAAACATACAAAGTCGCAAAATTCGTACAAATGGTATTGAAATGTAGGAAAATTCGCACTATAATAAAAGCATGGCCGGTACGAAAATCGCTACACATATTTTAATTTGTTCGTACTCTTATTATAAGTGCAAATTTTCGTACTGTCAATATCTACATAAGATAGGCAGGTGAAATAATGAAACAGCTGACCCCACTTGGGGTGAGAATCGAGATTGCGCTGATCCGAAAACGGATGACCAACACGGAGCTGGCGCAACGAGTGGCAGACGACACCGGGATGTTTTGTGACTGCAAGTACATTTGCAAAATCAAGACCGGCGAGAGAACGCCGCCGAAAATCATCGAAAGCATCCGCAAGATTCTGGAAATCAAATAAAAGGAGAATGACAATGAATTTTGATGTAAAGCTGGTAAGCGGCGGTTATGACGGCGAGAGTCCTATGGAGCTTATCAAGAAGGCAGAAAAGCAGATCGATGATCTGATGGTTACTGTACACAAGCTGGCAGAAATGAAGATTTTGCTGCAGGAAACAGAAGCCCGCCAGATCAAGTGAAAAGGAGAACGAAAGTGAACGATTTGAAAATCTGGGAGAACCCGGAATTTGGAGAGCTGCGAATCGTTGAGATGAACGGCGAGCCTTGGATGGTTGGCAAAGATGTGGCGCAGGCGCTGGGGTATCAGAATGCGAGCAAAGCACTGAACGACCATGTTGACCCGGAAGATAAACTCAATAACGAATCGTTACTGAGTTTGGGGCAGCGTGGAGGTTGGCTCATCAACGAATCCGGCCTGTACAGCTTAGTGCTTTCCAGCAAGCTGCCGGGAGCAAAGCGTTTTCGGCGCTGGGTGACTGGCGAGGTGCTGCCCTCTATTAGAAAGGACGGCGGCTACATTAAGACCGCACCGGGCATGACCGATGCGGACATTATGGCAAAGGCAATTCTGCTGGCGCAGAAAACCATTGAGGGGCAGAAAGCGCAAATCGCTGAAATGACCCCGAAAGCGCTTTTTGCGGATGCCGTGAGCGCAAGCAGCACTTCCATTCTGGTGGGTGACCTTGCAAAGCTGATTCGCCAGAACGGCATGGACATTGGCCAGAACCGATTGTTCGATTGGCTGCGGAACAATGGCTATCTTATCCGCGCAAAAGGCATGAGCTGGAATATGCCCACGCAGCGCAGCATGGATATGGGCTTGTTCGAGGTAAAGGAAACTTCCATCACGCACGCTGACGGGCACATTAGTGTTAACAAAACCGTTAAGGTGACGGGCAAAGGGCAGATTTACTTTGTGAATAAGCTCATTCCGAAGAAAGGAGCGTAAGAATGAAGAAGTACGAATTCACCGGGGAAGAAAAAGTGATCGATAACCACACGCTTCACCGCATTCGTGCTGTTCGCGATTTCGGTGAAGTGAAAGCCGGTGATCTGGGCGGCTGGATTGAAAAAGAGGAAAACTTAGATCATGACGGCAACGCTTGGGTTTTCGGCAACGCTAAGGTGTATGGAAACGCCCGTGTGTTCGGTGACGCACATATATACGGCATGGCGGAGGTGTACGGTAACGCTTATGTGTATGACGATGCCGAGATGCGCGACCACGCTAAGGCTTTTGGCACATCTCGGGTGTGCGAAAACGCTGATATATCGGGTAACGCGAGTGTGTACAGTAACGCATGTGTGCACGGAGACGCCGAAGTTTCAGGTGAAGCTAAGGTACACGGAAATGTACATGTGTACAGCACTACTGAATTATTCGGCAACGCTTTTGTGCATACGAATGCTGATTATGCGATTGTTCACGGCTTTGGCTCTCATTACAGAGACACAACATTTTTCCGATGCATCGATGGACTTGTTCGCGTAAAGTGCGGGTGCTTCCGTGGCACGCTCGAAGAATTTAAGGCAAAGGTTGTCGAAACCCATAAAGACAGCAAAATTGCAAAGGAGTATTTGATGATTGCTGACCTTATGGAAATGCATTTTGCAGAATGAGAAAGGAGCATGAGCATGCGAATTAAAGACGGTGTTCCCGAAACGGCAGCAGCCTTGCGTGAGCGGTTTGGCCGGGAAATGCTTAGCGCTAAAGAAGTGTCCGAAGCCACCGGGCTGAGCGAGTACACAGTGCGGCGCAAGTTTACCGGCTGGAATGGTAGGTTGATTGCTGTGGAAGTTATTGCACGGCAGATCGTTGGTTGAAAGGAGAAAATAGAATGGAAAAATCTTTGTTTTTTAGAGGCATCGTCCGCGTAAGCCCTAACGATATCACGCTGAAATCTGGTGACGGCATCAATTTGGTTGCCGCTATTCGTGAAATGATGGGCGCTTGCATTGGTGTGTATGATGATGTACCGTGCGAATTCGCAATCACCATGAACCGTTATGATGACTGCTTTGAAATCAACGGTGAGAAATTCGAGGTGGCTAAAGGTGTGTAAGATTCTTGACACGCTGAACGCCATCACCGGCGCAGTGTTGGGCACGAGCTTGGGCATGATCGCCTTTATCCCGATGGCTTTTGCCGAGCGCGGCTACTGGGGAATTGGCGGCGAATGGATTCTGATTGCGCTGTGTGGTGCGATTGGGTGGCAAATATTTGAAAGGGGCGTTTGAAAATGCTTGATTTGAAGCCCTGTCCTTTTTGTGGAAATGAGGGGGTTTTACAACGAAGTTGTAACAGCTGCCGAGTATGTTGCCAGAGCTGGGATTGTCCGATCGAACCAAGAACACACTGGTATCCGAATAAACAGTTGGCTGCCAAGGCGTGGAATAGTAGAGCCGATAATAAGAAAGGAGAAAAATAATGGGAAAAGTGAAATTCGCCGTTCTCGTGAAAGACAAGAATATAAGCATCAGCACGGATGACACTGGAATTAATATTTTGAAATATCTGGCATTGATTGCCGTCCGTGTAATTTCTGAAATGAGCGTCGAGGACGAAAAGACTTTGCGAAAAATTCTTTGCGACATGATCATGTCTGCACCTACAAGGGAGAACTGTTTGCCTGCAAAGAATTGTAAATTCGTGCGGGTTTTCGCGCGAAAGAAAGGAACGAAAGAATGAACAAATGTTGCGAGAAAATCGTAGATGTTACTAAAATCAGCCATGACGAATGGTTGGATACGCGCCGCACCGGCATCGGCGGCAGCGACAGCAGCACCATTGTCGGGCTGAATCCTTACAATAGCCAGTATCGCTTGTATCTGGACAAACAAGGCGAAATCGAAGCCAAAGCCGATAATGAAGCCATGCGGCAGGGGCGCGACTTTGAGCAATATGTGGCGGATCGTTGGATGGAAGCGACCGGGAAGAAATGCCACAAGAACAACTTTATGTGGCGCAGCAAAAAATGGCCGCACATGCTGGCCGACATTGACCGTGAAATCAATGGAGAAAACGCGGGGCTTGAATGCAAAACGACCAGCGTTTACAACAAGGCCGATCTGGCGGGTGGCGAAGTCCCTACCACCTACTATGTACAGTGCCAGCATTATATGGCTGTTCTGGGGTTCGACAGAATGTATCTGGCAGTGCTTGTACTTAACAAAGGGTTTTATCACTTTGTGATAGAGCGTGATGAAGCCGAGATCGAAGCACTGGCAAAGGCAGAAGCTGAATTCTGGGCAAAAGTGCAGAGCCGCACGCCCCCCGAAGTGGACGGCAGCGATGCGACCATGGATGCTCTGCGCGAGAAGTATCCGAACGGGCGCGAAGATCTGCCTGTGATGGAGCTGCCGAAAAGCTGTGCGGATGATCTGGAAGCGCTGGCCGGGATTCAAGCCGATCTGAAAATCATGAAGGAATCGGAAATCGCCGTAAAGGCAAGGATCATGGAGAAGATGGGTGAACACCCGCTGGCCATTGCTGGAAGCTTTGATGTGAGCTGGAAGAACCAGAGCACGAAGCGCGTGGATACCGCCAAACTTAAAAAGCTGCACCCGGATGTATACGCCGAGTGCCTGAACGAAACGACAAGCCGGGTATTCCGGTTTAAGCAGAAAAAAGCATAAAGGAGATAAAAATCATGACTACACCTACCAATACCGCAAGCATCATCCAGAAAGCGCAGCAGGCTAAAGCTGCTGAAAAAGACAACAAGGGTCGCACGCTGCGCGCTGCCATGGCAAAAATGAACGGTGAGATTGCGAAAGCTCTGCCCGCTGTGATGACCCCTGAACGCTTTACCCGTATCGCTACCACGGCGATCAACTCAAACCCGCAGTTGGCAGAATGCGAGCAGACCAGTTTTCTCGGCGCTCTAATGCAGGCTGCACAGCTTGGCCTTGAGCCTAACACCCCGCTCGGGCAGGCGTATCTTATCCCTTATAAGAACAATAAAAAGAATGTGATGGAATGCCAGTTCCAGCTTGGGTATAAGGGCTTGATCGATCTGGCGTACCGCAGCGGTGATGTAAGCATCGTGCAGGCGCACGAGGTTCGCGAGGGCGATAAATTTGAATATTCGTTCGGGCTTGAGCCGACTTTGGAGCACAAGCCCGCCATGCAGGATCGCGGCAATGTGATCTGCTACTATGCGATGTTCCGCACCAAGCAGGGCGGCTTTGGCTTTGAGGTGATGAGCAAAGAGGACATCGAAGCTCATGCTAAGAAGTTCAGCCAGGCGTACACGAACGGCCCGTGGCAGACGAACTTTGACGAAATGGCGAAGAAAACCGTTTTGAAGAAGTGCCTTAAATATGCACCGCTAAAAAGCGACTTTGCCCGCGCAGTGAACACGGATGGCAGCGTTAAGTCGGAAATTGCCCCAGACATGACCGAGGTGCCCAGCGAAAACATTGTGTATGAGGTGGACGGAGAAACCGGCGAAGTGTTGAACGCAGCGGACAAGGACGGCGATAAGAATGCTGATTAACACAAAGAATGGCGCACTGTGTGCCGGGCGCGTTGCGAAAGACCCGGAAACGCGCACGGTGAAAGATACCTGCGTGACTAAATTTTCCATAATTTACGGCAAGAGTGATGAGATCGGCAGCAATGGCAAGCCGAAAGGGCTGTTTTTGAGTGTGGACTGCTGGGGCAGCCTTGGCGACACGGTTGCGCTTTTGAGCAAGGGCGACAGCTGCCTTGTCTGGGGTGAGATTCAGAGCAGGGATTACAACGGCAAGACTTATCACACTCTGAGGGCAGAGAATCTTACATTCGGGGCAGAAACGCTGCTCAAATGCGCTTCTGCTGTAAGTGGTGTAAGTTCCTTGCCAAGCGGTGAAGCGATGGCACAGGGCGAATTTGTGGCCAATCCGGCCATTTCTGATGCCACGCAGAGCTTTACGCCGATTTCCGAAGATGAAGATCTCCCATTCTAAACATTTGGAGGGAAACGCATGGCTAAAAACAGTTTTGGGCGGGCGGGCAAGGCAGACAAAGCCTTGCTGCGCTGGCAGCAGAAAAATGATGCCCGCATGGAGAAAATGCGGGAGAAGCAGCAGATGAAAATGAAAGGTGAGATAAAAAATGATGGCAAGCAATAAGGTTTCTATCAACATTACCCTTGACAAACACGGGAAATTTAATGTTTCAGTTTATGGCAACGGTGCAGACTGCATGGCAGCGCTTGCGCTCGCAGCGATAGATATTACATCTGGCATGGGGGTTGACAATATTGCGCCATTACGCAAAACCCTCTGTGATTTTATCATAGCTGCTCCAATCAAACTGGATTGCACGGATGAGGATATCGTGGATATCGTCAAAAGGCTTGAAGAAAATCGGAGTGATATCGATTCGAAAGAACATGGGGTAAAAAACGATGGCAAAAATTGAGTTTGAATGCGAAACACCCATGGACGAGCTGCACGGATTCGGGCTCCTGACTTACAAAGGAAAAGGAATTGGATACACCACCAACCGCCTGAATGAGGATGAGTTTAATTTCATCTCCGGCATGAACTACGCGGTGAACCATATCCTTTCGAATTTCATCGAAAACTTGGAGGAATTGGAAGAAATGAATGATCGCGTGGAAATGCTGCGTGATCTGAAAATGCAGATCGGTAAAAATATGCTCATTGCTGCGAAATACAGCTGTGACATTGAAATTTCACGGATTATCACAAAATTTATTGATTCCCATGAGGACTAAGCGGCCAGCCGAGGAAGGGGGTGATACTACCAATGGCAACAGAAAAAAGCGGCAAACGCTATTACTGGCTGAAGCTGCAGGACGATTTTTTTAAGAGCAAGCGCATTAAGAAGCTGCGGAAAATCGCCGGTGGTGATACATACACCATCATATATCTAAAAATGCAGCTGCTGGCCATGAAGAACAACGGAGTTTTGGAGTTTACCGGGCTGGAAAACACATTTGCAGAAGAATTGGCGCTTGATCTGGACGAAGAACCCGAAAATGTGGCCGTGACCGTAAACTATCTGCTTTCGTGCGGCTTGCTGGAAACCGACAACGAGTTACAGTATTTTGTGCCGTATGCAGTGGAAAATACAGGTAGCGAAGCGGCATCCGCAGCACGCGTAAGGAGATACAGAGCGTTACATTGTAACGCCGATGTAACACCGATGAAACAAATCGGTAACGGAGAGAAAGAGATAGAGAAAGAGATAGAGATAGAGATAGATAAAGAGATATATAGGTCAACTGCCGGGATGAATCCCGGCGGAGAATCTCCCGAAAAACCTAAAAAGGCAGAAGGAAACCAGGCCTATAAAGAAATCGTGGACTATCTCAATATCGTGTGCGGCACTGGATACCGAGCCAGCAGCAAGGCAACACAGCGGCTTATCTCGGCAAGGCTGCATGAGGGCTTTACCGTTGAGGATTTTAAATCCGTGATCCGTACCAAGCACAGCGAATGGGCGAACGATGCCAAGATGAGCAAATTCCTACGCCCGGAAACCTTGTTCGGCACAAAGTTCGAGAGTTATCTCAACCAATGCGCTGAGAGCCATGGAACAAGCATTCTGGACGGCGTTTTTTAAGGGGGCAAACGATGTATACCGATGTTGTAAAACGCATTGAGAGCCGAATTCCGGCCACGCAGGTGGAAGAATACACCGGTGACGATGGCTTAAAGCACTGCAAGCGGTGTGCCGGGCCGACACAGTGCCGGGTAACGCTGTTTGGCGTGGAGCAGGTTGTGCGCTGCCTATGCCCGTGCGAAAAGCAGCGGCTGGCAGAGATCGAAGCACATGAAATGCAGCTGCAGCAGATCGAGCGGCGGCGGCGAGATTGCTTTGATGTGCCGACTATGCGCGACTGGACTTTTGCGGCAGATGACCGAAAGAATCCTAAAATTTCGGATGCCATGGAGCGATATGCAAACCATTTTGATGAATTCTTGACCAAGAAAAGCGGGCTGCTGCTGTTTGGCCCGTGCGGCACAGGCAAGAGCTTTTATGCGGCTGCCATCGCAAACAAGGTAATCGAGATGGGATTTACCGCCAAAATGACCAACTTTGCAACGATAATCAACCGGCTGCAAAGCACTTTTGAGGGCCGAGACGGCCACATAGAGAGCCTGAATCTCTATCAGCTGCTGGTGATCGATGATCTGGGCGCGGAGCGCACCACAAGTTATATGCAGGAGCTTGTGTATAACATTGTGGATAGCCGGTATCGTTCCGGGCTGCCGATGATCATTACCACCAATCTGACCCGGGAGCAGATCAAGCATCCCGGGAGCGTAGAAAACGAGCGCATTTATGATCGTATCATGGAGCGGTGCTTGCCGGTTGAGGTTGCCGGGCAGAGCCGCAGAAAGCAAAAGCTGCGAGAGACCGCAGACAACATGAGAAACAGTTTAGGACTGTGAGGTGTGACAGCATGATTTATTTCGGAAAAACGGGCGATTTCTGGGTATACGAGGACAGAATCATTGTTCCTGTGTGCGTGAGGGCTGAGCAGGCAGACGATTACATTACCGACTTGGCCAAGGCGCTGGACATGATGCACCGACAGCAGGACAAGCTGATCGAGGAAAAGGGGGCGATGCCATGAATTCGCCTTGCAAGAACTGCCCGGGACGGTACTTACTGTGCCACAGCGAGTGTGATAAATATGCTGTGTTTGCTGCAGAAAAAGAGAGAATCCGGGCAAACCGCATGAAAGAATGCGATGAGTTCTCGTTTATCATGGAATCGAGAAGAAGGGTGACTTCCGTGTGGTATCACGGGAGAAAAACTAAAGATCGGAAAGGTGGATTTGAGGAATGAAAGAGCCAATCTGTGAGCTTTATCACGATAATTTCCAAAACTACAAAAGTTATGGAATCCCGCACGCACAGCTTGTGATTGCTGATATTCCGTACAATATCGGCGCGGATGCATACGCGAGCAATCCTATGTGGTACAAGGATGGTGACAACAAAAAGGGCGAAAGCAAGCTGGCGAAAGCTTCTTTCTTTAACAGCGATGGGCGCTTTAAAATTGCCGAGTATATGCATTTTTGCTCAAAGCTGTTGGTGAAAGAACCGAAAGAGCGAGGTAAAGCACCGGCCATGATCGTGTTCTGCGCATTTGAGCAGATTCAGACTGTGATCGAGTATGGCAAGCGATACGGCTTTAAAAACAGTTATCCGCTGTTTTTTTGCAAAAATTATTCTGCACAAGTGCTTAAAGCCAATATGCGGATTGTAGGTGCTACAGAATTTGCAGTTGTGCTGTATCGTGATAAGCTGCCGAAATTTAACGGCGGCGGGCACATGGTTTACAACTGGTTTGAGTGGCGGCGGGATTCCGGAAAGGAATATCCCAAAGTGCATCCTACGCAAAAGCCGGTGAATTTGCTCAAACGGCTGATTCAGATTTTTACGGACGAGGGCGATGTAGTAATTGACCCGTGCGCCGGGAGCGGCAGCACGCTACGCGCGGCATACGAATGCGGACGAAACAGCTATGGTTTTGAGGTTGACCGCAAATTTTATACGCTGGCAAAAGAAAAAATGCTGGATTTTTCCGGCGCAAAACAACTTGAATTTGAGATGTGACGATGAAAAGTAAAATTATTGCTCTGGTGGCGGTGGCCATCATTCTGTGGCTGGCACTTTCGGTAAGCATCAGCCTACTGCTGGCGGCATCGGCTTGGTGCGCTAAGATCATGGGCGCACCAGCAGCTATTGCCTGCTTTGTGGCAAGTTTTCTGTTTGTGATTTTCTGCTGCCTTTTGTGCAGCGAGGAGGATGGCGAAGATGAGAAAAAATAAGTATCACGCACGGAAAGTCACGGTGGACGGCATTGTTTTTGACAGCCGCAAAGAAGCCGACCGCTGGCGGGAGCTAAAATTGCTTGAGCGCGCAGGGAAAATCACGGAGTTAAAGCGGCAAGTGCCTTTTTTGCTGATTCCTACTCAGAGGGAATTTTGCGGTGAAATCGACAAAAACGGACGATTTAAAAAAGGAAAGGTGCTGGAAAGGCCTGTGGCTTACATTGCAGATTTTGCCTATATGCAGGACGGGAAATATGTGGTTGAGGACACCAAAGGCGTGAAAACGCCGGAGTATGTGATCAAACGGAAGCTGATGCTGTGGCTGCAGGGGATCAGGATTCGGGAGGTGTGAACATGAAAATTAGTAAAAATGCAAGTCGGCATTTGGATACCGCTCGGCTTCTTATGGAAAGTGTGGAAGAATCGCTTAAAAAGTATCCGGGGGTAAGATATACCTACTTGCTGCGCAGAGAAGATTCGGTCGAATCTGTACACCGGCGCTTGGTACAGATTCGGCAGGAAATTATGGCGGTAAGTCGCGAATTTGAAAGCGCCTATGCTTTTGCAATGAATCAGGACGGTGAAAACAATGAGTGAAGCTGTGCTTGTCAGCATTCGGCCGGAATGGTGCAACCTGATTGCCCACGGTGAAAAGACTGTAGAGATTCGGAAAACGCGGCCAAAATTGAAGCTGCCTTTTAAATGCTACATGTACTGTTCTGCAGCGTCAGCTACTGACCCCAATCAAATATTAGAGATACATGGCCACGATGGTAAAATCCGAAAAGCCAATGGCCATGTTATAGGCGAATTCGTATGCGACAATATTATGAAAATCAACCGCATAGGAACGGCAGATAATGTTATTACATCATCGTGCCTTACTAATGATGAATTGAACAGTTATCTTGATGGCTGCGGCGGTTATGCATGGCATATCTCTAAGCTAAAAAATTATGGAATACCACGGGAACTGGGCGCATTCAGCAAACCATGCCATGAAAAACTGTACTGCGAAAATTGTGCAATGTACAACAAAAACGCCGATTCTTGCGGAAATGAAGCGCTGCGACTGCATAGGGCACCGCAAAGCTGGCAGTATGTGGAGGAGTTAAGTAATGGTTGAATGTATTAGCAGAGAAGCAGCAATCAAAGATTTTGAAAGAACAAACTGAACATGTAAAAAAAACTGAACAGTTGGAAAAATCGAAAGGAGAAAATGAAAATGAGTTTTAAGAGCGATTTTGAGGTTATCTGTTCGCTGGGAGAACCGGCCCTGCTGGAACAGCTTGCCGAGGAATGCAGCGAGCTGGCACAGGCGGCGTTGAAGCTGGCGCGGTTGGAGCGAGGAGAAAATCCCACGCCGAAAACATTTATCGAATGTTTAAACGCGCTAATTGAAGAAATGGCTGATGTGAAGTTGTGCATTTCTGTGATTGAAACAAGCCGCGCACTTGATGTTTGTTGGATTTCTGCAGAGAAAGAAAAGCGCTGGGCGAAGCGCATTCTGGAGGCACGGGGAGAAGTGCCAAAAGAAACGCCCGGAGAAAAAAAGAAAACCCGCCAGAGCGAGTTTTTGAAGATTTTCCCGAAGGTAGGGTTGAAAGAAGGCGTGATAGACATTTGCCCATTATTCTTGGATAAAAGCGCCAACTGTATCAAGGTGAATTGTAGGGTATGTCAAAAAGATTTCTGGCTGGCCGAGGTGAAGTGAGATGAACCTCAGACTGAAAGGAGCGTCCTGATATGCCTGAATTGAAACCTTGCCCGTTTTGCGGATACAAAAGCGTAAAGATACTTGCAGATGACAACGAGTTCTCGTACTACCGGTTCTTTACACAGTGCCAAAAATGCGGTGCTGGTGCAAAAAGAGGACACACGAAAGAAGATGCGGCTAAAGAGTGGAACAGGAGGGCTGACAATCTCGCAAGAGCTTTGACGGAATGTGAGGAAAATGGCGATGGATAAGATCGTGATCTACAACCGTGCCACCGGCGCGCTGCAGCAGAAAATGGTGGATGACTGGCACACATACAAAAAGTTTCTGCTGGATGCCGGTATGCGCCGGGACGATTCAGCGTTTGACCCGGAAATCTGGGTAAATCAAGATTATATCTTGCGGAGGTATCGTAATGCGACAGAGTAATATCAAAAAAATCGTGGCCATGGCGCAGCGGCAGGCTATGGCCGCAGCGGACAGGGAGCGAATCGCCGTTGCCGTGCGGACAATCATGATCTACTGCTATGCCATGATTCAGGCGGGGCTTCCGCCTGAAACTGTGCAAGAAGTGCGCAAAATCGCGGATGATCTCATCGCAGATAAATTCGATGAGCTTAAAACCGATGGCGTGGCCGAAGCATGGCTGCGGCAGCAGCTGGAAGCCGATGGACTCAAGTTTCAGGAGATTCCGCCAGAAGTGAGTTTCGATTTTGTATAAAAAAAACAGGGCCGGAGAAATCCGGTCCTGCTTTATGTGCCTCAAAAGATGCACATAATTATTTCTATCCTCGGGTGGATTGCTCCACCTGACATCAATATTGTATCGCATTTGCTGCATAAAAGCCATTGGCAAACCAAACAAAAAAGGGTGAAGATTTTTGTGAGAATCATTCTCCTATCAAATCCTCGATCTCCACGCCGAGGGCGTGGGCCAGAGCAGTGATCGTGCCAATGGTAATGTTCTTGGTCTTGATCTCTCCAGTTTCGATTTTGCGGATCTGCCGGGCATTGATGCCCGACATCTCTGCAAGTTTGGCTTGGGTCATGCCCTTGCTGGTACGGATGGCCAGCAGTGGGCATTTATCAGGCTGCCTGTTGCCGAAAATAGGTGTGACGGACAAGATTTCAAAGGGAATTTTCTCACGCTTTCCGGAGATGGTCGGCGCTGTAATGGTCAGAGATTGGATAGCATCGTCAATCGCTTGCTCAATGCTGCCAGTTACGCGGACGGATGGAACTTTGGCAAAAACCAAATTTTTGTTTCCGTCAGTAGAGGTGTAGTCGGAGCGTATGCCGCCTGGCACATCGTGGATGAAGTCTGGAAGGGAAACCGTCACGGCTTTTCTGCGTGCCATGCCGGTGGGGGTGGTTCCGATTTCCTCCCATCCATCTGGCAGGTCAAGGCCGTAAACATAATCCTGTACGGCTGTAAAATAAGCGATTTCGGCGGGGGTGTACTCACCTGTGCTGTGGGAAGCGGAAACAACAGTGATGATGATTTCTGTGGTCATGGTGTTCTCCTTTCAGGTGTGCTTCGTTTGTTTGATTATAGTATAGGCCAATTTTGGCCGCTTTGCAATGGGCAATTTGCACAAAAAAAGAGGAAACTTTTTATCGTTCCCATCTGCCCTTTGCTATATCCATCTCGGCAGTGATGCCGGGATGAGCCTTTACAGCTGCGTTAAAGGCTGCAATGGCCTTGTGCCGCTCTTTACCGCTGTAGGTGGTGTGGCTGATCTCGGTGCGGGTGCCGTCCAGATACTGCCGATACTCGGTAAGCGTGTACTGGATGCCGTTGTAGGTGTTGGTGCGCTTTAGCGTGATCACCGGCACGGTGGGGGCGGTGGCTAACTCTTGATAGCGTGCCGCTATGGCCTGCCGGTGCTGCTTTAAGCAATCCACCATGGCTTCCAAATCGGCTATCATGTTGGCGCTGCGTTCGTCCTCACGCTGCAGCTCGTCCAGCGCATAAATGGCACTGGGGCGGCGGCCATAAAGATACAGATCATGCTTATATTCATTGGTTTCCAGCCCATACCGGCTGTAGAAATCCTTGTAGGTCGTGCGGTAAGTCATGCGGAAACCTCCCACAGTTTGATGATGCTGCCGTCTGCGTTGATCTGCACGCGGCGGCTCTGGTGATCGGCTAAGCGTGTAGCCTCAACGATGATCGGCGTGCCATTGGAGGCGGCAAGCCGGTAAGCGTGGCGCATGGCCTGATCTGCTAAGGGGGTAGCGCCGAGCTTGCGCCCGGCGGAGAAAATTGTAAAAATGAACATGGGAACACCTCTCAAACTCTGTGATAAAGGCCAAGATAAATATACTTGCCGCTTTTGCTGCCGAACGCGTGATACAGTGCGCCGCGCTGATCGCTTGATGCTGGTTCGCCCATCAGGAAACCGGCAGAAACCATGCCGCGCGTTTCTTCCGGCAGATGGTAGGGCGGCATGCAGGTTAGCATGTGATCGTAGATTTCAGCGGCGATCAGCTGCCCGGGCTTGGCGTTAAAAGCCCGGTCGCGCTGCCAATCTGCGCGGGTGTATTCGGGCGTGATGATTTTCAGCATTTTAAAATCTCCTTTATAAAAAATTTTGTGGAACCGGGCTTTGGGATGAACCCGGCGGAACCGTTCAAGCGGTGATGGTTTCGCGGCGGCGAGCGGTGGCGCTCTGTGCGCCGTATTTAGCGCGTATCCAGTCGTAAGATTTACGGCTGCCGCGGCTGGTTTCCTTGGCGCTTTCGGGGCGCCAGTACCACATTTGGCGGCGCTCGGAGAAGATCATTCCGGCTTTGGCGGCGCGTTTGTCGGTGCTCCAAATCCACTTACCGAGAATTTCAAAGCTAACGCCCATCGCGTTGAGCTTATCCACCATTGGCCGGAGTTCGGCATCAACGGCGGCCTGCTTTGCCCGTTCGGCCTCGGCGCGGGCGTTGTAGTCTGTGTGGATGCCGGTATCAAACCGGGGCAGGCGGGTCTTGAGATAGTCCCATTCGGCGTTGATGGCCTGCATTGCCTCCACGGAGCCGCCCAGATCGGGGTGATGCTCCATGCAGAGCTTTTTATAAAGGGCTTTGCCCTCGTTCAGGGTGTGGGGCTGGGGAACAAAATATTTAAGGGTGGTCATGGTGGTGTCTCCTTTTAAATTGAACTGTTGCGTTCTGTTCTTTGATTGCATTATAGAACTGTTGCGTTCCGCTTGTCAATAGGTGAATTTGCATTTTGTTGAACTGCACAAAATACTGTTGCGTTCTTTGTGCATTTTGAACTGTTGCGTTCAAAAGCGGGATTCTGTATAATAAGAAAAAATAACTTATTAAGGGGGGATACTATGCCAGTATCAGAGAAAAAGCGAAAGAGCTTGGATGCGTATAATGCGACTTGTGATTATATAAGCATTAGACCTAAAAAAGATAAGGGCGAACAAATCAGGCAGGCAGCCAAGCAGGCAGGAAAAAGCCTGCAGGGCTGGATTTTGGAAGCCTGCGCCGAAAAAATAGAAAGAGATCAGAATAAAACGCTCAAAGATTGATGTTGTGGGCGGTCATGGCGTGCCGGAGATAGTCGGTTTTTGTGTTTCGCCAGTTCTGCGCCCAGCAAAGCACGGTATTCTGCACCCAGTAGGGCACTTGTAAGCGGTCGCAGATATCAAAGTTCATGCAGATGGTTTCATCAGCCCGGCGGATCGTGTCAGCATCGGCGGGGAATCGCTCTCGGGTGTAGGCTTGTTCGGCGGCCCAGTAGGCCAAGCCCTCAAGGGCCCGGCGCTGGTCGATGGTTGCGGTAAATGTCATGGTTTATTCCTCCTCTGTCCAATACTCAACGATGCAGTAGCCGCTACTGCTGGGGTTGTGCTTGTAGATCTTCTGGCCAGTGCCAAACCGGCCGCTGTAGGATTCTGTGCGGGTTTCGCCTACGCGGATATAACCGCGAGATAATGCGGTGTGGTGATAAGTAAGTTTTTTCATGATGATTGTCCTTTCTATTGCATCTATTGCAAAATCTGCTGTAATCTGTTAAAATAAAAGTGTAACGAGAGGGCGAAAGCGATTAAATCAAGAGGTTAGTTGTTGTGAGCTTCTAACCATGCGATCAGGTAAGATTCAAATGCTTCTTGCTTTTGCTCGGGAGTGAGCTTCTTGTATTCGCTGTATTTCATGGGCTTGCTCCTTTCTGTTTCCTGCCCTCTCGTTACTTACAGCTTTGGAACTGTTGCCGTTCCGCTTGCTGTGCCCAAATAATAGCATGATTCATGCACACTGTCAAGCATGATTCATGCAATTTGGAGCATTGCACAAAAACGCATGATTCATGTTGTGCAATATGTGCATGGCTCATGCTTGCCCTGTATGGTATAATACATAAAAAGGGGGCTATGCTATGTACAACGAGGCAAAAAAAAAGGCGAATGAACGATATTTGGCAAAGTTTTTATCAAAAACTGTAAGAATACCGTGCGATATGGTAGAGCCGTTAGAAAGTGCCGCAAAAAACGCGGGGCAGTCTGTATCTGCCTATATCATAGAGAGCATCGCCGAGCGGATGCAGAGAGACCAAACCAAATAAGAGATAAGCGCCACAAAAACGGCGCTTATTTTTTTTACTTAAATATTATACAAAGAGTATTGATATTATCTTGTATATATATTATAATAAACAGAGAGTATATAACAGACTGTATAAGAGAGGAGGAGCGGAGAGCATGGACGAAAAGAAAGATAAGAGCGAAAAGGATAAAAAAGAGAAGCGGAAACCGGGAGAGCGTGCAGGCAAAAACGGCAATCTAATCATTGCTAAAGGCTTTCCGCCCGGCGCAGCCAGTAAGGGAGCAAAAGCGGCCAACAAAAAGAGAGCAGAGCAACGCAGGGCCAAAGAGTTAATGATCGAGATCCTCAATATGGCCACTACCACGGACAAAGCCGATCTGGGCACATTGGAGCAGGCCGCCGAAGGTCTCGCCAAAGAGCAGGGCGGCACGATCAGCGTATACCAGGCATTGCTGATGGCTCAGGTAGCAAGGGCTCTACAGGGCGATACAGCCGCGGCGACTTATACACGAGACACGGCAGGCGACAAGCCCACCGATAAGCAGGAGATCACCGGCACCATCACAGAGGGCGACAAGGCACTGTGCGCGGCTGTAGCTGCTCGGCTGGATGAGCAAAAACCACATAAAGAGTAACAATAAAGTTACACCGAATAGCAAAGCAACGATAATGCGATAAATGCTATTTCGCTTAATCCTAATTTAGCGAAATATACCAGCATAGCAGGGCAGAATCTGAGCATATAAGAGCCGTGGCGGGGAGTTTTACCAGCGACACCGGCAAGCCGTTCTATTGTACCCCCACCCCCATGAATGGGCACCCCGGGGAGAAGCGATGGCGGCGGGGCGTAGTATATGTTCTCAAAAATATTTTTTTACCCAATACAGAATAACAAGTTCTTGCGGGTAATATGCTTTCTTAGCTCAATGGTAGAGCGCTTGGCCGCGGCAAGAGATGAGGGTTCAATTCCCTTAGAGAGCGCCACCATTCACTTTGCATACTGGAAATCCTTTCCGCCTATTCCCGGCTGCACGAAAGTGTCAGGCGTAGTTAAGCCGGGTTTTTAAAAGATCATAATCAGAGGGCAAACCGCATTGTTCTCTGTTTTGATGCCCTACCAGCTCTGGGCTATTGGGAGTATGGAGTTAAAGCCGGTAGAGTAAAATCTATCGGCTTTAACTGAATCAGGAGAAATTCTATGGACATGAATAAAGTCCGCCGGGCGGAAATTGAATACTGTGCGGGAAATCCGGTGTATTACATAGAAACCTATGTGCGGATAGAGCATAAAGGCGCAAGCCCATTGATACAGCCATTCAAGCTGTGGGAAGGGCAGAAAAGTGCTGTCGAGAGTTTGTATGCCAGTCCGCGAAATATCATTCTGAAAGCGCGACAGTTAGGTTTCACATGGCTTGTGCTTGCCATCAGCAGTTTAAAGCTGCTGGATAGACCGGGCAGGCGATGCGGTGCAATCAGCCAAAAGGAAGATGAAGCCATGGAGCTTGTACGGCGCATGGAAGTGATTCTTGGGCACATGCCGGAGATCATCTGTGACGAAAAGAACGCGCCGATTGGGTGGAGCGGCCCGACATACACAAAAAAGGCAATGAGCATTACCCTGCATTTTCCGGGAGAACCGGACAGCGTGTTTTTGGCTGAAGCCAGCGGCCCAAACCCTTTTCGTGGTCAGTCCATGGACGAAGTTTTGATTGACGAAATGGCATTCCAAGACCGTGCTGTTGAAATGTTTTCGGCTATTTTTCCAACGATCAATGACGGCGGCGCAGCCTGCACCATTATTTCCACCAACAAACGCGGCTCGCTGTTTGAGGAAAAGTATACAGACCCGGATTTTGGCTTTAACAAGGTTTTTCGGGGATGGAGAACAAACCCGAATCGAACGGATGACTGGTATAAAAAGACCCTTGCGGCATTAGGGCCGGCAGAAACGGCGCTGGAATACCCGGAAACGGAGCAGGAAGCGCTTGAAATGGTTGGCGGCTTGATGTTCCCTGAAATTCGCGCTGAAACCCACATGGGAAAAGCGGATTTCTGGGATGATGAAGTCATTCGGTATGTTTCTATAGACTATGGCCTTGATATGTTCAGCTGCCTTTGGATTGCTGTAAACACAAAAGGAAAGGCCAGAGTATACCGGGAATTGCATGAACCGAATATGCCCATCGGTGCAGCGTGTGACCTGTTCAAAAGGGTAAACGAGGGAGAAAAAATTGAACTTATTCTTGCGCCGGGCGACCTTTGGAACCGTGAACAGCTGCATGGAAAGAGCCGAGCGGACTTTTTTGCCGAGAACGGTATGAATCTGACGAGAAGCTCACGAGATTTTGAAGCCGGTGTGTCGGCAATGAAAGAGTGGTTTTCCATTGGTGAGGACGGAACGGCCAATTTGACCTTTGAAAACTGCCCGGTGGCTTATAAGCATTTGCAAAAGATCCTTGCAGACCCGAAAAGACCGAGCGTTTATGCGAAGCAGCCGCATGAATTGACACACAGCTGCGATTCGCTGCGTTATTTCTGCATTTATTACATTTCTCCGGCGAACAAAAAGAAACCGGTAGCAAAACAATGGACGGAAGATATGCTGGAGGATTATAATAATGCCAATGAGTCCGAAAAAAAGTATCTTATCAAGATTTGGGGTGAGCCAACATGACGGAATGGGGAAATAAAATCAAGGCCAGATTGATGGCCGCCGGTGTGAAACAGAAAGATTTTGCCAAGAAATGCGGATATGAAGCAACACGGCTTTCGCATTTGCTGTCTGATGAAAAGGTACCGGATAAGGCAAAGCAGAAGATCGAAATCGAGTTAAAAAAATTGGAGCGTGTATGAAAAAAGAAAATCTGGAAAAAATGCAGAAATATAAGGCGCTCTATGAAACCGCCAAGGCTGCGTATCAACAGGAACTGAATAAAATCAACCAGCAGGAAAAGGCATATAACGGCACGCGGGAAATCCGAAAAAAGGGCGGTGGCATTTCCAACCAGGAAGCCGACTGCTGCTATAACATTACCTACCGTTTGATCGAAAGTGAGATCGACACAACGATTCCGACAGTGCGCGTTGATCCTATTCACGAAGAAGATGAAAAGGCTGCAGAAAGCATTCAGGCTGTTATCCGCACGGAGTTTGAGCGCTGCGGCATGGCGAAGCTGAACGATAGCGCAGAACGAATGAGTGCTGTGTTTGGCGGCGTTCCGTTTCTTGTGGAATGGAATAATGACGGCGGTTATCACGATACTGTAGGCGAAGCTACGGTAAAGATTCTGCATCCGAAAAATGTTATTCCACAGCCCGGCGTAACAGAGATCGAGCAATGCGAATACATTTTCGTGCGAACGGCGGAAACCAAACAGTCCATTCACGACAAATACGGTGTGCCATTATCGGATTTGTCGGAAGATGAACCGGAAGCCCGCAAAGAAGCAAGCGCAGACAAAACCTATAGTGACGAATTAGCGACAAAAATTGATTGCTATTTCAAACACATGGTGGATGGCGAGTTGAAAGTAGGCGTTTGCTCTTGGGCGAACCGTGCATTTCTGCGATACGATGCAGACTACTATGCACGGAAAATCACGGTATGTGAGAAATGCGGGAAAATCAAAACCGGCGAAGTTTGCCAGTGCGGCAGCAAGAAGTTTGTTACAAAGCCTGTTCAGACGGAAATGCTGGATGATATGCAAATGACTGTATTAGGCGGCGGCACCGATATGGTGCCGGCCGTGACGGACGGAGACCCGGTATATGCGCAAAACCCGGATGGTTCGCTGCAATATCCGCTGGATGAAAACGGAGAATACGACACAAACCAGCAGCCGATTCAGATCGGCGTTGAGCAGGTAAGAACCGTTTTGCCGCAATTCAGCCCAAAACGATATCCTATCGTTATGCGGCGCAATATCTCAAAGTTCGGCTCATTCCTTGGTCGTAGCGATGTGGATGTGATCGCAGACCAGCAAAACAGCATCAACAAGGTTTTGAGCAAGATGCAGGAAAAGCTGATGAAAGGCGGCAGCTTTGTTACCTTGCCGCAGGGCGTTTCTGTGGATACAAGCAACAAGGAACTGAAAGTCATTCGTGTAAAGCCGAATGAGGTTTCCATGATCAATGTTCTGAACATTCAGCCGTCTATTGACAAGGACATGAATTTTCTTTCGGTTCTGCAGTCGCAGGCACAGGATGCTTTGGGCTTGACGAATGCATTCTTAGGCCAGCAGGACACAACGGCTGTATCCGGCAGTGCAAAGCAGTTTAGTGCCAACCAGTCGGCTGCTCGATTGTCGAGCCGCAGAAGTATGAAATATGCGTTCATGGAAGAACTGGCAAATCTGATCATTCAAACCTATATGGCATTCAGCGGCGGCGCAATTCCGTATTCGTATGAAAGCACGAATGGCGAGAAGATTTATTCGCATTTCGACCCAAAAGAATTGATCAAATTGGATGCCGCCGGGGAAATGTACTGGAATACAGAATTCATTTTCCGTGTAGATGAAAGTGCCACGGTTGCCAGCAACCACGAAAATATGTGGAATATGATGTCAGTAATGTATCAAGCTGGTGCATACGGTACAATCGGGCAGGATGACACAAATCTTTTGTATTGGGAACTTCTGAAAGAAGCGAAGTACCCCGGCGCAGGTAAGGCTATCGAAAGCATTAAAGCCAAAATCCAAAAGCAGATGGCCATGATGCCGCAGTCAATGCCGACTATAAACAATGAAACCATCAGGAATAACGGCATTGATGACCGTACCACGGTACAGAAAGAGGATTTGACAAACCTTGCTGCAATGGGGGTGAGTTTATGATCTGCCAGAAATGCAAGCTGGAAATGCGGAATGAAAAACCACACATTGTGTTTGAGGGGGATGATTCCCCGGACACACAGACAAAAGCATTTATGATGGTTACTCCCGTATGTAGGAATAAAAAATGCCCGGCTTACGGAGAGGAAACAGCCCCGATCAAGACGGAAATGAAATAGTGATTATAGAGATGCGGTATTTGCTGCATCTCTATTTTTTTTTAGCCAGCTATGGCGAGAAATAGCAGAAAGAGAGAAACCATGACTGATGTGAACAGCAGCGTAGTGACCGAGGAAACTGTAGATACCACCGTTACCGAGGAAACGACCGGGCAAGCTGCCCCGGAAGAAACCAATGCAGAGGGTGCAGAAAGCGAATCTGAAGAAAGCCAGCCCGCAACTGGTGAGCCTGATGCAGAAAAACAGCACGAGGAAAACGAGCGATGGAAAGCACGCAGAATTGAATCCGAGGAAAAGGGCCGCCGCCGCGCCATGTCGGAAATCGACAAATGGGCTGTAGAAACATTCGGCAGTGCAGTAAATCCGGCAACAGGCAAACCCATTGCCAGTTTTGCGGATTATCAGCAGGCTGTTGCGGCACAGCGTGAGGCACGCAGAAACGCCCGTATCGCGGAAGGTGCAAAAGCGGGGAGAGATATTTCGGAGCTTATCAAAGAAGCTGTACAGGAAGCCCCAGCCGTGCGAGAAGCAAATGAATGGCTGGAACAGCAGAAGCAGGAAGAACAAGACCGAAAGAATATTGCCGCTCTTGATGAAATTCTGAAAATCGACCCATCTTTGAACGGCGACCCGCACAACATCGGGAATATTGCCGAGCTGAACGACTTTAACGACCTTTGCGAAAAGGGCATTGACCCGGTTAAAGCCTATCGTTACGCCTGCATGGAACGACTCTCCAAGAGCGTGAACGAAAAGCGAGAAGCCGCAGTTCGACAGCAGGCAATCAATGATGCAAAGGGCGCAGGCCATGTGAAAGCAACCGCAACGGCACAGGCTGGCGGTGAAGAAATCACGATCCCGGCGGATAAGATGGCATTCTATCGTGATCAGTTCCCCGACAAAACTGACGAGCAGCTCAATAAACTTTGGGCAAAGACACATTAAAAGGAGTAAAAGATTATGGCTATTACCATTAAGAAATCCGATAACCTGCTGAACAGCGAATGGAACGAGGAAGCCGAGTTCATCAATATGAAGATGGCGGATGCCGACACCGAGCAGAGCGATGATGATGCGCTTGTTAAAGCGGTTTTCAATGTGCGAACCTCTAACCGATTTGGTGAAAAGGCGGTTGGTTCCAGTGGCTACCAGAGCATGCATACCGTTGAAGAAGGCGGCACCTTTGCTACTGACACTATGCAGAATGTCAATGAAAAGCTGATCAAGCATATCAGCTTTGGCAAGGAATACTCTATCACCCCCGAAATGAAAGAGGATAACCTGCACAACATCACCGGTCGCGCTGCGAAGAACATGGTTCGCGCTTACAAGCGTACTCGCCCTGAATTCGCAACTGCTGCTCTGGTTGCTACTGTTGCATCTGATGCAAAGACTTTCAGTTACGGCGGGACCACTGCCATTGATTGCACGGCGCCTGACAACCTTTCGCTGTTTAACCCTGCGCACACTGGACTGACCGGCGTTGCTGCGCAGAGCAATGTATTCACCAATGCTTTTGGCAATGATGATGAAATGCTTGACCGTTTGGCAAACATCGGCTTTAACTTCGTAAACGCCAGCGGCCAGCACATGGGTTATGTGTTTGATACGCTGATCGTACCCGGCAACTGCCATCGCCTGATTCGACTGGCAAAAAAGATCATCAACAGCGACCAGCAGGTTGGCAGCGATTTCAATGATGCCAACATCAACAAGGGTATGTGGAAACTGATCGTTGACCCCTACTGGCAGGCAGCTGCAAGCACCGAGCCTTATATCATCATGTCCAGCAAGGCAAACAAGGATATCGAAGGTTCTATGTTCTATGATCGCCTTGTCCTTGATGTGAAGGAAGATCTGGATATCCATACCCACGGTATGATTTTCAGCGGCCGCGCTCGTATGGGCGTTGGCTTTACCGACTGGCGACATATCATTTTGGGCGGTTCTACTCAGACCGGCGCAACCACCTTGAAGTAAGGAGAGCACAATGAGCTATATTCCGCCTGATCTGCATGAGGGTGACACTTTTGAGGACGGCGGCAGATGGTTTCGGGTGCTGAAAGTATTGGAAGATGGCAATTATTCTTCTGAATATATAGGCATTAAAAAGCCGAGAAAGACCGCAGACAAAAAGTGAATCGTATCCACCGCACACGTGGCGGGGGATATTTAAAAAAGGAGCAAACCATGGGAATGTATTGGGGAGAATTTAAGACTGCCGTGCTCGGAAAAATGTTTTCCTCAAAGAACGGCAGCATTTCCACAACGAGCAAGAATAACCGTGATTATGTGACGATGATGCCACAGGCAGTCAATGAAGGACTTGCCATTATCGGGAACGCGGTGCGGTGGCCGCGCAAGAACACAGAAATTGAAGTAGACCTATCGGATAGAAAGCAGAGCTTTAACATTGCGGATATCGCAATGGATTTCAAACGCGTTGGCGGCTTTGAAATTTATCTTTTGGATGATGAGGATGTGCCAAACCCTTTATATGGTGCAAGCATTATTGCAAACCGTTTGATCATTCCGGCCGGTGTGAGCGGGAATGTGGTTTGGTATTATGACGGCGCATACGAAAAGATAGAAAGCGATGTGCGGGATACGGACGAAATCGACGCGGACGATGATGTGATTGCGGTTCTGGTGCTGTATGTTGTCAGTCAGCTGTACATGGATGATGACTTGACAACGGCTTTGAACTGGCGAACACAGTTTGACAGTGCGCTTTCTATCCTTGCAGGAAATACCCCGGCAGAGGAACACACGGAATTTCAGAGCGTGAACGGGTGGTGATAAAATGGCAGTAAAAACGATCATGCCGTCATCGAATAAAAGGCGAAGCGTTATATCGGAATTTGTGTCTGCCAATTTCACGGATACCAGCGGTATTATCGCGGACAATCAAAGCCCGGATACACAGAACATGATTCGGGATGTTCCCGGTAAAGTTCGCAAGTGTATGGGATATGAGAAAATCCGAAAATACAGCGGGAGAATCAATGGGTATCATGTTCGGCGTGGTGACGGAATCGGAATCATTCATGCCGGCACAAAAATGTACAAGGAAGATGCTGTTTTGTATGACGGTATGGCCGATGCCAGAAGCCGAAGTTTTCAGATGGGCAGCAAGCTGTATATCATTGACGGTAAGGCGTTGCTTGTATATGACGGGACAACCGTAAAAAAGGCTACGGAGATTGCCTATATCCCCACCATTACCATTGCAAAATCCAGCGAAAAATCCGCAGGGTATGAATCTGTAAATTTGCTGCAGCCGAAATTCAGAGAACAGTTTTACAACACAAGCGCAACGACATTCACCATGAGCCTTTCGCCTTTGGATGAGGGAAGCGCGGTTGTTGTGGAATGGAAAAACAACAACGGTGAATGGGTGGATATTTCAAACAAGATTACCAATATCAACTATGCGGCATCCACCATCACGCTGAACAGCGCACAGACTGCATCTATCACCGGCGAAGACAACATTAGAATCACAGCGCAAAAGACTGTGCCGGGATATGCGGACAGGATCAACCATTGTACGGTTGGTATTCTTTTTGGTGTAAACGGCGGATCGGACAGACTGTTTCTTTCTGGAAATGAAAGCAACGAATTTGTCAATTATGACTGGTATTCCGGCCAGAATGACCCAACCTATTTCCCTGATAACGGATATGCTACGCTTGGGACACAGGTTAGCGCTGTGATGGGATATTGTATTTTGGATAATTACCTGGTTGCCACGAAAGACAACATGGAAGTTGACCGAAATGTTATCGTGCGCCGCGGTGATCTGGTGGAAAGCGAACCGGCATTCCCAATCGTAAACACCATGCAAGGCCCGGGCGAAATTGCAAAATTCAGCCTTGCGTACATTGAAACAGAACCGCTATTTTTGACCAACAGCGGCGTGTATGCCATTACGACCAGCGATTTGAGCGGCAAGGAATATACCCAGCGAAGAAGTTATTTTCTTGATGGAAAACTGGAAAAAGAATCTAACCGAGAAAACGCATTCGCATTTGTGTTCCATGATATGTACTGGCTGTGCTTGAACGGCGTTGCCTATATTCTGGACGGATTGCAGCCTATCAAGACTGACCGCAGCGCCCCTTACGCAACCAGACAGTATGCGGGCTTTTACCGAACAAATTTGCCTGCCCGCGTGATGTGGGAGCAATCGGGAAGATTGTTCTTTGGCAGTGACGATGGAACAGTTTACCGCTTTTATAACGATACGACTGCATCTATAAGTTACAACGATGACGGGAAAGCCATTGATGCTTACTGGACATTGCCGCTAAACTTTGGCGGGGCATTTTTCTTGAATAAAAATTTCAAGAAAATGAGCGTTCTTTTGGATGCAAACCCAACGACTGGCGTTGAATTGTGGGCGAAAGAAGCCGGAAAATGGGAATTGCAGGGAGAGGAAACAGAAGCCACACGCTATTTCACATGGAATTCTATTTCTTGGGGGGACTTTTCTTGGAGCACAGATACAAGCCCTGTTACCATTACGGAGAAAATCAACATCAAAAAAGTTGATGAGGTGCAGTTTAAATACCGCAACGCAAGAATTGGTGAGCCATTCGGCATTTTGCAAGCAGCTGTAGAATACACCATTGGAAATTACTACAAAGGAAGATGATTATGGCTATTGAAAAACAAATAGAATCCATTGACCTGTCGGCTGCCAGCTATGCCAGTAAAACCACGGTGGTCGGACAGGAAGATATTCCGGCGCTTGGCGTTAGGGAAATGCAGGAAAGCGTGGAGTATATGCCGCGAAACCTGCTGCTGCCCAAGCTGAATGAGGTGGTGGGCGCTGTGAACCAGTGCTACACCAAGGCAGAGGCTAACAAGGCCATTGCGGGAAAAGTGACCGAGATCGGCGCAGGCGATATGGCACAGGCTGTGTATGACCCGAACGACGAGGGACTGAATTTTACCGATCTGCGCACAACCATGCGGCAGGTGGCAGTGCTGCAAACAGATGTTGGCAATTTAAAGTGTGTTACGGTGAATTTGCCCGCCTCCGGCTGGAGCGACAGCGCACCCTACACCCAGACCGTGAGCGTATCCGGCATGACGGCAGACTGGGTGCCGGGCGGCGCTTTGTGCAAGCCGGTTGTCAACGGAGACGGTTCACTGAATGTGGCGGAGAGTATGGCAGTGCTGGAACAAATGTCGTATGTGAAATTCCTTGAAACCGGCAACGAAACGGTGAAAGCCTACTGCCCCTATGTGAAGCCGACACGGAATATCCAGCTGCGCCTGCCCGGCACAGTAGAAAAGGGGTGATGATATGGCGTTGATTGCACTGAATAGTGAAGCGCAGAAGAAAATGTATCGTTGCTATACATGGAGCGGCCCGTATCATGATCACTCTGAAAAAAGTTTCAGCATAAGAGATATTGTGAAAAACTACAGGATGGTGACGATCGATGACTTTTACTTCGGGCACAGTGTGAGTTCCAAGATCGGCGGTGACAGCGGCACGCACAATGTGATTATGACCCTGCAGGTGACATCTTATGATCCGAGTACGGGTGTTGCAAAGATCATCAATTCGGGCGGCACAGGAAACTGCGGTATATCGGGCGCTACGGTGTATGTATATGCGTATTGAGGTGGAAAGATGGAAAAAAATATACATGAAGTTACCCTTACGAAATACGCTGCTAAGGCCGCTGTAATCAAATTTGGCACATGGGGTTCCAGAGGGATCGAACAGCTGCACATTACCGCGCTGCCGCCATGGGACGAAGCAGCGGTGATCACCGTTACTTTTGTGAACGGACGGGTGCAGAGCGAACCGCAGGTGTTCCCGGAAAGCATGACCATTGATGTGCCGCAGGCTGCAACCAGTGCTGCTACGAAAAGCCGCGCAAGCTGCAAGATGGTGTTTAAGGGCATCGATCAGGGCGGCGCTGTGGTGTATTCGACCGACCTTCCGTATACCGTTTTGAACCGAACGGATATTGACGGCGCGGAGTATGACCCCGGGAAAAACGCCTTTGAACAGTATATCCAGCAGGTTGGCGCGTACCGTGACACGGCGCTGAATGCCGCAAACAGCGCAAGAAACAGCGAACTGTCTGCAGAAGAATACGCGGATTCTGCCAAGGCGGCTAAGGACGATGCCAGAAAATCGGCAGAATCAGCTGCTGCAAGCGCTGCAGGCATTGCGGAAAGTGAAAAACGCGCAGCGGCCAGTGCGGCCATTGCGGCCGGTAGTGCGGCCAGTGCCGAGGAAACACGCAAACAGGTGGAAAAGATCGCCGCCGGTGTTGCAAAAGGCAACATGAGCGTTTCTGATTATGACAATGATGGAGATGTCAAGGCGGCAGGCGGCATTAAAGCCTATACAAAAGCCCAGACCGATGTGCTGGCAGCGGATATCACAGAGGCGAACAAAAGAATTGTCGAGGTAAAAACCACGGCGGATGCGGCAGCGGCACAAGCGGAAAAGAACAAGACGGATTTAGCCGAAACAAACAATACACTTGCAAATTTGCTGTATCCCAACGCTGGGGCGCACAATGCGGTTTATCGCGGCAAGGCGCTGGGAAGCAGCGTGAGCGAAGAACAGTATGCCGCTATCAAGGCTGGCACATTCGATGATTTATACATCGGTGATTACTGGACGATCGGCGGCGTGAACTACCGCGTTGCAGCGTTTGATTACTTTTTGAATAACGGGGATACAGAATGTACCGACCATCATGCAGTGATAGTGCCAGACACCTGCCTGTATAATGCACAAATGAACGAATCAGATACTGTCGAGGGCGGATATGTTGGCACGATTATGTACAAGAATAATCTGGAACAGGCTAAGACAACTATCAAGGCGGCTTTTAACGGGCACATTCTAAGGCATCGCATCATACTCTCGAACGCTGTGAGAGATGGTCGTGCTTCCGGTGTTATATTTTGCGATTCCGAAGTCGAACTCATGTGCGAGCATATGGTATACGGCAGTGGTATTTTTTTACCGGCAAACCGCCCGGGAGATTTCGCAGCCAATTACAGAAACGAAAAATCACAGTTGCCGCTGTTTCAGCATGAACCGAGTCGCATTGTGAATCGTGATACATTTTGGCTGAGGGATATTGTTAACGGCGGCTGTTTTGCATGTGTCCACGGCGACGGCATCGCTGGTCTCAACGGTAGTTCAAGTTCCTATGGCGTTCGCCCGTACTTCTGTATTTACTAAAACCGCATCGGAAGGGAGAAAAAATGTATACGATCACACTTTCGGATGGCCGCAAGCTGGAAAACCTTGCAGTGAACGGTACAAACTTTGTAAGTAAAACCAAAGTGGATGAGGAAATCTTTCGGAACAATCTGGCAGAGGTGAAAATATCTGACGGCAAAACGGAAAGAGCCTATGAAAATCTTGTTTTTGGACAGCAGATGGAATGGGCAGACGGCACCTATTATCTTTCGTTCCGTGAGAAAACCCGAATGGAGCTGCTGGCCGAGGAGATCACGGAAAACAGCATCGGTATGGCGGATGTGCAGGATGCACTTGTGGAGCTGGCGGGCCTTGTGGCAGAAAATCTGACCCGGCTGGACGAGCAGGAAGCCGCGCTGGTGGATGTGGCTGCGGTGGCAGCCGGAAAGGAGTAAGCAATGGCAAAAATTTATGCAAGGCGCATCAAGGCAGGGCTGATGGCGCTGGAAGATGTGCCTATGCTGTGGCGCGAGAAAGTTAAACAAATGTTAGAGCAGGAGGAGAGCGTATGAAATATGGCATCGATGTGAGCAAGCACCAAGGCGTGATCGATTGGAGCAAGGTGAAAACGGACTTTGCCATTCTCCGTGCCGGTTTTGGCCGCCACACGAGCCAGAAAGACCCGCAGTTTGAGCGCAACTACGCGGGCGCAAAGGCAGCTGGAATTCCGGTTGGCGCGTATTGGTATTCGTATGCAAAGAGTGCGGAGGAAGCGCGAGAGGAAGCGAAAGCCTGCCTGCAGGTGCTGCAGGGAAAGCAGTTTGAATTCCCTATCTATTTCGACATTGAGGACAGCACACAGGGGAGCTTGGGCAAAGCGGTGCTGACCGCCATGTGCGAAGCATTCTGCGACACACTGGAAAAGGCCGGGTATTTTGCGGGAGTATACGCCAGCACCTACTGGTTTACCAACAAACTGGCGCATGAACGCCTTGCAGGCAAATACACCATCTGGCTGGCAGATTACCGTGCGGGCTATAACAAAACCCTCAAGCGGGATATGCATCAGTACACCAGCAACGGCCATGTGGATGGCATTTCCGGGCGCGTTGATATGAATACCTGCACCCGGGATTTCCCCGGCATCATCAAAAAGGCCGGTCTGAACGGCTTTGGCGAGGCTGCGCCGGCGCTGCGCGATATCATCATCAAGCAGGCCAGTGCTGGGGATATCAACGATTTTAAGGCGCTGGCAGAACGCAAAGAACTGAAATACGAAATCAAGTGAGGTGCGCAGGTGGATGAACTGAGCATGGCTGTTAAGCTGCAGGAAGTAGAAAGTCGGAGTAAAAGCAATATGCACCGTCTCGATGCTTTGGAAAAAAACCAAGATGCAATCAATCAGCTGGCTACCAGCACGGCTGTAATGGCGCAGAATATCAACACGATGGGCGAGAGAATCGACAGTATGGGCAACGACATTAAGGATTTAAAAGAAGTGCCCGCGGCCCGATGGAAATTCGTGGTGGAGAAAGCCATTTATGTGTTGGTAGCCGGTATCATGGGATTTGCTTTGAGCAAATTCGGTATGTGACTTTTTCCGCACAGCTTTGATTTAAGCAAGCGTTTAAGCAAGACTGTGCGGAATTTTAAATTAAAAGGAGGAAATATTATGGACTATACGAATTACATTAAGCCTGAACTTCTGGTACTGATTCCCGTGCTGATTTTCGTGGGCTACTGCCTGAAAACCAGCGCGGCTGTTAAGGACAAGCTGATTCCTGTGCTTCTGGCCGCCGCTGGCGTTGTTCTGGCGGCTGTTTATGTGCTGGCAACCACTAATATTGCCGCACCGCAGGACGGCGCACAGGCTGTTTTTACCGCCATTGTGCAAGGCTTGCTCTGTGCTGCCGGGGCTGTGTTTGGTGACCAGATCGTGAAGCAGCACAATAAAGACGAGTGATTGCGAGGTGACGGCGCATGGCGTGGACTAATCAGGAAAAGTATGAGAACGCCACACGCTTTATGGGTGGAAACAGGCCCATGGGCAAGGCGAATACGAATTATGCGGAACAGATTGCCGCAAGTTCTGCCGCGTTTGACAAGTATCACGGGAATCGTGGCAGCGGTGGGAGCAGCGGGAATAGCAGCAGTTCCAGCAGCACTGTGAATGTTGCTTCTGCGCCTGCTGTGAGTGCGCCTGCGGCCACGGAAAGCAGCGGTAATGATTGGTATGCGGAAGCATTGAGAGCCCAGCAGAGAGCGCGACAGCGTGCCTACGATGCAGCGGCAGCGGCACAGCGCCAGCAGTATGAAAACGGCGTAAACAATGTGAATTCTGCTGCGGAAAGAGCCTTGCAGGATGCGTATGTGAACAAAATGCAGAACCAGCGCACCATGAACCAGGGCTTGACTGCACAGGGCATGACCGGCGGCGCAAGCGAAACGGCGCTTTCCCGGCTGTTAAACAGCTATGACAATAGCCGTGCTTCGACAGAGAATGCAAGGCTTGAAAACCTTGCAAACCTTGAAAACACCTATTTGAATAACATGGCAAGTCTGCGCGGCATTCTTTCTAACGGACAGGCCGGTGACATTTCGCAGTATATGAGCAATATTGCCAGTCTGGCCGCACAGAACGGCGTGAATCCGCTGACACTGTATCAGCAGAGCGGCGGCGATACTTCCAGCGCACAAAGCTATTATGAATGGCTGCAAAACTACCTTGCAAGCAAGGGATTGAATACGACTGCATAAAATACGGGGGCAAGAGTAAATGAGAAACAATGTGTCAAGCACGAGCCTGAAAAGCCTTTTGGAAAGCTATGACCGGGATGCTGCGGCCAGTGGGCGAAAGAAAATTTCTACTGCCGGAAGCACCGGCATTTCCGGCATGAAGTCAAGCGCGTCTACTCTTGCCTCCGCAATTCCTGAAAAGACGGTCGTTCCTGAAATCAGCGCTGCGGATGCAAAGAGCCTGATGAATGCCTATTATAAGCCCATGCTGCACGAAGCAAAAGAAGCTGCCGCTGCGGAAAAGAAAGCACAGGCAGAAGCGAAAAAGGCGAGCAAGAAAAAGAGCAGTTCTATTTCGATCGATGACCCTAATGCGGATGGTCCCGCGGACGATTTTTGGAGTAACACCGGGAAGTCTGACAATAAAGACAACAGCGCAAAGCCGGGCAATAATAGCAACAGCAAGCCTGAAAAGGAAGATGACAAAGAAAAAAAGCCCGGCTTGATCGCAAGGGCTTTCGGTGCATTGGGCAGTTTGCTTTCCGCAAAGAACGATGGAGAAAATTCCTATCTTGAAAACGGGTATAAGCAGGATACCGAGAAGAATGAAAAGAAGCTGAAAAATGAGGATAAGGCCGAAAAGCTGCGCGAGCTGAACCGCAAACAGGCAAAGGGGCGAGAAGAAAGCCGGGCGGCGAGAGAAACCAATGCGGGCCTTTTGAATAAGAGTAAACTGAACGATTCTGAAAAGGCCGAGATTTACACGCGTGTGAATACTTGGGCTGAAAACCCGGAAAACAAAAGCCTTATGACCGCGCTAAAAACGGCCAAAAACAAAAACCGTGTTGGTGATCTTTTGGAAGCCGGGTACACAAGCCAACAGCTTGACGAAGCAAATGAAATGCTTGAACTTTACCAGAAAATGGGTATGGGGCAAGTGCTGAAAGAGCGTGTTGGCGGCACAGCAAAGGGCACAGTGAAAACGGTTGCAAGCGCTGGCATGATGGGCGCAGACACGGCCATGCAGACTGCGGAAAATGCCGTTGCCAGCGTTAAGGATGAAGAGTACCGAAACGCTGTAAAGCAGTATAACGATGCTCTTTTAAAAACGCAGACAATGGAAGATTCCAATACTGCGTACACTTTGGATGAAAACGGGAACACCGTACAGACCGAAGAATATCAAAAGGCATGGCAGCAGCTGAATGATGCACGGGCTGTCATGGACAGGAAAGACAGCGAGATCAACGCGCCGGTAAGCAAGGACACAAGCGGATACAAAATGTATCAGAGTGCGCAGGAAGATTTGGCACGCTCTGACCTTGGACTGGATGCCGGCACAAAAATGCTGAAAGGCGCTGCCACGAGCGCCGCTGAAAACATTGCCATTGCAGCGGTAAACCCGGCATTGGTTTTGCCTGTGTTAAGCGCACAGGGCGCTGCTGGCGGCATGGCAAACAGCATTGAAAAAGAAGCACCGGCTGTTAATACCTTGGCCAATGGCGCGGCTAAATTCATGGCTGGTTGGGCAATCAACAGCGTTGGTGTGGAACAGATGCTGGACACCATGGGCGCTTCGGGCACGCGAAACACCATTGCAGCGCAGATCGTGCAGTCTATCAAGAATAACAGCAAGCTGGCACAGACAAACCCGGCATTCTATGCGGTGCTGATGGGTGCAGGGGATAACGGTTTGCAGAGCTTTGCGGAAACATGGGCTGACCGGGCGATTGATCTTGCTACCAATACGGCTGAACCCATGAGTTTGCAGGAGCTTGCGGCGCAGAGCCTGCAGGAAGCTGCCAGCGGTGCCCTTGGCGGTGCTTTCACCGGATTGGCCGGTTCTGCTGTGAATGCCGGTCGGCAGGCCATGGCACAGGATGCGCAAAATGCACAGGCCGCGCAGTACGCAGCCGAAACCGGCAATATGAATGCAACTGCTGACAATATGTCACCGGTTGAACAGACGGCCAATGAGGATTTGCTGACCTACGGGCTGCTGGATAACCAAAGCGTTGACAGCAACGCAATGGTGCAGCCTGCAAATGACTACGATATGTTGCCGGTTGCACCGCAGGAAAAATCTGCGGCGCCGGTTATGGCAGAGAACAGTGTGCCGGAATCGCAAGACATTCTAAACGATGGATTACTTACCGGCGATGGCGGATATGGAGCTAACACTGTAGGCGCTGCGGAAAGCAAGTTTGATCGCAGTACAGCACCAAACCTTGATATCGCGGAGCAGACCGGAATCCAAAATCAGTTGAACGATGCAGCACAAAATGCTTATGGCGAAAGCAATCAGCTACAGCATGATGTTTACAGCCATAAGCAGGGCGAATATGAAGCTGCCATGAATCTTGATCTCTCTGTATCAGAGGCGGGCGGTGATACAAATGCCGGTATCAACAGCGAAGTGAAACGCCTTACAGATGTTGCACAGTGGAATGCAGAAGATCAGTACAGTGCAAAGGAAGTGCGAAACCGCATTTCGCAGCAGCTGAATCAGGCGGCCGAAAGCGGCGCAGACACCACCGAGCTTGTAGCAAGGCTGCACGCCGTAGATGACCTGATTTCCATGAAGCGCAGCCAGATAGGCCAAGCTTTGGAAGCTGGCAAGGAAGCAACGCTTTCCAGTGAAAATGTTTCGCAGAAGTTCAGCCAGTACAAGCAGGAGCAGGCAAAAAAGTTTTCTGAAAAAAACAAGAATGAAGCAAAAACAATGGAACAAATTGCTTCTGAAATTTCGGATGCTAACCTTAGCGGCCAGCAAAAAGATTTCATTCTGGATTTCATCAAAGAGAGAGCAAAGGCCAAGAATGTAGATATGACTGATGCGCAGGCCGAAAAACTTGCACAGATGGTGCAAATGGGCGCCAAAACAGAGCAGTTCTATAATACCATTCTGGAATTTGCCACTGGAATTGATGATCTTTCACTTGATCAAATCGAGCAAATCGACAACTTGATCTATGAAGCAGAACAACTGCCGGAAAACAGCCGCGACCGAGTGGAAAAGGAAAAGCAGGTATACGCTATAATGGCGAGCACCGCCAAAGCGGGTTTTATGGATAAGGTAAATGCCTGGCGTTATTTTGCCATGCTGGGCAATACCAGAACCCATGCCAGAAACATTATCGGCAACGAGGCTATGGGCCTTGTTACTGGCGCAAAAGATGTTACAGCTACGCTTATTGAGCACGCAGTGATTCGCAATAAGAACGACCGTACAAAGGCTGTATTGCTGCCAACGAAAGCGGATAATGAACTTTTGAGCGCCGCCTATAAATATGCCAATGAAAGCCGCTATCGCCAACTGACGGACAACAGCCGTTTCAATGTGAAATCTGGTATTGAGGGCGAAAAAACCGTTTTCAAAAACAGAGTTACGGAAAAAGCAAGACTTGCAAACAATGCAGGTCTTGAAGAAAGCGACTATTCCGGCACATTCGGTGAGCTTGCGGTTATCAAAGAAATCGGTGGAAAGCCCGGCGAATGGGCAGGCAAGATCATGGAAAAGGCCAACAAAGCCAGTGAAAATGGCAAGGTTGGTTTTGCCGGCCTTCGTGCGCAGTTTGCTCGCTCTATGGCGCAGCAGATGAAAGCTAAAGGCCTAAGTGCGGACATTCTGACATCAACTGACCCCAAAAATATTGCCATTGTAGAACGAATGGCAGATACAGCAGTTGCCGATGCACAGCGTGCTACATTCCATGAATATAGCAATACTGCCTCGTGGCTTTCCGACGAGACAAGGCCAAACGTGGTGCGCAAATTTTTGGCTGCCGAACTTCCGTTTACCAAAACCCCCATCAACATTGTTAAGCAGGCAGCCAGATACAGCCCAATGGGTATCGTAAAGACAGCCACCATTGATGCCTATAATTTGAGCAAGGGCAATATCACAATCAACAAATTTGTGGATAATCTGGCAATGGGGCTTACTGGCACCGGCATTGCGCTGGCCGGTGCATGGCTTGCTGATTCTGGCATTCTCTTTGTTCCCGATAAGGATGATAAAAAGCAGTCATTCAACGAAATGCAAGGCAAGCAGGGATATTCTGTTATCATTGATGGTAAATCCTATACAATCGACTGGCTCGCACCCGCTGCATTGCCGTTGCTTATGGGCGCTTCGATTGCAAAGGAAGCGAAACAAGAGGGTTTTGGCTTTGACAACATTGCCGATTCTATTTCAAGTCTTGCCGACCCCATGATTGAAACGACCATGCTTTCAAGCCTTTCAGACACATTAGAGAGCATTCGTTATTCAGAGAGCGGATCGGGTATCTTTTCCACACTATTGGCTGGCGCTGCGACAAACTATGCAGGGCAGTTTGTTCCTACTGCATTAGGGCAAGTTGCGCGATCTCAAGACGAACACCGCAGAAGCAATAAATCTTTCGCCAGCAGCAAAACAGGCAAGCAAGCTGAATACTTCATGCGCAAGCAGATAAACAAAATTCCTGGCCTTGGCGAAGCGCTTGATGACCTTGACCTGTATGAAAATGCTGACTATGTAGATGCTTGGGGGCGTAAACAAGAAAACGGCGGTTTGGCCTACAATGCACTTTCTCCCGGTTATTTAAGAGATGTGGACACGACAAGAGCCGACCAATACATTGATGACCTTTATAATGAGGTTGGCAGTGAAGCGGTTTTGCCCAATGTTAGTTCCAGCAAAGCGGATGTCGATTTAACACCGGACAGTTATGAAAAATACGCAACAGAAAAAGGCCAAACGCAGGCAGCACTTATTGACGAGCTTGCCGGGCAGGAATATATTTCTGATATGCCTGCGGAAGTTCAAAAGAAAATTGTAAGCGATCTGTATTCTGTTGCAAAAATGGCTGGCAATAAATCGGTTGACCCTTTATGGGAATCTGATTCAAAATCCGACCAAAAGCTTTATGGCATTTATGAAGATCTGGGAGAAAGCGGCCTTGTGAATTATGTTGCAGGAAGCAAGGCTTTTGCGGAAATCAAAAGCAGCGACAACCCCGCCGAAACGGCAGAGCTTTACAGCGGCATTCTGGACGAGCTGACCCCCGCAATGGTTGGCACTTATATGTCTGATGACTATAAAAAGCCGTATCAGGCATATAAAGAGGCCGGCATTAAGGCTATGGCAGCCTATGAGCGGGCAAGCGACCGTTACAGCGAGATCAACGACAATGGCGGTAAATATGCTGATGCCGTTTTGAGCCTTGACGATATCAGCCCAACCGAGCAAGGCTATATTTATATGCTGCATTCCAGCAAGGATGCAAAGGTAAAATATCTTACCCAGTATTACAGCAAGAATACGGCATATAAGCTTTCCTATTGGTTTATGCGCTACAGCGCCATCGAAGATAAATTGAAAGCTCAGATAAAGGGCACTAATACCAAATTGTCCGCTGCTCGTGAGGCTTGGGCAAATCAGTACATTTCTAACGAGCAGGAGCGGGAGAGCTTCATTTATCTTTACAAAACCGCCAGAAAGGATTGGAAATTTGAATGAGCCATCAAGTCATCTGGACGAAATTTATCCTTGAACGCTTTATTGATGTGGGCAATCTCACGAAAGAGGAAGAAGCCATTATACGAACCCGGGCTGCCGGGTGGACACGCACCGAGCAAAGCATGAAACTTGGCATGAGCCTTTCCACCATCGACCGTATTATTAAACGGCTGAAAGTGAAGTACGACCGGGCGCAGAAATATGATGTGCTTTTGCCGCCGAGAAAGCAATCTTCGCAGGAATTGTACATGGATGAAAACTAATATACTGCGCGTAAAACCTGTTGACATTTAGTATACAAAGAGTTATACTTTAGTCACGGGGATATGGTTGTGCGATAAAACCTCCAGATTTTCATTCTTTTTCGAGATCCTTTCAAGCAAAAAGGCCAGTGCTGGAAACAGCACCGGCCTTTTTGTTTATAGTCCTTTTAGTTTATCCAGCAGCGCCTTTCGTGCCCGCTCAGTTTCAGAATCCGCATGGATTGGCTTTTGGGCAACGGGTGGGGCAGCAGCTTTTGCTTTATCACTGCCCATTCTGTTTCTGATAGCCGTTAAGCAGTAGCCCTGCACGGATTCGCCAGCGCTGGCGGCAGCTGCACGGATTGCTTCGGCCTCCTCTTTGTACGGCTGCAAAACTATCCTTCCCAGCTTAGCAAGATGCCCGGCGTTACTTTTCCATTTTGGTTGCATGGTATCACCTCCAAAATGATTTTACCATATATTTGCCAAAATGTCCATGTGTACATTTTGCACATTTTCCATGTTCACATTTTGTGCATTTGGTAGAATCCATGTGATGATGGTTGACATATCCATGTTGACATGGCTATAATTGGAGGCATTGAGGGGGTGAATAACAGAAAATCCCCGCTCTGCG
>OIZL01000275.1_pt1 | contig 42567 bp, 39 predicted proteins | sample 1588541 | NCBI WGS metagenome assembly OIZL01 (sample SAMN03283285) | human gut metagenome | biome: human-associated habitat; material: feces | host: Homo sapiens | place: Peru | collected 2012 | reverse complement strand
CAATGAGCGAGAAACGCTTTTGCGTCGAAGGGACAACCTCAATTTCAACTCCGAGTTCCTGGAGAGCTTTTATATCATCACCCACGGTTCCGCGAGAGGTTGAGATACCATACTCTTTTTCGAGCTGCTCCATTATCTGAGCTATCGTCAGATAGTGATCCTCGTCTGTCTGCTCATAGAGCATCTTAGCCACATAGAAAGGGCGAAGTTTTGCCTTTATATCCATGAGTTCACCTTACCACTTTGTATTCTCGACATCAAGAAGTTTCCATCCTGTAAATGCAGTATTCTATTATAGCAGATATCTATACATTTTTCTATTATTCCATCCAAATTCCGTCGTTTACAGTGAAAATATATCTCCATGTATGAATTGGGACGATATCTACAATCATATAAAAGGAATCGTTTGTAAAAGGCATTTTCCTCAACAGGATCCTATATCGGATTTAATGAGTTTGCTGATTTCGTCACAAGCAGCATCAGATAACACTTCCGATTTAGCTACTACGATTCTGTTTGGGTTCGAAACATAACACGCCATTGAATGAGGAATGATAGGAATATCAACACTTTCAAGCATGGAGAGGTCATTCATGCTATCTCCGACTCCCACAGTGACACCAGTTTCAAATTGCTTTTTGAACTTTGTTACGGCAGTTCCTTTGTTAATTGCAGTTGGCACACAATACACTTTTCTACTGTCACAGAATGTGTTTATTAGATTCGAGTCAATGCAGCATTCAAGGTGCTCTAAAAGCTTAGGCGGGTCGGCAGCATCAATATAGGTCAAAAACCTATCGCTGTATCTCACAGGCTTGCCGCCATAGTATTCCAAGAGTTTCTTGGCCGTGTTCATTTCTGGCTCTGAATTTCTAACTTCCCTTATTGAGTTTGCAAGCCATGATTTGTCTTGTAGCCCGTTTTTTAAAAGCACCGCCCCGTTCAAGATAAGTGCATATTCTGAGTGCAGACAATTCAGCAGCTTGTAAACTCTGTCATATTGAGCCATTGTTCTTGCTGTTACCGCAACTATCGAAACCTCTCGGCAAGAAGAAAGAAAGTCAAAAGTCTTTCTTGTTATGTAGCTCTGCTCTTTATTGTGAAGCATTTCTGCTACTCGTTTCGGAACATTAAGGCTTTTCTTGTGTGAATAAATGAGTGTATTATCAAGATCGCAAAAAAGTGTTATCAAATCATCATCTCCGACTATCTATCTAATACGACCGGTACCTCAACATGCGTGACCCTTTTTTCTTCTTTCTTATTTGTCCAAGGCATATCGATACCTAGCAACTTACCCACAGCAAGAGCAGGAATATTGACATTACTGGCCGCACACGCCATCTGGACGCCTCCGGACATTCTTGTGTTTACTTCAAGCAAGTAGGGGATTCTGTCCAAATATTTGAACTGTATATTGCAAGGGCATTCTAGAGGAATTTGAGTATAAAAATCTTCACAAGTCTTCAAAATTTCCGAATCATAACATACCCGTTCAATACGAGTTGAGTCTTTTATTCGAGGAATCGCAATAAGTCCTCTGGATGTTTTCAAGCAGTCAACGCTAATTTCTTCATCTGGGAGGAATGGCATTATCATTATCGGCGAGAGCACACCTTTTTCAGACAAAGCCTCAACTGCTGCGTCAAAACTGATACGAGTCGTTTGTTTCTTGAACAAGGCTGCATATCCTTTGCGATTATTGTCAATTAGCCGATAGCTCTTTCCGCCTTCATCATGTACGAATTTAAAGCAGACCCATTTGTATTTCGCAGAAAGCTTCTTATAAGCTTCTTTGAACTGCTCGACATTTGTTGCAATAAAGAAATCTGGAATCGCGCCAACATCATGCTGTATGAAGAACTGATAGGCTCTGTGCTTTTGGTTGAGGATGGAGACATACTGATAATCGTCCACCATTATCCTTATTCCCGCGGCAGTAAATCGATCCTTGTATTGACTTATAGACACCATCTCTCTCCTGGGCATGAACAAGTCGATACCGTGCTGTTGGCAAAAGTCTAAGCAGTAAGAAACGTACTGCTCTCCTTTAATCACGGGTTCTTGATACCATTCATCACACACGTTCATAATCGGAGAATACGGGTGTTCATTGCTCCCGATTATCTCAATGTCTGGAATGGCTTTTCTGATAAGGTTTATTATGTTGTAAGCAGTGCTGAACCAATGGTTCATCCATACTCTTGCCATGTTTAGCTCCTTTAATCAGCAAATACTTGTTGTTTCTATATAAGCTTTTAAAGATTGACACCATAGTCTTTCAAAAACTGGATCAAATCTCCTGAGTAGCCGATTCCGGTGGGAGAAAATACCCACTCATTTTTGCTTCTTCTGATTTCGCATAACAGCAATACTGAGCTCGGTGGGAGGTTGTCAAACTCAACGAGAGTTCTTTTCCCAATTTCAACATTGCTATGCAGACGAATGGCAGCAAGCTGAGAAAAATTCTGATTCCTCTCCACTGCATTGTACAAGCTTACAAATATAATGATTTTTTCTGTATCAATCGTTGCGTTGTTTAGATTAATGCTAATTGAGTCCTCTTGCATATAGTCGTTATCATCATCAAAATAAACAATATGTTCTGAATCAGACCAATTATTATAAAAGACGAGGTCTGTATCGCGAGAAATTCTTCCATCCCTGCTTACAAGAATTGCCCATAAGAAAACATCAAATTCAATCTCTTCATGTTCTCCCTCTACGCATAACCATTCAAACCCAAGTTTTATTTCTTTTGAAATATTCTCGGGTGTTAGAATAATGCTGTTTTCATTTATGTGCGTTGTCATATCCTGAATCTCCATTATGTTCATTCATTAGGCATCTGCTATCCTCTTAATAAGCCCACAAGCTCGATAGTTTATAAGTGGGTATTCGGTAACTTCTATATTCTTTTCTTTTGCTAATTGGTATAGGTGACCAAGGTGCTCATAATCATCAAGGCTGTGAACAAGTACCTTCCAAGGGAGGCGCCTTAACAAAACTCTTGTTGCTTCCCCAACACTCGGCTTAACATAGTTAATGTCAGCTATATCAAAATTTTTGCAGATTTTCTGCACTTCATCCATGCCGCTTGTCTCCGCTTGCTGTTCTATGTGCCAGTCCAAGTTGAATTGGAAGCATTTTTCTACTGTATCAATAAACTGATACGTGAGGTCCTCACCGCGCAGCTCTGAATAAAAAGCGGCACCATGATAGTCCATTTCGCCAATGATGTCTGAACGATAAAAAGTTCTGCTTATAAGGCCTGAAACCACAGAATTCAAGCACGAACTGGCGATTAAGAAATCATCGTGCGTTCCACACTTTTCGGCAATGTATGCCGGATCGGAAAGAACGGCAAGTCCGGGTGATACGCCAGGAAAATCCCTCATTGCCATTATAAGCTCATTTTGAATAGCTCCTTTTCCAGTCCAACCATCAACAAACTGGATTGAATTTGGGCAATGACCCTCCAATATGTGATTCATTGCGTTTCTATCTATTCCTTTGCCTCGTATAATTGAGATAGTATAGTGCTGAACATCCGCCTTATATTTTGCCTGCAAATATCGTTTGATTAGCACTCCGATTGAAGTGCCAGCTCTAGCGAGAGAAACCAACGCCACATCTTTGCCCTTGTCGTTCCAAATTTTCTCTGCGACAACCGCTACCGCGTCAGCTGTGATCTGGGAGCTCATTGATAAGGCTCGATTATATGTAGACATATATGCAGGAGACGGCTTGTATTCCAATGGCAGCATCTCCGAGTAATGGATTCCACTTTGTATGAACGCTTCTCTTTCTGCTGTTCCCAAAGGCTTAACAAGTCCTGTTATATCTTTCAACAGGATAGTAACATCTTCAGGGTGATAAGTACTAAACATCATCGGTACCTGCCAAACACAAGATTTCTTGACACCCAAACTCTTTGAGTATCATGCTCAATTCGAATAAGCCGCGAGCATATGCTCCCTTTGCGTCGCTAATGATCACTGCGACATCGTATGATTGGAGATTATAGATGAAGGTATCTCTTCGAAAATCATACAAGCTGTGAACATGGAATCCCGTCTCAATTGGGTATCCCGGAAGTTTGCTTACTCCAATCGGGCTTCTGGTTGTAGCATGGCATTTGATGCTTTTTACATCTTTTTCGTCTTCAATTGCTTTTCCGATCAACAACGCCGGCAGCATACATTCTTCTGTCCCGAGGATCAAAACATCTTTTCCTCGAAAGGTATAATGGCTCTTTAACAGGTCAATTTTACTGACACAAAACTCGTAGTAGTCAGAAATGACGACGCCCAATCTTGGGTCAGGAAGACTCTGCGCAAGTACAGAAGTCAAATAACCGGAACGGCTGTACTCATTTGAACATAGTGATGCAGCCTCCACATTGATGGATTCAACGGCAGAGGAGTAGTCAGTATTGTCAAGCTTTAGTAAGCAAACGCTTTCAATGCCTTCGTCACGCCATCTCTGAAGGTTGCCCTCGGAGAGACGATTGATAATTGATGCCGCTACTATCTTTTTCCCGACTATTGAAGGATAGCAGGCTCTCAAACGATTGACCATATTAATAAGGGTTTTCCCCGTTGAAAACTCATCGTCTACAAGTATGATAGTTTTCGTCTTGGAGAAGAAGTTGTTTAGATTGTCTGCAACAATTTTCTGTTCAGTTGCATGACTATGTTCTTCGGTAAAAAGAATATAGTCTTTGACATCCTTGACAATCTCTCTGGTAGTGTGTATGTACAAACACTCGTCCGATATTGTTTTTGCAACAACGGCCCCTATAGCGGTCGCCGTTTCTGCAAAGCCAATAACAAGTCTTGCGTCACCATACTTAGCGGCAACCAGTTCTCCAAGACTTGTCATCATTTGCAATGCCGTAGAAGGTGAAACGGGAATATGTTTCGCCTGCAAAGGATTCACTAACAAATATGGGCGCCTACTATTATTGATTCTTTTTGCAATTCTTAAAATGTCTTTTTCTTGATATCTTATCATACAAAAGTCCGACTCCTGTATTTTTACTCTTCGCGAACACCATATATTTCAGCAAGGGTTAATACTTTCCTCGCCCATTTAAGGTGACACTTAACCTCATTCATCCTTTGTCCATCTGAGCTCTTGGCCACAGCGAGACTGTTGGCAGACCAATTGACGATGTTGTATGCGTCATCGTAGTCGCATTTGCGTACCTTAAGGCTCTCATATATTATTGGCAACTGCGAGGGGTGGATTGCTGTTTTGCCAATAAAACCGTTCAGTTGATCCAACTCGAGTTCTTTGCGAAGTCCGTCCGCCCACAGCTTGGAATCGTCTGTGCCAAAGTATTCCCATACCGGGCCTGAAACTACATAATCTGATGCAAAGACATTAATGATATTTACGAGAATGTCTCTGATTACTCCGATCTGATAAATGTTTTGGGTTTCTGATCTTCGCAGACCGTACATATTGCTGAAGTCATTTCCACCTACTCTTACATTTAGAATGTAGTCGTGAACAGTGTCTAAATGGTGTTTTATTGACCAAAGAATATCTACCCTATTACCAATGTCGGCCACCGTCTTGCTCTCTAAAATCGGCATAATATAAAGCCGATCTTTTCTTCCGCAATTGTACTCCTGGATTAGCTGGCAATAAGCATAGCAATTTGTTAAATCAAACTTCGGAAGAATATATCCCGTGAGAATTGATTCGACTTCACCTAGGAAAGTATGAATTTTTGCGAGATGATCTGCTGACCTAACCCTAACGAACAGCAACGGGAGATTCGCACTGCTTTTGCTTAGAGTGGTTAGTGTATTCTTCAATTGTTCTTCTGCTTTCTCCAGGCTGTCATCACTAATAGAGTCTTCTAAGCACAAAGCAAGGGAGGTAAGATTTTTTAACTCATGATTTACTATTTTCGCTACGATGCCATCGTTCAAAGCGGGAGTGTATAGCAGACCTCCTACTCTATACTGGATATCATCTGTTTTGAATTTGTTCTGCATTATTTTATCTCCGGGATTAGTCATGTTAGAGCAAGAAAACTACTGCAACAACGGCAAAATAAATTGATATCGTTAGGCGCTCGTTCTTTCTCCGCTTCTCATATGTTTTACAAGTCATAAATGTAATCAGAATTAGCGCTAAGAATTTAATAACATAACCCATAAGCAAGCCTCACTTTTCTACAGTATATGTGGCTTGCCTGCTGTTTGTGATTACGGAATGAAGAAACGGAAGAATAGTGCGGCTCCATTTCTAAATCCACTCGTTGTTCCAGTCACTGCATCAAGAACGAAGTCGTCGCCACGTCGGAGGGCTCGGATCACATATAGGATCACCGCAACTACAATTACTGCAATAAACGCTGCTGCAAGAACAAGCTGGAACAGTAAGGCGAGAAAGCCCATCCCGGCTCCTGCATGGCGAATATCTAGAAAGGCCGTAAGAAGCAAGAGAACACCTGCGGCTGCAATAAGAGGGATATTAACGTCCTGATAATGGTAAACTGCAAATGCAGCGATTACCGCTGCGACAGCAAGCATAAAGACCCCGGCCCAAACACTCATATTGTGCCGCTGTCGATAGTATGCCGAAATTCGACGGACGACTGTTACCATAAGGAATATAGCTGCAATTACGCCTACGGCAATTAGCAGGTATTCGACTAATCCCATTTTTCTCCGAGCTCCTTCAATTTATGCTGCGCTTCGCCATGCCCCAACGAGGCAGCAGATTTCAGCCACCTCTTGGCTTCTTGTATATCTCTTTTTACACCCTGACCGGTTGCAAAGGCTAACGCAACCGAAAACTGTGCATAGACGTGATTGCTTTTCGCGCCTTTCAGATAGTAATTAAACGCTTTTTCATACTCTGCGTTTTCTCGAAATATCTCTCCCAGCATGAAGAATGCATTACTATCCTCTAATTGTTTTAGAATCGCAACCGCTCGAGGCGGATCCTTATCAACGTCTATGCCTTTCCATAAATGCTCGGCATAATCAAGGCCAGCTCTAATGTTTCCGGCTTCAGTTGCAAGTTCAAGATAATGCATTCCTTTTTCTATGTTCTTTTGGATGCCTTTTCCTTTTAGAAATGCACTTGCAAGGTAGAGCAGAGCATCATCGCAACCCAAGTTCCACGCTTCTTCAAGCAATAGTATGGCTACTGGAATATTTTTGTCCTTTGGGAATTTGCGAAAGTAATTCATGCCTTCTGCGTATACTGAGGATGGATCAGCGCACTTTTCATATCGCTTGTCAAATGCGGCGGCTATGGCCTTTGCCGTTCTTACCATTACACCACGTTGTTCCATATCATCCGTAGCTTGAACAGCACATTCACATACCGCTGCCATTAGGGTGGAGTAACTATCCTTCCGCTTGATGCAGGTGACAATCTGGGCCATTCCATTTGCTCGGGCAAAAGCTCTAACATTTGCCTGTTCTGAAGTGTGATTGGGTGCATAATCACTCAATATCGCAATAAAGCGAGGCGTGTTTTCGAATATATCTATGCCGAATTTCTGCGTGAGAGCAAGAATGGCATCCTCTATACTGTTATATTGAGTCATATGTGCTCATCCCCACGATTAATTTTTTCTTTCTTCGAAGTCTAATTGGGCCCCAAGTAATGAAGCCCTTTTGCTGATCTGCTCTTGCCTGTATTTTGTTTGGTTTCGAATAGAGAACGGCATAAACGCGATAAGGATTATCGCACCGACAACAATGTATCCCATATTCCCCCCTGTTCTTATTTCAGCAGGGCCGATAGTAATTGTTCTTGATCTGATATTGGAACAATTAGCCCAGCACCTACAAGTTCTTTAAAAAAGCCTAAGCTCTGCGTGTCATGAAGATCATCGTCAAAAACAACGGCGATCCTTTCTATTTCCGGGAATAGCTCAGCCTGAGACCATCGTGCCATACTTTCAGAATAGTCTTCAGTAAAAAGCCCATCAGAGAAGAGAACAACATATTTTTTTGCTGCTTTTTCCATGTTGTTGGAAAGCATAGTTAATTCATTAAAAGCTGCGTTTATATCAGTTAATCCATCAACCATCTCAACATAGCTGTATTTGAACTCTGATGCTCGCACAAAGGAATCCGTCCATCTGAAAAGCCTGGTTGAAAACCCTATTACAGATATGCGAATGGCGTTCTCTTGGCTTCGATCCAGCGACCTGAGTTTAGAGATGATATTGTTTACACAATCATTCACCGCTCCGATTTTATGCCCCTGCATGCTATTGGAAGCGTCTATTACAAATACAATCTGTCGAGAGGATACTTCTCCGGTACTTGTAGTAGCACTTTCACTTTCTGAAGATTCATTCATGAAACTGTCAAGATCAAACTCTCCAAGTTCGAATTCCTTAATCATTCTCGACCTCCATTAAAACACATCTTCGCAGGAAATCTTATCCATGATTTCATTGAACCATTCGGTGTTGGGTGTTGAATAAGGCCTGAACTTCTGCTTACCGCGACCGGCTTCAAAGTATACTGCGTTGTTCTTGTTGATGCTCGGATCCTTTACAACGTCGGCAAAATTCAAAGCTTCTTCGTCGCTCAGATTGAACGCAATCCGTTTCTTGAAGGAATCGATCATGTTCGGGAACTTCTGATTGAATAGCGTGAGGTCATCATGCCACGCGATTGTGTAGACGCCTTTTTGCGGGCCGTTCCGTAGAATCTCATCAAGCATAGTGAACCCTTGACTGCTGCTACTGTACAGCCCGTTCTGGAAATCGGATGCAAGTCCAAGGTTGGACAGAATAATCCATACATACGAGCCGTCGTTTTCTTTATTCTGATAGAAGTTGTAGACTTCTTCCAGCCGATCAACGGCATCATATGCAGTTGATCCTTCAATATAGTCGGGAAGGAGTAGCACCATTTCCTGAAGCCTGTCTGTTATGCTGCTCTCGTCTGAATCATTGAAGTTGAAGACATAAATCTGTGATGGGTTCTGTCCTTCTTTAAGGGCCTTCAGTTTCTGCATGACGAGATCCAAAGTGATGAAGAAGAGAAGATTCTGTGCCTTCTGCGCATCTTTACCTGCAAGCAAAAGGTTTTCATTCTTTCTCGTCTCGAAAGGAACGGCAAGGCTACGGTCAATATTAAGTGATTCTCCGAAATGAATCTTCCGCGGTTCAACGATTAGCTTGTTGCGCTTCAAATACTCTTGGAAAACGCTGTCTCTGCTGTCTGCAACATCAGAAACAAGCACTCGGGTATTCCAACGCTTGCTACCATTTCTTGCGTAATGCGCCTCTACTGCTTTGAGTATGCCATTGTGAGCTTCTTGGCTGATATAACCGACTCTGAACCTATTGTTGGTTTTTGGAGTGCTGATTGCCGGCAAGTAGATAGCGGAACCGGCGTCATTATCCTCAATCTGTGCAATAGCATCACTTCCAGCCCCAAGGAGGATTTCAGCATCTTCTCTGGGGCATTTCAAAGCAATTCGAACAGCGATCTGCGCCATCGCAGCCTCGTTGACCTCGCTGAGACCTCTAACGGACTGCGTGCAAAGAATAACATGAACGCCAAAGCTTCGTTTTAGTCTCAAAATATTATCAAGCAAGCGAGAAGCCTCGGTCGATACCGCTGCATTTGCACTATTGAAAAGCTCATGGAACTCATCAATAACGACAAGCATTCTCGGAAGCTTTCCGCTCTTTCGGGCTTCCGGTCTGCTGTTATATGCAGTAATATCGCTTACCGAGAGGCTATTGAAGAGTTGTCCTCTCCGGTCGCCTTCTTTCATGATGTACTGCAACACACTCAGTCCGAATTCCTGCTCACTCTCAATGGCTATTACCTTGAAGTTGGGCAAGTTATAATCGGCGTAGATTTTGAACTCTGTTCCGCTCTTGAAGTCAACCAAATAAATCTCGAGTTCTTCATTCGAGTATTGGAGTATGCTGCTTGTAATGATTGCGTGAAGGAGACGGCTCTTACCGCTTCCAATCTGACCGGCTATCAACGCATGAACAGATTGACTTCCGGGCTGTCCCAAGGTTAAGTACTGAATGTCGCTTGCGCCGCTCATTCCGATTGGAATGACCAAGCCTTCATCAGAACTGTATTGGAATTGCTTGCTTGCGGGAGGAGCAATGTGTTTGTAGTCAATGACAATTCGACCGGCATCTTTTATGCCTTGCTTCATGATTGGGGCGATAGAAACAATCTTCTGTACACTAAGAGGAGCGTCAATTGTGAAGATCATGTTTTCATCGATGCCACTTTTTTCTTCGAGGTAGTATCCCTTCTGTCGCAATGAATAGACTGTTGCAGCAGCTTCTATGTTTTTGAGCTGTGCTTGGGCTTTGGCATCTATAGTTGATATGTTATCTGTGTTGCACATGATAACCGCATAAACACCGCATTCTTTACCAGTTGCAACAATCTGCTGGAGTAAGTCAACTGCCTTTGCAGAAAAACCGGCAGGAAAATCCATAATGCCAACGATATTATATGGCTGAGGATTAAGTGTATTCGCAGCATTGTATTCTCGAATATTCTTATACTGCCCCTTAAAAGTGTTGATCTGCATTGTCTTAATGTGATCAACAATTATCTGGAGCTGCTGCTCAATGCCGGTTGTCTCGGTCTGAATGCCTCCGAGAATCACATTGTAGCTCCTGGAAAGGTCATCCTCGAAATGTTTGAAAACCGCAAAACTCTGTCCTGACTTGAGCGGATCAAAGAAATGAAAACGCATCTTGTTAGGAGGAGTAGAAAGGAACGCATTAAGGCAGATTGTCTGAATGTGATCCTTTGCCTGTGCTGCTTGGGAATTGTTGTATTTGAACATCAAACACAGGTTTTGATTCAAACCAATTGTGAACGGGAAAACAAAGCTGTTTCCGTTAATCACCGCCTGGTAGTCCGTGGTCATGAAGTTTGAAACCAAGCGGTTGCCGAGGATGCGGTCTAATTTGTATTCAAGAGAACCAACAGTAATATTTTCGGGTTCTGAATCTGCAAGTGCAAAATTATTCCTTAATGCCTTTGCTCTTGCTTTCTGCAGTTTTACTGCATCGGCAATAGCTTGAGGCGACACTTTGGAAAGAACGGTCTGTTGCATCGCCTGATAGGATGCAAGCAGATCTCTCTTTTTACTGGCATCCAAGTCTTTAGTCTGCTGCTCATGTTGCGCAAGCAGGGTTTTCTTTTGCTGAGCATGCCGAGTTATTGCTTCGCTTCTTTGACGGTCGTACTTCTGATTTGTCTCTGCGCAGTATGCAATATAATCCTGCTTATTCTTCGCAGCATCCTTCTCGTGCTGGGACATTTGCATGCTGAAACGCTGACGAGCCTCCGCAATCATTTTCTGAGCTTTAGAATCGCTGTCTGGCAACATGGCATTAAGCTCTGCCATTTCCTTTTGGTAGAGTTGCTCTGCCTTCATTCTCATCGAATAAAACTCTATGAATTTGCGATTGATCTCACTTGCTTTTATGATGCGCCTAATAAACTTTTCATTAAGGACATTCAATTGATCTGCCAACACCTGGGGATGCATTGCCATAATTGCATCCATTGTAGTGGCTGCTACTTCAACAACAGGTGGATTAGCTTGCTTAGCCATCTTGTGATACTTTTTGGGGATTATGTGTGCTTCGGCTTTCCGCACTTCCTCCATAATATGGTCGATATGCTTTCTGCCGCTGTCAACTCGCTTCTGCATATCATCACGGTATTTGCGGGAGTTTTCCGTTGTCTCATTCTGCTGACGTTTATAAGAATCCGCTTTTCTCTGCTCGGCATTCAGCGTACCCTTATACTGCTGTTCGATGTTTTCAAGTACACTTGTTCTTTCATATTCAATTTTAGAGAGCTCTTGAGCATGCTTGTCATCGCAGTTCTTGATCTGGCTGCTTTGGCTGGCCTGCATAGCATCCAGCCTCTTTTTGTAGTCAGCATTGATTCCTCGCACCTTCTCGACATATGCGTCAAGAAGGTTGAGCAACAGGTGCAGGTTGCCCATCGTCGTTTCCATCTCATCATTGATTTGGCTCTGCGTCAGCAACTGCAATTTACTGGCATCTGCACCGCAACCGGGACAGTATTCCGGCTTCTGCTCGCTTTCAAACTCTTTATAACAATCAGAACAAATATACCGTGCCATCTTTTTCCCTCTCTATCCTCTATGGAAATCATGAATTAAGAAGAACCTTCTTACTGAATAGTTATTGGAATTGCATTTTTGAGTTTTCCCATATTCATTGGAGGAAAGAATGTTCTCATTGTCCCAGACTTTTTGTTAATCGCTATTGGGGAAATGTCTAATTCTTCGCCGCTCGCTCTATCTTGAGATGATATGACAAACTCATCACCTACATCTAACGCAGATGAGATAATGTAGTTAGGATATTGCTTTTCATAGATTGCCCTTGCTTCTTCAAATGTAATCATTTTACCCTCCTATGCCGCAGTTCGGCTTGAACAACACTGATGAATTCTTTCAGAGAACGGAAGATTGTCAATTCTCATACAAAACACTTCACTTCCCTTAGCGAAGTCAAAATATGATCTTGCGTCCGTTTCTCCGTTCTGTGGGTCTATAAAACGAGTTGTGCCATTTGTTCTTTCAGCAATGAAGACATGTCCTCCACCACCATTTTCCGGTTTCCAACGCACACGAACTATTGCACGAACATCGCTGCCCCATTCTTCCATTTGGTTTTCAATATTGATAGCTGCTCCTGTTCCTGAATTTGCGGAACAATCGATCAACTCTGCTCCCTCATATACGCTTGGCCAGCCATTTGGGTGTCTCATAATTGGTAAGGAGTCCATTCCAGAAGGAATTGGCTGCGCCTCAACATCAAACCCTCGTCTACGTGCTTCATATGCAGATACACATCTTTGACAATTGTTGTTCCAAGGGGAGTCTAGATCCGTTTGAGAATAGTTCGGATTTGTTGCGATTAAATCGTCTTCTATTGAATGAGTACCACTTATAGTTGGATACTTGGTCATTGTGGAATTCAATCCACTTGAAAACGGATTATCAAATGATGGTGCATCCGAGAGCGTTCCTTGTTCATTATTTGAATCTTGACCCTCGTTGACAAAGAATGCTTGGACACCATCCGCTGAACCACTGACATCAAGGCTGCCCCCATTTGATTCTCCGAGTTCACTTATAAGCGCTTTGAACTTGTCAATTTGTTTCTTATACTCCTGGCTACTTTGTTCAACCGCTCTTTTGCCAAACTCTATATTCCCAGATCTTCGAAGCTTTTCTAATCCAGCATTGAGTTTAGATATCTCGGATCGTATTTCACCAGAGATTTGCCTTTTTTGCCCTTCTGCAGTATCTGTTTCAGCTTCAATTCTTTGCGATTCAACCTCACCAACAGCTCTTACATCTTGAATAGCGTTCGTCGCTTCGTCGTCTAACAAACCCTGGATGCTATCAAGAAGGCTAAGCGGGGCATATTCGTTTTGAAGAGTGTCTCGGTCTGAATGCAGTCGTTCCAGTGTTTTTTTATTTTCAGAGACATTCTTCTTATTTTTTTCGTATCTTTTGCCCACGATATAGCCTCTTTCTTTGCATAATGATCATACTTTTCTTTCTTGGGAGCCAAATCTGTTATACTCATTTGATTCGCCATAATAATCGAGCGTTAAACGGATTTTATTCTTCTTGGGTTTTCCCCCTTAATTCTCTAACAAAAATCTTCAAGCGTGTTACTTCTTCAGAATTCAATTCAGCCTTTGTTTTTCCTATAAGATTCAGCTCTGGCATTCCGTCTAATTCCGGTATTATCAAATTGACAAACCTTCCTTCAGAGTCCATAGCAAAAATCTTGTTCATATCTTCACTAATCATATTTGTATCCTCACTATTCGCTTAAATAGACATATAGGTATTCTCGTCCATCTTTAACAATTGTTTGATGATCATTGATGGAGTACTTCACACCTGATGGTGAGGTAATTTCGCTTTCCATGCCATCATACGATGCGATATGTGTAATACTCGCTCCACTTTTGTTTTCAGGCAGAACAAATATCATTCTTACTGGTTTACTGCCTCTTGAAAAACGTTCTGCGGTATCAAAATCGCTGGACCAGCTTGCTGGCCCCAACATATCGACTTCCGAATCCATCAAAATACTATTTGCGGTTTTTTTATCAACATTGATCCCGCGATAGATCTCGCCCTCCCACTTAGGAGCACTTGTTATATAATCGTCAAGGTTTTTGAGCCTTTCTTTATCTTCCGAGGAGGCGTTGGGGTTGTTATATGCATCTCTTATGCCTCGATAGTCGTTATTATTGCCCGTCATGTCCTGGCCTGAAAAGATCTGGACGCTGTCATAGTATGCTTCAGCTTGTTCTTCAGTAATTGTCCTTCCAGAACCATGCTTTACATCTTCAAGGACAGCATTAATAGCGTCCTTGCGAGAAGATACCAACGGTCTGTGCTCCTTTTGCGTTACATGACTTGGAACACTTCCAGAGTTAATTATTGTGTTTGTTGCAGAATGCTCATTGATGGAAGCTGTATCTGAATCTTCAAATAAGGATTCTATAGTTTCGGCGTTTTGTTGGACTATATGCTCCATTGTCGAAGGACTAAAATCGTCTTTTGATTCAAGCAATTCCGCTTTTAACGCCTTTAGTTTATCAATCTGTATTTTGTAATCTCGGTTACCCTTTTCAACTGCACTTTTACCGAATTCTATGCTACCAGTTCTGCGTAGCTTTTCTAAACCAGCATTGAGCTTTGCTATTTCGGCATTAATCTCTCCGGCTATTTGCTTCTTTTCTTCTTCGGCAGAGCCTGTTTCTGCATCCAAGCGTTGAGATTCAATTTCGCCTACAGCTCGAACGCTTTGAATAGCATCTGTTGCTTCATCATCCAACAACCCTTGGATACTATCCAAAAGGCTGAGTGGGGTATATTCATTTTGGAGTGTGTCTTTGTCTGAATGCAGTTTTTCTAAGGTCTGCTTATTCTCTGAGACATTCCTCTTGTTTTTTTCGTATCGTCGACCCATTATAAATACCCTAATCGCAAGAATCGTTTAACAAAGCAACCGTATCACAAAACTCTTCACAGAATTCTGCAACCCAACCATCATTCCTTCGAATTCTTAAGATTACACGATGTTTATCCTGCGGTTTAATTCCATTTAGATTACGCAGATAGAACTTGTAAATCGTGTCGTTCATTTCAATTCTAACAATGTGATCGGAGTACTCTGGTAGATGCATTATTGAAACGAATAGCAGTGCTTCTATTTCGGTTGGTAACCGATCCAGTTGTACTACGAAAAGCTCCTCATATGGATTATCTGAATTACCATCGGTATAAGTAATAACATCATCTGGGACGCTATCTTGATTGTAAAAAGCAATGTATTCTTCAGAAAAGAGAGTGTTATTTGATTTCAAGCAAAAGCAAATATGCCCAAAGGGTGAAAAACTCGAAGTTTCTCGGTAATATGACGCTGCACCAAAGCTAAATCCTATTTTGACATGTTTTGCTTTCCGTAATGCATTCGTAATCTCATTCCATTGCTGGCTATGCATCACAGTCATACAGTCAGTATCGTGATCCAAACTGTTCGCTGAATCACTCACATTCGTGTGTTGCTGTTCGCAACGATAAGGGAAAAAGCTTTCGCCGTTCATACCTTCTGGCACTCCTTCTCCATTAATCCCATTGCTTCAGTTTTTCTGTTCGACTCTGTTTTTGTTCCTCAGTTCTTTCAAAACCGAAGCGTTCTCTCACGGTTTCTGCAAAACTTTTGTAGCCATAAAACTTTTCCGCAACAAGTTCTCGAACTTTTTCCTCACAATACTTATTCTGCTTTTTGTAGGAAGAAAGGCTAAAGATGACTTCCTCCATAGCATCACAGAGACGGTGAAACTGAGCTTCCATTTCAGATGTTCTTGCGTTTGCTTCAGCAGCGGCGGTCTGTGCTTGATTAATTACCTCGTCACGCTTTTCGTCGCTGATCTTTGACCAATCATATTGATCCAAGAACTTACGACTTTCCTCAATATCACCGCAGACATCGGCCAGATCATCGAGATCATCGTAATACTCATCGACATCTGCCATGATGTCGTCCCACTGTTTGTTATACTTATCAGATGTGATCTTAAAACTCTGTTCAAGATCCTTGATAAATGGGGATCCTTCGTAGCAAAGCATGGCGTAAAGCTTGTCATCGCTTGGGGAGTCATATAATTCGTCATGCACCACGCCATTGACTTTTGACCACTGTTCCATTTGAAGTTCAAACGGCTTGAGCAGGCCTTCGTAAATGCACAGCGTACGGCCTGTTGTAAATGTTGCCATTCTCTCAAGCTGCACCTCATCCGCAGACATAGTGCTTCCAAGTAGCTGTCGATCATCTTGGGATGTCATACGATGACCAAGCTTGAGCGAGGTGTTTTTTATGACTTCCGGTGCCATAGCGGTCGGGAGCTGGTCTGCAATGATGATCGCCTCATTAAGAGCTCGCACTTCGGCCAGCATTTTCACAACAAAGGCAGTGGCTGCAATTTTGGGGTTGGCATTCTCTCCGGCTTCTTTTTCCGCTTTGGGGCCAATAAGGTTATGTGCTTCCTCAAAGAAGATTACATGGCGAGGCTTCTTGCTTCCGTCTTTTCGTTTTAGCGGATTGACTTTCAGCGTTTCTCTTATCAACGTAGAAAGCATCAACGTGAGGAAATTTGCAGGGCCGCTACCCATTGCTTCGAGTTCGATTACTACCGGTCTTGTCAGCCATTCTTCTGGCGCCATAGTAGATTCGGCAACGTTGAACACATCGCCCATTTCTCGTGACAGAAGGCTGCCGATTCGAACCTGGAGGACGGATTTCAAGTTGCCCTTGATTTCTCCCTCATAGTCTGTTTCTTCGAGGATCTGTTCCAGCGTATCATATAGTTCACCCATTGTAGGATAAGGGAGCGTTCCCTGATTGATCATATAAGGGAGCCAGCCCTTATCTCTATATACACGCTCGATTGCCCGATCCAGAAGGAAGGGCATCGGAGGATCCATCGAAAATGATCCTTCGAATACGTTAATCACGTTCCGAATGTGTTCAGCCAAAGACATTTTCAGCGGGAACTGGAACGGGTTAATATGAAGCAAGAACTTTGTGCCGGAAGATGGTGAGAAGATAGTTGTACCTCTCATCTCCGGCTTATTCACAAGTGCACGATATTCCTGCTTTGCCGGTTCCAGGATAAGGAACGGTATATCAAATTTCGAATATAGGGTTGTGACCAAATGCAGCATGCTGTTGGTTTTACCTGAGCCAGGAACACCGGCCAAGAACGCATGCTTTGGCAGATTTTTCAGCGGGAAATAAACATTGTAATCATCGGTATCCTTGCCAAGATAGAGTCCACTATCGTCGTAACTCGGCGCGGTTTCCTTGGGCATTTCAATTGACTCGCCGGAATACAATGTTGGAAGCGTAGTAAACGGAACTAATTCCTTTAAGAAGAATAACGTCGGCCAAAACCGCAACTCTTTAGGTGCCCTGGTGTTGCACAGAAGCCGCAGGTTTTTATTGATGATCTCGTTTACGTTAAACATCCCTGTTTCGACAACAACATCATATGAACCTTCTGACAAAGCTTCAGAGGCTGCAGCATCAAGGAGCATATTGGCATAATCAGAGTTCTGCGCATATGCTTTTATGTTTACATTGAAATGTGGAGTGCCTGCTATCGTTTTAACCAGGTCTTTATATCTCTCAAGAGTGTAGTCAGCACTTTCATCCTTCTGAAACGAGGTCGAAGTGCTTGTTTTTTCGACTCGTAAGGAGAGCATGCGGCGCAGGCCTGACATAATGGGGCCAAGCATTGTTGGAGACTCTATGGCGTCTGCATAATCCATTGGCACAACATCCACACAGTAAAGGCAGCGCCACTGGCTCTTATCCTCTCTTTTCGAGTTTTCAGCCATCTTCTTCATCATGGTGAAAAGGCCAAAGAGACGGGCATCTTCGTTCATTTCCCACTTATTCACGGAATAGAAGTCTGCCATGTCGGGATTGTCGGGACGAGCGAACTTTTCCTTTTTTATCAAAGAGGCTTGATATCTATATAGCTCCTGGTTTAAAGAAAGAGTCTTTGCTTTTCGCTTTTCGAGGTCTTTAGATGTCTCTTTTCCGGTGAGAGGAGGGAGATCTTCTTCGGGAAACACCTGAACCAAATCGAAATAGGGAGCCAGAGGAGAAGAACCGATGAAGCTTTGCATGTAGTCAGAAGCGTTTTTGCCGTCGAACTTGATAATAATTTTCATTCTCTGGCCTTTGGGCGCAGAAGGATTATATTCATAGATCCAACGTATAATCTCTCTATTGAGAAGCCCTTTTCTGTGAATTTGGCGCAAAAAAGCCTCGTGCTTTTTCAACACGCCTTCGACGCCGCCTTCATCCAGAGCAGAGTACTTGCTCAAAGTTAGGTCGGGGATTCTTTTGACTTCATAATACAGACTCGGCATGGCTACATCTCCTTTGCGAGTTGGAACTTAAAAAGTACTGCTGATATCACTCAGATTCTTCTTGAATTCCTCATCCGCTTTTCTTGTGTTTTCCTGATTTTCCTGGATGGCCTTATTGAATTCCGCAGTAGATTGCTCGACTTTGCCCCTTCCTTCAGAGCGAGCATTTTTTCCAAAGGCTCCAACGCCGTCCATTTGCTGGAAGACTTGCTGCACTCTTTCGTTGTTCTTTACTTGGTCGCTTGCCTGCTTACTGGAAGCTTCCATGCTCTTTCTGCCGCTCTCAATCTTAGAGCCAACTTCAGATTGCATATAATGCTCCGCATCGCCCTTGGTTCCTTGCTCAACAGCTTTGGCCGCAGAAACGATTTCATCATCGACATCGGTCGGAAGAGAATCGATCAGTCTTTTCATTTGCTTGACATCAGAAACAGCCTTGCGTCCTTGTTCGGCACCCTTCTTAAAGGATTCGCCACCTTCTTTAGATTTGTTCCTGACTTCAGTGATTTTTTTGCCCATGATATTTCTCCTTTCGTTTGTTTGAAAGATTAGGTATTATGTGTTTCGAGTTTATCTCGCCGTTCATTTCTTGACATTTGTATCATTTGAAAACAGGCGATATACAAAGCCAGGAATAAACATTGCACCTGCAAGGATCCAGACGATTCCAAAGACTTTGATTGTGTTGCTGGAGGCCGCCCAGTTGTCAGGAGCAAAAATATAGAAGAGAAGACCGGCTCCAATATATACCAAAATGAACATGAGCAGAAGCATCTCTTCCTTTATAGAGCTTTCGTTGTTGTGGAATAAAAACTTCATAGGAAACACACATCCTTGAGGATTATCTTCTGCGTAGCACTCGTTGAGGAGAGTTTCCACCGCCATTCAGAGCTGAATCAATCCGGTCAACCAATGTGTATGCATCGTTTAGATTCTGTTGATATTCTGCCCTTCTTGCACGGAGCTGCGGCAACTGTGTCGATGCGCTGGCTCCAAACGGATTCGATGCCATCTGTTCAAATGTGCTGATACTTTGGTCGAACTTTGGGAGTTTTTCTTCGATGCTCTTGATCACATTAGTGAGCTCTGAACGGGTTGCTTGCAAATACCTCAATGCTTGAGCTTTTGCCGCTTGAACTTGTTGAAGTTGATTTTGGTATTGCTGGTAGCGAAGAGCTGCGGCTTTCATTTGCTCCAACGCTGCCCTCTGATCAGATGCTTCTTCGGATGAAGATGCTTGAGAGCTGTAACGATTCATGTCATTTTCAGCATCGCGCATCATTTCGTAAAGTGCTTCTTCTCGCTCACAAGCTTGTTCGTATTGAGAAATCGCATTTTCGACGTTATTGAAAAGAGCTTCCATCGTCATGATCGTACACCTCCTTACTGTCGGGGTTGTTTAGAAAAAGGCCAGAAATGCTTTGCGGGCTTTTCTTTCGGCTCTGTAGGTGGATTCTCTTGGATCAACGCTCCAATGGCCTCGTTGTAAGCCGAAGAAAAACTCGTTTCCGTTTGGGGTTGTGGTTCGGCAACAGCTTCATTAACAACTGCTGTTACAGGTGTTCCTTCCGGCTCCATTTCGAGCACAGTTGTTTTGGGCGTATCTGCCACTGGAGGAGTTTTGATAACGGCTTTATCCATCTTTGGAGCATCTTCTTTTTGATCAACTTCATCATCCAAAAGATCTTCAGCATTAGGTTCTTCTGTCGGGGAATGATACTTCAGACCGATCTTTTCGAATTCAGCAAACCAATATCGTTCAGCAGAAGCCTTATACTTTGTGGCTTTTTCCATCTGCTCGGATGCACGCTGGGTTCTTGCATCTAACTCATCTACGGACTTATGAAGCACCTCTTGGTCAGCAAGAATTTGCTCGTGTGCTTTTTCTTTTTCTTCTAACTCAGCTTTCAACTTTTCTATGTCTTTTTCTATTGCAGCACATTCTTTGTCTTTTTCTGAAAGCCGATCTCTTGTATCAGCAAGAAGATTCTTGCTTTGATCTAAAGCATTTTCACATGCATTGACACGCTCATAGATCTGATCAAGTGTTTGGCGCGGTTTCGCAATTGCACCCTCTTTTGAAACCATTACTGCAACGCTAACATCATCGCCACTTCCACCTTCGCTGATCTGTGGCAGTAGCCCTTCGACCTTCGCTTTTGCAGTATCGAATCCTTCTTCTTTAAGCCAATACGCAATAGAATAAAAGAAGTTATAGAGACCAGCTTGATCGAAGCTTTCTTCCACTCCATCAGATGAAACAAAAGCTGCGATAGGCTTCACCTTGCTATAGTAATGTCGGAAGGATTCCTTGGCATTTGAATTACACAGAGATGTTGACCTGTTACCAAGGCAGTTTTCATCAGCAGGAACCGGCTCAACAAAGACTCCATCTCTATAGGCAGCAATGCTTTTCCCATCTCCAATTTGAATCGAAAACCAGTAGTTGGCAGTGCTCATAGCGAGAATTAAAGTGCAACCATATGCCTTTTCAAGTCTTTGACCACTTCTATATACTTCTTGAGCTTGTTTTGATGCAACCGACATTTCCTCCGTACTAAAGGGATGTGCGGTAGCATCTGCAAGGACTTTATCCTTCCATGCATCTGCAAGATCTGATTCTAAAGAAACGATTAGGCTTTCGAAATCACATTGAGCAATATCATCAATGTGATTGGTTATGCTCTGAAACTGCCGGCACAAGTTAATTGCGGTTTCACAGGCATATCTTGCGCCTCTGTCACTTCTAAAACAGTTTTTGTCTCCGTGACCATCACTGATTACAATAATGCTCACTTGGTCATCAGAATAGGTAGCGGAATAGTCCTCACAGGACATGCCGCTCTGAACATGACTGTTTCCAATATGGTGAGCATTAAGTTCTATGTAGGGTTGCATATGTTCACCTCGTTTAGAAATCAAAGTCGTGTTCCCAATCGATTTCCCCGATAGGAAGTGTAGGACTTGCGCTCTCCGGCGGAGGATTCTGGCCTGCTGGCGGAGTATTAACCGCTGCAGGTGACGGTTGATTAGGACGCACAGGCTGCGGTGCTGGTGAAGGAGTTAGCGTTGACGCAGAGTGGAACGATGGGGTCCTTTGCGCAACGCCTGTATTTGTGTTTTGAATGGAACCTTGCTGAGTCACGAAATCAACGCCGGTCAGCGTTACAAGTTCAATCTGTTTTGCAAGGATAACGGTATTTTTAGCCTCGTAAACATTCTTGTCGTTTTCGGTAAACTCCATAAGAACACGCTTACATTCTGGGCTCAATGCGCCTTCTTCGATAGCAATGCCTGCTCTTGTAGAGTATTGGAACCACTTATTTTGCTTCAAGCGTTCAAGTTCCTCTTTATACAACCCCATATCTGACGGTTTGCCGTCCGTCATAAAGATGATGAGCGGTGTATATGCGCCTGCAGTTGCATTGAGGAACTGTTTGCGAGACAGCTTTTCATTGAGAGCTGCGAAAGCTGTTCCGTAATTCGTTCCACCACCAACATTCTCAATATCTTGATATTGGAATGTCGAAACTGGTTCTGGAGAAAGGGTTCTCCAGTTTGCCCTCGTTGAAAACTCCAATACCGCTATTCTGATTTCTGCAGCCGTATTGCCACGCTCGCGCTTTTTCAGTTCCGGCAACACATTACGAATTGCATCATTAACTGCTCCAATACGAGCGCCTCGCATGCTACCTGAAATATCCACGACGAAAAAAACTACCATTGCTCTCTTTTTGAGAGATGTTACAATGTTCGAAACATCGGGAGTGGCAACAGGCTGGTTCTGAACATTCACTCCAGTATCGAGGCTGTCGAAGTCACCGAAATCAAATGAATCCAAATCAAAAGGATCAAATTCGTTTCCTGCCATTATTGTTCACTCCTTTCTCAAAATACTTTTCCTTTAATGTTTCCAAAGTCAACCGTGGTGCCAGGGATCAAAGGCGCAAAACCTTTGGGCTTTACAGAGACAGGATTCTTTCCTGGCAGAGTGCAGATCCACTCCTTATTGGTAAGATTCCCAAGTCCATATACGGTTTTATTGGAAGTACTGGCTTTTACCAGCGCGGCTGGTGTCTTGTAATCCGTACTAATGCGGTCAACTTGGCATTTATAAAGAACACTATCCGGCGCAAGTGCAATTACCTGTTCTTCAGTGCGTAGCAATCTGCATCCCTGCGGAACTGTTTCTGGTTTATATGCGTTAACAAATTGCTCTTTACCATCGAGCCTTACAAGCATTCCTCTTGCTTTAATAAGCACCTCGCGCCATTGCTGCTCTGTAATACGGCTGTTGATATCCTTTAGACCTTTTGTAAATGCCTTCGTAAAAGCGGCAGTTAAGTCGGGTGGGAACATAGGCCATCGCTCTATAACATTTGGGTGTGCTTCTGGATCGGGGCGGTTTATTTCGTTATCGGGATCATATATGAACACCGGTCGTTCTCCAAACAACTGTGCTCCAATGGCATCAGTCAGCGGGAACTGAATGGTATACCTACCCTCAAGAGGATGGTCTATGTAGAATAAGCGGAACAGAATAATAGCCAGTGAGAACCTGTCAGTATGTGTATTGGGGCGAGTCTTATTCAACACGACCTCTGGAGCCATATACTTAGGCATGCCTTTGACGCCGAGATTTTCACCAAATGGGGCGACATTATCGTTATCACAAATTAAAACATCGCCGTCATCTGGATTGATAAAGAAGCTGCCTTCATTAAGATCCTGATAACTGTACCCCATACTATGGAGGGCAAAATAGCTCTCCACGATGTTAAGTGCGGCCTTGAATAACAAGTCCCAACTCTTAAACCGAGCATCACCTAATAGGAATTCTCCATATTCTTTATAACAGGAGGGACGCAGACGCATAATGTAACCGAACCGACCTTTGACCTTTTCCGTAATGGCTTGCGGCCAAAGGAAGTATTCCTCCGGCGCCCCTACTTTGATGTTGTGAGCAAGGTTGGCATAGAACGCATCTGTAGGTACAATTTTGCTGTACCATTTCAGCGCGTATTCGCCGCCATTATAAGCGACTTTATACACTTCGCCTTGTCCACCCTCGGCAATATAATTGAGAATCCTAACGCTCTGTCCACTCCCTAAAAGGGGGATGGTTTCGCCGCTCTTCAATGTTGCCATATCCTAATCCTCCTGTTCCGACTTACTCAACCGACACGATGCTATAACACTCATCCTCACTCAGAAGATCCGACATTTGGATTGTCTTTTGTTCTTCTTCTGTAAGGTCATCAGAATGGACTACTCTGCGCATCAGATTTGAGGCAGTCTTTTCATATATCGTTCTCGCCGTGCGCCCGTTAGAGAAATACTCCATTGTCGACATATTTTTGAAGATCGGCGTATAGTATTCCTCAACTCCGTCAGCGATTGCATATCCAGCTTTGCGGCAGAACAAAGCAAAGATTTGATACATTTCTGCTGGGCTATAATCTCTAAAGTGGACTTCCTCAATTCTCGAGCGCATTCCACTATTGGATTTATATAGACCTTGCATGTCCTTCTCGTAACCGGCCAGGATTATGCAACATCTTTTTCGATGCTCTGGATCATCCATAAAAGCGATGATTTGTTCCAGAGCCTCTTTCTTGTAGCTCGAGTCAGAGTGCGCACTTTCGGCATAAGAAAGACTGTATGCTTCATCGATGAAAAGGACTCCGTTAATGGACTTCTTTAGCAATTCGTAAGTCTTCTTGTCTGTTTCTCCCATATACTGTCCGATGAGATCCTTTGCAGTACAAGAATAGAAGTTGTTTGTTTTTACGATGCCAAGCTCACGAAGGCACTCTCCAAAGAGCTTTGCACTTGTGGATTTGCCAGTACCAGGATTGCCGACAAAAAAGTAATAGCCAGGATTGATGCCATACGTTGATTTCCCGCTCTTTTGGGCATACAGCAACTGTTCTTGCTTTTGAAGGATGATCTCCTTCAGATCAGACAACCCGATCTGCTCATTTAGATCCTTCATGATATCATCGAATGTGCGTGGATTGATCTGATCCTTAATCAATTCGAGTTGATCTGCCGGAATATCTTCTGCTGTATATTGATAACGATCCACTCCACCCGCTGCTTTGCTCGACCGTTTGAGGAGCAGCTTTTTCATATCAATGACCAGTTTTTTTACATCGCCAGCATTGCCAAAATTCTCGGTCCTAGTGTTGTATTTGTATTCCATCAACAGTTCAATGAGATGGTGGGCTTCTTCTGTTATTGTCCGGCCCTGTGACTCAAGTGTCTTGTCAAAGATTTTTACAAGCTGCTCTGGAGTATAGTCGGGGAACTCAACAATACGGACACGTCGAGAGAGACCTGCATTCAGCTTCAAAAAGTCTTCAACTCTATTTGAGTACATTCCGAAGATCATTTTAAAATCAGCAGCGTTCTCCGTCATCTTTGTCATCATCGCTCCAACTATTTCGGAGGAGTATGCTGTATCTGCAATCTGATAAGCTTCATCAATATACAGGATGGAGTTGCGATCTATAGCCTCTTGGATCTTTTCAACGATTTTGTTTTTCGAATCGCCGACATGGTTTCCAATAAGTTCGGATGCGTCCACAAAGAGTGTTTCAGAGCCTCCCATAACACCCATAAGATGATAGAATTCCCCAATCATCTTGCCGACTGTAGTTTTTCCTGTTCCTGGATTACCCGCGAAAATATAATGGTCGGGATAAGAATCCGGCTTCACGCCTCGGCGTTTGCAGTCCTCCACATCGAGGATTTCTAACCGCACATTGTCGAAGAGCTCTTTTACAAACTCTAAGCCAACATACTGATCGATTTCTGCGTAGATATCATCAATGGACGTCACCCCATGCTGCTCGAAATACTTTAGATAACTGCCAAAGTCTTCTTTTTTAATGCAGCGTTCCTCATCATCTCTAAGGGAAGACTGCATTTTTGCTTCCCTCGCTACGGATACTACATCTCGAGCGTTACCGAAATTTGCACGATCTCGCTGCTCGTACATGTTTTTAAAGAACAGATCGAGATCGAGTGGGGTTTCTTCACCTTCTTTGTCGCCCCAAAATCTGTAGCCATCTTTTCTGCAATTGTTGACAAAAATAGTCTTAAGCAGTTCGGGCGGATAATCTTCTATTGTCAGAATATTTGCCTTGCTGAATCTGCTGCTTAACCCCGAGTTCATTTTCAGAAGCTCGTCCATTGGGGCAGGATATCCAGCCATGATCATGCAGAAATGATACTGTTTTGTATTTGTCATGGCGGCAACGATTTCGTCAATTGCCTCTTTGGGGTAATTGTTATCGTCGCTTTTATCGAGCAGAGAATAGGCATCGTCAATAAACAGCACGCTCTCCTGAGCCTCGATGATCTGCTCTCTGGTGCGGTTTGCTGTCCCGCCAACATATCGATCAACAAGATCCTCACGTGTTGCTTCTATCGTCATTCCTTTCTTGAGAATGCCAGTCTCATAGAAAATCTGACCGATCAGCCTCGCAACCGTGGTTTTTCCAACTCCGGGATTTCCCTTTATAACAAAGTGGGGAACGGGATAGTCAAATGCTATATCATCATCTGGGGTATCAATGCGCTCGTTGGAACAAACAGCCTTTTTTTGCTTCTTTTTCTGAGGGTGCTTTTTTAACGCACGAGCCTTTTTCTGATTATAATCTGCAACGATCTCGCTGATCCTTTTTGCAACAGATTCCCACCCTTTGGTGTTCATTAGAGTCTCCATAGGATCAGCGTTATCATTTGCTTTGAACTTGCTGTAAATGGTTTTTACTGTATCCTCAGTAAATTCCACAATGTCTGCATCCTGCTGCTTGATATACCAAACAATGTTTTCATAGACCGAGCTGAGATAGCCAGCACGATTTTCTTCTCGATCCGCCTCTCTGCTTAGATACATAAGGGAGGACACAATTTTAGGCAATTCGCTTCGCCTAAATGTGATTTTCTTCCCGGAATCGCCGACTATCCTAAGATAATCAAGCATATAGCGGAATTCATCTTGGTTGGGCAGCCCAATGTGGATTGTGCAGCTTCTGTTTATTGTTTTGTTGTCATTAAAGAATCTGCCGCGTAATACATCACCGCTTGCCAAGTTATCAAATAGGTGTGAAATAGAGTTTGCATCCATCTGAGGCGCAAGGAAAATGCAAATATTCTCGTTGCTGTTGAGGGTATACTCATCCCACAAATGCGAAAGCAACTCTGAGTACTGCTGCAGAGGCGCGGATCCGTCTGTAACGAAATCCTGAAAGAACGTAAAAACAATGGCCGTCTTAATTCTTGAATCTGCCATCATTTTTTTTGCGTCATCCAAAAACTCGGCAGGGGTAATCTTTGGCTGCTTATAAATCAACTTTGAGTCGCTGAGGATATCTGTCGTTGAGCTGGTCGTTTGGGATGGCGCGCTGATTGCATTGTTAGAAGCGAGAGACTCTTGAGCTTGTGCTCGAGGACTCAGTATGCGATGTTTTTTCTTTGGCGCGCTGTCGCTCGGAGCGGGTGAATAGTCAGAAGTGGCAGTTCCAGTCTTACCTTTGTTCTTGTTAATTGCAAGAACTGCACTACGGTCATCCAGAACATATTTGCCTGTATTCTTGGCACCTGAATAGAACACGATTTGCTCGTATCCCAAACTGCGAAGATAGGAATTCAGAAAAGGACGGAAGTTGTTTTTCTGAAGATCGGGAGATATAAACATATCATCGAGGTTCCCGTACACCAAGAATATTTTATTCAACTCTGGACGTTCAAAAATAGAACTCATTTCAACCTCTCCAAGCTCAATAATTATCGTCTTCTTCTGCCAACTATCATCAAGAATCGGATAAGCTGGGTTATAGACACAGCCAAAGCAGCAACATATGTCAGAGCTGCTGCGGTCAATACATCTTTTGCTCCCTGAATCTCATTTTCATACAGCAATCCGTTGGCCTGTATTTGCTGCAAAGCTCTTTTGCTGGCATTCAGTTCAACCGGTAAGGTAACCAATTGAAAGAAGGTACTTAGGGCAAAGAATGCTATTCCAATGTATGCCAAGACTGTAAAGAAGTAGGACAAAGATCCAAGCAGAATGCCAATAATGATCAGCGGAACCGATAGTCGAGAACCAATTTTCGTCGCAGGTATAATTGCCATTCGTAGGCGAACAGGAGGATAGCTTGTGGCGTATTGTAATGCATGGCCGACTTCATGACACGCGATACCGATAGCAGCTGTTGATGTGCTGTTATAGACATTCTGCGAAAGCCTGACTACATTCGCTGTAGGATCATAGTGATCCGTAAGATTGCCTGTAATTAGGTCGATTGGTACGTTTCTAAGACCATTTGCATTAAGTATTTGCCTTGCCGCTTCAGCGCCCGTTATTCTTTTGGCAGAGTGCTGCAATTGATACTTTTCGAATGTTTTGTCTACTCGATTGCTTGCCCACATTGCGAATATCATCGCAGGAACAACGAGCACTAAATAAGTCCAGTCAAAATACATCTTTTCTCATACCCCTACTTTTTCTATCAGCATTTGCTGATCCAAATCGTTTGGAAAGATCAAACATCATTGCCTTGATAGTTCCAAGAATAGCAATTACCCCGGTGGAGAAAGTGATGGCAGGAATCGGGAGATTTTTTGATGTGCTATAAGTCATCCAAATAAGGGAACCAGCGGTTAAAAGAACCCCTATAAGTATCAACACTATTCTTTTATGATCTTTGGACATCTTTAGCTCCTTATCTCTTTAGCTTTTTCTTTGTTTCCGTATCGGTTGAAAGCCTATTTCTTGTTTCGCTCTTACACTTAATGTTGACTTTTGCATAGGGATTGCTTCCCCTGACAACTTCTTCAACACATTCACGGTAATAAGCTTTTCTTTCTTCGTTGGCCTCGTCGCCCTTTATTTGTTTTAAATCCACATGGGTTTGAATATCCCCGCTCTGCAAAAGTTCGGGAGCCAGTGTTATGATCAGTTCCTCTCCGGTGGCAGGGTTTTCGAGGCCAACATGCAACGCCTTGTCGTGACAATTATCATCATAAGCGTAACCGCTAAAAGTGAAATTGTGTTCCTCAAAGAAATCGATGATTTCCTCACTTATATTTTGTCTTGAAAAAGCATTATTCATATTGATAATAGCCTTGTTAATGCACATCGCTATTGCTGGATAAAGATCGTTGTTAAGGAAACTGACATACTGCTTGAGCTGATCAGTAGTTAGCTGTTGTGCTTGCGGCTCACGAAGCGCCCTATACACTTCATTTGCCTTAAAAAGCAGGTAGTCAAAGCGTGTTTGACCTTTCGCGTTTCTATCGGTATATTCAGAGACCTTTATTCCCACGATCTCATCTTCAAGTTTCTTCCCGGAAGCTTCTTCGGCATATGCTTTTGCATCTTCCGTAATGACTGACTGAGACTCAATGTAGGTTTTTACTTCTTCAGAAAGCACAAGAGCCAGCTTAAAATAGTTTTCCCATTCCTGTTTCTGGGCATCAGCTTCATAGATTTCTTCGAGGGTATTTATTGCCACATCTTTGGCACTTGCAATGGCACTCTCATAATGCCCATTATTGAACTGAGTAACAGCTTGGTTGAATTGGTTATTAAGCGTAGCCAACTGCCTGCCAGAAAACTTCTGCCCATCGAAATCATCAGATAGCGAAGCCAGAAGTGTCCTCGCTTCCTCAATATAGGCATTGGCAATTTCCTGAGCTCTCGCATCTTTTGCAGCCATGTCTGCTTGGAGTTGCTGGAGTTCATCAATATACATAGAGTATTGCTCATTTATTTTTTGAGAAATGAGTCCCATGCTTTCTGCGATTTTTTGCCGATAAGAGACATTGAATTCGTTTTGGGTATTCGCAATAGCCTGCATCGTTTGAGCTCGAGCGGCTTTCAGATTAGAGACGTATGACTGGAATGCTTGCGTATCCTGCTGTTCAGCCGCCCTGCGCATTGCTGTTCTCTGGCTTTCTAATTCCAGCATCATCCGCTCGGAGGCTTGAATATTCAAGGAAGTCTGTTCATTCATGCTGTTAAGCATAGTTCCGCGAAAATCGCCAATGCTTTGAGCGACTCCACTCCGTCGGATTTCTTCTCTCCGCTGCCGTTGTTCTTGTTCATATCTGACAGCGGCACCACCTGCTTTGACTCCCACAGACACGGCACCTGCAATTGCAAGGCCACCAAGGACAAGTGGCATTGCCGCCAATGCTAATGGAATAAGGATCAAACCGCCTGCTTCTCCGCTCATAACTCAAATCTCCTTTGCTCGTTATCTGTTTTGTCGCTTCATTCGCTCCAAGTCTTTTCCCGTCTCACTGTAGACCTTGTTTTCGCTTACTTTTAGTTCATTAACATCTGCGGCGTAGTTGACGATGCCATCGCTTTCATCGGTTAGCTGAATAGCTTCGCATATGTGTTGATAGATATCCCTCGAATACATTTCCTGCTCCGGGCCGCCATAGTCAATATGCAGGATAATATGATTTACAACAATGCCATGTGCTTCGAGAGGAAGGATGTACACATAGATTTTGTTTTCGGAGGAGTTTTCAAAAACGATTTTCAACCATTCCCGCATATCCTCCGTAATCGTCAAATCGCCGTACTGGCTCTTGATGAAATCAAGAAAATCCTTCGAAACAAGCACCTCTGGTGCAGCTTCCTTAAAGCCTGTAAGATGTTCGAGCCATTCAAGGTTAATTTCTGTCGTGAGGAAGTCGATAATTTCTTCACCCCACTCAGATCTTTCACAGGATGCCGCATACCTTCTCTTGTACAGTTCGCTCAGCTCAGACAATCGCTGGTCAGTCTTTCCAATCTCCTCAATAAATTTTTTGAGATCATCAACCGAAGGACTGTCGGGTTGCTTCAAATAGGCTTCTTTTCCAACTTGAGAGAAGGTAGAAACATATTTTTGATACTTCTTGGCTGTCTGAACAGTGTTGGCAAACTCACCTCTGCACCAAAAGTTTATTGCAATTAAATGGCGAGTCCTTATTTCGGCCTTACCATTGCTAGGATCACCCGTGTATTGCTCCCAATCTGCAAGCTCTTGTTGAATCTTGTTCTGCAAATAGCTCAACTTGAGCGTAAACAAATCGAACTGCTTATCCCATTCCTCGACCTTATCGTCTATTGAATATCCAAGGCGTTCCAATCCGGATTTCGCAGAGATGGCAACTGCAGTTGCAGCTTCATATAATCCGGCCTTGAAAAGCTGTTGACCGTCTTTTATTGCATTGAAGAATATCTGCAGCCGCTTCGGCATGAACTTTTCGTGAGGCTTCGCTTCGATAACATGAAAAGTGCTCGTTGCAGTCTGCAAGTATTCTTTTGCTTCTTGGCTGCTGCCTTCATTCCTTCGAGAAACATCATTTCGAATGGCTGCAATAGCCTGCTCTAATTCCTGATTTTTTTGAAGGAGAAGAGCTTCGTTGCGCTTAACATCGTTAAGGAGTCGACTATAGTCGGCGTCCATTTTTGCAAGTTCTACTTGAACGTCTGCGCTTAATGAGTTTTGATACTGACGCAAAAGACGTTCATATTCGGCTTGGGTGTCACTATCATGATCTCTGATAGCACGACGCATATCAGCTTGGTATGACTCCAAGTTTCGCCGATTATCATCTATGAGGCTCTGCCGAACTCTTGCTGCTTCTGCATTCTGCTGACGAAGCTGGGTTTGCAGGGCATTTATCTCTTGCTCGAGGCGCCTTATCTCATCCATACGATCAACTCTTTACTGTTTTTTGTTTGACTTAATCTCATTCTCGATTTCCATGGTTTTGCGTTGTTTTGCCTCTATGAAAAACCGAATCTGTTCCTCTGCTTCTTCAAGCTTGAGCCGGATTTCTTGGAAAACGATTTCAATGGGCATTACATCTTGATCTTTATAATGTTCAATGACCGAAGCGTCTGCATCCAAGCGAGATTTGTAGTCTTCCATCTCTTGTTCAAAGGCCGCATAATCTTTTTGATATTCAGCTTCTATCTTTTCCAAATGGTCTATTGCACTTTGTTTTTTCCGTGATAGTTGTCCCTGCTGGCGTTCAATTACGGATATTTCCTGTTCAATCCGCTGTAAATCCATATCATCTTGCCGAGATTCGGACGTGATGACATTCTGCGCGGGGGAATAATGATCTGGAGCTTGCGTTCTTACCGAGATTTCTTCTGCTGGTTCAAAATCCTTTTTCGGAGTTGTGTCGCTCACGACTGCTACGGGATCAACATCAACCGCTTCAAATCGACTATCGCTTCCACCAAATCCTGAACCTAAGCCAAATCCTTCAAACCGGTCATCGACAGGGGAATCTTCTTGGGCGGGGACAACTTCATCGAATTGAACTACAGGTTGTAGCGGAGCTTTTTTAGGCGTTGGATCGGGCTCCGATTTTGCAGCAGGCTTTCTTGGCGGCTGCAAAGTCGTGTTCTGAACCGGTGCTGCGGCAATTCCACCGTCGTTGGTAACTTTCAGTAAGTAATACTGCTTTCCTTGAGGGAGCAATTCTAAACACAGCGTTTCACTGCTAATTTCAAACTCTTGCTCGACCATCTTTGTGGAGTTTCTTACCACACTGGCTTTCTTTCCTGAGAAATTGGCATTGGCACGGAAAGTAATCTTCAGCGGAGCATCTATCATAATCGGACGAATGGTGATAGTATCACCTTCATTGGCATCCTCAGAGATATTGAACTTGCCAAACACATAGACTCTTTTCCCATCGGTGTGGATCTGCGAGGCATAGTCTTGAGGTAAGCTATTATTTTGCTGGAAACTGACATTGATCATACCGCCTAAGACATTCCGCAAGATATTCAGCCTTATTTTATCTTTTGCAAACACTTGGACTTCAGAAGTCATTGTTCATTCCTCCGCTTTTTTCTTTTATATCTTGCCATGTCTTCAGCACATTGTGTGATGGCACACCAATCAATATTGCTTGTGTTCCAGTTAGTTTTATCTCCGCTCGTCTTTTGTTTGCACTGTAATACTCTTTCCCGATGCTTGTATACCGGGGGGAGAGGTAGTGTATTATTTGGTTTGAAGATCCGACATAGGCACGATTATCATCCAACTCCTTGATATACCTGCCGTCTATCAAAATATCAACTTCCGGGAGAAGTAAAGACATATCATCATCTTGTTTTAACTCGTCCAATGTGAACCCTGAATATACAACAACGCCAATGTCACGCTGATATTTTATCTTTCTGATGAGGTTCAACAGCGCATTTGCTTGAAGGAAGGGTTCACCGCCGCTTATGGTTATCCCTTCACATGGGCTTTTAGCAACCCGTTTGGCAAGTAAATCGATCTCAACTTCTTCGTATACTCCGTTCTTTGTGTTTTCAGCTAAACACCCTTCGCAATCAAAGCAGCATCCATGAACCCATATGACAAACCGATTATAGGGACCGAGGAGGTTAGTACTTTCCTCGATGTGAGATACTTTAATAATTGATTTCTCATAAATGCTCATGCTTCACCTTTATTTGGGGAAATAGGCCATAGACATCTATGGCCTATTTCTCAAATTCTCGTTATGCTATTTGGTTGTTGCCATCTCTGTTCGGAATAGCTTCGCCTCTACAATGTAACTGTTATAGAAAAGATCCGTATAGCCAAAACTGTTCCAACCATACTATGGCATGAGTTGATTGCGGTTTTTTAGACATTGACGCCGTAGTTGCGGCAGAGAGCTTCCAATCCGCCCTGGTAACCAGCAGCGACAGCATTGAATTTCCATTCGCCGTTTTTGCGGTAGATCTCGCAGACCACAAGCGCAGTCTCAATAGAAAATTCTTCCTCGAGATCGAACTGAATAACGGTTTCACCAACAGTATCAAACTCATTCTGAATCTTTGCTACACGAACATATGCATTGGATACCTGGCCAAAGTTCTGACGGCGGTTCACTGCATCATAAATGGTTACGGTAATGGCAATCTTATCGACCTCGGGTGGAATCTTCGAAAAGTCGATAAAGATCTGCTCGTCATCGCCGTCTGCGCTGTTGCCACCAGTCTGATCGTCGCCGCTCGACCAAACAGTGTGATTGCCAAAGTCCTGGTTACCATAGAAGACGAAATGGTTGTCGCTCAGAACTTTTCCGTTGGCACCGCAGATGAAGGCAGAAGCGTCGAGGTCAAAATCGTACCCTCCGTCATACTTATTCGGATCCCATCCCAAGCCGATGAGAGCCATTTTCATAGAGCTATCGAGGGAAGCTCTTTGCCCTTTTTGAAGATTAACAGCCATTATTATGTACCTCCGTTTTTATATTTGTTTTTATCGATTCCACACAGAACGCGGAAGACCGTACTTTTCAGCGAGCTGCGCTACAGACCAAATCTGTAGGGGCTGTCCGATGGCGTTGAATTTCCATTCGCCATTGTATCTGTAAACTTCACCAAAGACCATTGCGGTCATACCTTGATAGTTTTCGGAAAGGTTATAGATGCAAAGCTCCTTGTTCGTGTCGGCATCTACCAAACGGATAAATGCATTGCGAATCATACCAAAATGCTGATTCCGCTCTGAAGCCTTATAGATGCTGACAAGAATAACTATACGCTCATACTGTGCAGGAAGCCTTGAGAGATCCACCATGATCTGCTCATCGTCGCCATCGCCGGCACCAGTAAGATTATCTCCCTGATGGATTACGCATCCGCTTGCGTGCTTCAGATTGTTGAAAAACACCACATCCTGTCTGCTCGCAATCTGACCGTTTCTGTCGAGAAGGAAAGCAATCGCATCACAGTCGATGTCTTCGACCTTGCCACCGCCTCCAAAGAGACCGCCAAACAGTCCACGTGACTGAGTCTGCTGAGCTTCATCCCAGCCCAAGCCTACCATAACGCGGCGAAGCCCAGCGTTGCCTTTGGTCAAATCAACTTTCTGACCTTTTTGAAGATTTACACTCATGTTATTTGCCTCCTTTATTATTCGGCAAAAGCGGAGACCACATCAACAAGGCTCTCCACTCTCGCTGCTGTTCCATCCGTTCTGAACTCCCATCCGTCGGGAGTACGGATAATATCGCCTGCAATGAGTGCCGTCTGATTTGCATAGTTTTCACTGAGATTGAAACGGCAAAGTTCTACTCCGCGATCATAATCAACTACTCTAATAAACGCATTGCGAATCATGCCAAAGTGCTGATTCCGTTTGAATGCTTCGTAAATATTTACTGCGAATACGATGCAACCCACATCGTTGGGTACACTGTTGAGATCAACAAAGATCTGCTCATCGTCACCTTCGCCAGCTCCGGTAAGGTTATCTCCCATATGCTGAATGGATCCATTCGACCAACGAAGATTATTGAAGAAGACCGTGCATTCAGTGAGCTTTGTCGCGTGATTAAGTAGATGCCCATCATAGCCTAACAGGATTGCAAAAGCATCACAGTCAATATCTTGCGGTTTCGGTGCGAAAAGCCCTCTTTTCTGCTGAACCTCGTCCCAGCCAAGTCCAACCATGAGTTTTGACAGGCCGTATCTTTGCTTTGAAAGATTAACCTTCTGTCCTTTTACAAGATTAACTGACATATTCAAAATCCTCCTATCTTACTTGCGCCTGGGGAGCCGAGTAGAGCCCCAATTAAAGCCTGATCTATTTGCGGATGCCATCAAAGGACCTTACGGTTTTATCCACGCTGAATCGCCATATTCGATTTACTCCTTAGACTTCTTGGTAAATGCTTTTCTTATCATATCGATAGGAACAACAAGGAAGGCAAGAACCACACAGATAAGCCAGGACATCGGCGAAAGGCTCTCGACACTAAGGACATTTCCTCCAAATGTGACAAAAATAAACTGCATAGCGAAGATTGCAAACATGACAATAAGGAAGCTCTTGTTTCTTCCCAAACCCTCAAACGGATTCATATGGCTTGTCCTTGCATTGAAGCCATTGAAAGTAATTGCCATCATGAATGTTGCGAAAAGTGCCGACTTCAGATAAGTTGTGTCAACATCGCCAAACAGATTTCTGATCGGCGGCAAGAAGAGGATAGAGAGGCAGATAAATGTAATATATAGTGCGCTAATTATTATCTGAGTGAACATCTCCTTACTAATGATACTTGCGTTTCTCGGAATGGGTTTTTCTCTCATATATTCTTTGAGAGCGGGCTCACTGCCAAATGCAATTGCAGCGAGAGTATCCATAGCGAGGTTGATCAGCAACAGCTGAATGACTGTCATCACGACGTTCTCACCAAGCAGAGGGCCAATAAAGCATGTCAGCACAGCCGCCACATTTACTGTGAGCTGGAAGATAAGGAATTTCCTAATGCTCTTGAACATCGTTCTACCGTAGAGAATGGCCTTTTCAATGGAAGCGAAGTTGTCATCAAGGATAGTGATGTCGCCGGCTTCTTTTGCCACTTCGGTTCCACTTCCCATTGCGAAACCAACGTCGGCTTTTTTCAATGCTGGGGAGTCATTAACACCATCGCCAGTCATACCAACGACAAGGTCAAGTTCCTGGGCAATTCTCACGAGACGGCTCTTGTCTGTGGGCAGGGCGCGAGAAACCACACGCAGATGAGGAAGAATCTTTTTGAGTTCTTCATCAGATTTCTCTGCCATTTCAGCAGAAGTCAGTGCTACATCATCGTTGCTTTGTAGCAGCCCTGCCTCTTTTGCAATAGCAACGGCTGTTTCTTTTCGGTCACCAGTGACCATAACGACTTGGATTCCGGCATTCTGAACTTCCTTGATCGCATCAATTGCTTCTTTTCTAACGTTATCACGGATGCTAATGACACATACCAATGTCAGCTCTGCATCTTCGCTTGTCCCATCAACTTTTGCCACGGCCAAAAGGCGCATGGAACGACCAGCTTGAGCATCGATATAAGATGTCAAATAATTCTTTTCGACAAGTTCCTTTATCTCCCCATTCTCGTCAATGTAGTGGGTACATCTTTCAATGATCTTCTCGGGTGCGCCTTTAACATAGGTTACACTATTACCATCACGTGTGATGGTAACGCTCGACATCTTCCTGTTGGAGTCAAACGCATTAAAAGCTCTAACATCTTCCTTCGTCATACTATTCACGGCATTAGAAGACATAAGAAACGACATCAACGCTCGATCCGTGCTATTACCACCAATGATGGCTCCATCGCTTGCGACTGCACTATTGTTGACACCAATACCAGTAATCACATCAAGAGCAAGATTTGAGGGCATCTTTGAAAGAGCATTAAATACCGTCACATTACCCGTTGCCATTTCCACAACAGAAAGTCTGCCTTCTGTAATGGTTCCAGTCTTATCGCTAAAGAGAATGCTTAGGCTGCCCGCTGTTTCCAAACCATTGATTTTGTGAACGAGGACATTGTCTTTTGCCATACGCATGCTTTGGAAAGACAGTAGAATGGATGTAAGCATCGGCAGGCCTTCCGGGACAGCGCAGACAATAATCGTAACAGCAACAGTAATGGCATCCATGATAAGCCTTATCCATTCATAGATACCAGAAGGGATACTGCCTGTGATTAATGTCTTCGCCATTACACCGACGACGATGGCTATTGCACCGATATAACCAAATGTAGAGATTTGTTTTGCGAGTTTACCCAACTTGACCTGTAGCGGTGTTTCTCTTGTTTCTTCCTGAACTTCAAGCGCCAGCTCTCCAAACAAGGTGTTATCACCAACAACTTTGATTTCCATGTAACCTTCGCCGCCGCAAACAACAGTGCCTCGATAGGCATAGTACCTATTAAGAAGGTCTTTAACATCATATGAGGCACCATCAACGCAGGGAATCTTGTCGGCTTCTTCCGTTTCCCCGTTTAATGCTGCCTGATCAACTTTCAGTTCGCCTTCAATTACGATACCGTCAGCCGGAATCTTATCACCTGCTTGAAGATACACAATGTCTCCAACGACAATTTCGCTTACATGGATTTCTTCCAACTTTCCATCACGAATGACTTTGGCTGTTTCCTTTGCTTCTTCCTCCGCTTTAAGTGCGGAAGCCTTACCTTCCTGTTTGCTCTCGCTGACCGATGCAACGCCATTTGCAATCATAATTGCAATCAGAATGCCTGCGGGTTCGAACCATTCAGCTTGTCCCAAAAAGAACAACACTACCTGAACAACAAGAGCAACGAGAAGGATCATAATCATTGGATCCTTAAATCCTTCAAGGATTTTTTTCCAAAGTGGCTCCGCGGGTATCTGGGTTAAACTATTTGACCCATGTTTGTTGCGACTTTCTTCAACCTGCTCGGCTGTCAGTCCTGTTCGTTTCATACGATCTTCCTTTCATCTTTTATTACGCATTAACAATAGAAGTAATGGCGGCACTAATGTCAATGGTGTCAAATAACTTAAACAATCCCCAAAACAGTAGAGCCGTCAACGACCAAAAGCCTGTGATAAAGAGCGTAGACTTTATCACCGTTTTCCTGTCGAGTTTCGTATTCGACTCCATTTAGTCCTCCTTTCCATCCACAGAGATTAAATGCTAAGGAATCACCCTTGTCCCGACATTTTTATCATTAAGTCTGTTGGGTATGCATTGATATCCCTTAGCATTGAATGGGTTGCCACATTTGTGTCAAAGAACAAAATTAGCGAAAGATATGTGTTCCATGACATTTGCCTCCGGCGAGTTTCTATAGCGTAGTAGGTTTGCCTGGATATGCCAACCATTGCGGACAGCTCTTCCTGTGTGATCTCAGCTTTGGTTCTCAACGGAAGCAAATTCTCTGTAAGAACTTCAATATAACTGTCCTTATAGTCCGGACTAACTACCCACTTTCCTCTGATCATTGTCCACCACCAATTTCGAATTTGTAATTTTTGCTTTTCGTAAAGTAAACTACTTAAGGAAAAGAGGCTCGAAGTCTGTGGCAATACAGCACATCGAGCCTCTACTTGACTATTTTATTGACGGCGAATGGAGGGAATCATATGAGATTTTACTCATATTTTCTTTCTTTAAAGCCAAAGATGAGTGAACATATCTGTTTAATGTGATATTGACATTTGAATGTCCCATAATTTCACTAAGGGTTTTCAGTTCAAATCCGACTTCAATACACCTTGTTGCGAATGTGTGCCGCAGGGTATGATAATTAGCATCGTTTATTTGGCTTTCGCGGATTAATGCTTTGAACCGATTTTGCATTGTGCGAGGCTCAATGTACCTATTTTTTTCCCCTGTCAAAACATACGCATCCTTCCTACATTGAAAGCCTTTGGCAATTGATGTAATAAACGAAGGTAACGGAATGTCTCTAATTGAACACTTGCTTTTGGGCTCTGTGATAACGATTTTGGTCTTAGATGTGCTGTAGCTAGATGTGTCCTTTATTCGTTGCATTGTTTCTTTAATAGACAAAATTCCATCGACAACATTTAGGTTTTCCCACTTCAGAGCACATACTTCGCCGATGCGAATGCCGGTATAGAGAGATAGTAATACGCCGAATTTAGTTAAATCAGTCTCTTCTAACAACACAAGTGTTAGCTTTTGCTGCTCATCAATAGATAAAACTCTCATTTCCGTATTTTGCTGCTTAATATATACCTTATCTAAGTTGCACTGTAGCAAATAATCATTGTAGTTAGCATATTCTATGGTCGCTTTAATAATTGCAAGAATATCACTAACTGTTTTTGCTGAAAGGCCTCCTGTTCCGTCAATTCTTCCTGATTCGAGCAGTTGAGTAATATACTTTTCAACTAGCTTTGTTGACATTCTCTCGATTTTTATAAAACCAATGTCGGGAATCAAGTGTGTATGGATAATTTGATAGTAGTGTGCGTAGGTTGACTCTTTCTTATTTAAACGTTGCGATTCGAGCCATGAAACTAATATGTCTTTATATACGGAACCGGTTCGTATTTTTTCGGGTTTAATATTTTTGATTTGTTTTTCTGCTAACAACTTCTTGACGGCTGTATACGTCTTGCCATATATATATCCATACTGTGCTTTCCCTTTTATATCATATTGCTTGATATAGCGCCCCTCCCAACGTCCGTCTTTTCTCTTGTAAATGTTTTCACCTCTTCTAGGCATAGTTTATCTCCTCCTTGTTCCTTTTGTGCTGACGGCGATCGTGACGGAGAATGCCTTGTGAAAACGCCACTGGATGTCAAAAGTATGACTTAAATCATTTTGAGAATGAGCGTGCAGGACTTTTCTGCGGCAAATTCCTCCATAATATTGACAAATTCGACAACACTAAGTATAATTATAAAGACCGAAATGGTCAGAAAGAAGATTCGTGGAGTAGTTTACTTTACGAAAACAGGTATTTCGGGGTGCTTGAAAGCGCCCCATTTTATTTTGCAAGATTAACAATCTTAATTCCGCTTGTTTTTGCGAAATCAACAGTGTTCTTTGTTCCCCCACTTTCTTTTGTTAAGTAACAAATACAACAACTACTATTTTTCACAAGATGCCGATTGCGTTTCTGCATGCAGCCCCGAAAATAGTGCTCCGAGGTGTAAGTCACCTTATCTGCGCAGCGCTTGATCTCTTCGTAAGTGTCGATATCCGCTTGTGGCCAGCCCCGAGTTTGGTTAAGGCACGGCAGTACAAGGATCAGCCGGATCTGCGGATAACGCTCCCTCAAGCGGAGGACAACCTGCGCTGCCAGAGTATCAAATCCCAAGGCACCACCTGCGCCGAAATAGCGATAGCCTTGCTCAATCAGCTTGACCAAAGTGTCCTCCAAGCGCTTGGAAATTTCGGGCAGATCATCTGTCGGTAATTCCCGATGTCCGGTGAAACAAGCCGTTCTGGATTCCATGTCTATCATCTGATAACCACCACCTGTCAATATAATAACATCTATAAACCATTACCGCAACGTAATTGCAGCCTGTGAGCAAATATTATTTCTGCATTTATAGGCTACAATATAATAAAGGGCGGTGAGTGGTTAATGACTGAGAAAGATTTCTCCTTGCGTTTGGCAAAGCTCCGGGAGGAAAAGGGCGTTTCCGCCCGTGATATGAGCCTATCCATGGGACAAAATCCCGGTTATATCAACAACATTGAAAGCGGAAAATCCATGCCGTCACTTTCCGGGATATTTTACATTTGCGAATATCTTGGGATAACGCCCAAAGACTTCTTTGATATAGATGCAGCCAGTCCGTCAAAAGCAAACGAGCTTTACTCTATCGCAAAAGGGTTGAGCAATGAGCAACTGGATAATTTGATCGCACTGGCGAAGGGCCTGCGAAAATGAAAAAAACACGGTGCCACCCGACGAAGGGTGACACCGTGTTCTGCTTAGTAGGCGACTACGCCATATCCGAGAATTTCATAATAGCCAACCGGGTACTGATTGACGCGGCAGCTATCGCCGGAGTTGCCCTCGATGGTGTAGACAACGCCGTTTTCGACCTTCTGGACGATACCGACATGGTCGGACTGACCGTCCTGCGGGCCGGAGCTGCCCTTGTTATCCCAATCGAAGAAGATAATCATGCCGGGCGAGGGCTCCATGGCGTTATCTGCCCACTGCCCACGCTCCCGGAACCACTGGACACCGTTGACACAGCCCGCGAACTTCGGAATAACGCCGGTGTCGATATAGCCGCATTCGTTCGCGCACCAGCTGACGAAGCAGGCGCACCACTCCACGCGGCTGCCGAAGCCGTACCATGACCAATAGGGCTCTCCGCCCACATTGCCCACCTGAGAAAGCGCTACGGCAACGATTTGGTCATCCACTCCGTAGATTCCGTAAAGCACCGCCGCCCACATGCTGCTGTCCTGCGCAAGCAGTTCTGCAAGCTGCTGCTTTTGATCCTCATTGAAACCGTACTGCGCAGCCATCTCATCCGCCTTCTTGTGGCTGACAGTAATATAGAGCGTCGTAATCGTCTCCTGCACTTCTTCCTCAAGAATATTACCATTGCCGTCATCCGTCTCCACAATGACCGTCTCGGTCTTTGTTTCCGTCCGGTGGGTGATTTCGTTCATCTCCCAGAACAGGTCCTTCAGAAGCTGTTCCTTTTCCGGAGTGATCGTTGCTACCTCCTGAGGGTTATCCGGATCGGAGGTCGTTTTGACGGCATAGACCGACAACACCTCTGGCCACACGGCACGGGAACCGGACATTTCAAGCGCATCGTATTCAACGGAATCCTTGATGGCATGCAGCTCGTTCTGGTAATCCATGTTGATTTCCTGAATGACCTGCCGCATCGTCTTTTCTGAGCCGGTATCCTCGCTTGAAAAGAAAATACCGAAGCAGGAGCAGGCGATCAAGGCAACAAGGCAGATAACCACGACGACCACGACCGCAACCCAGCCTCCGGCAGCGATGGCCGCAACCAGCGCTTTCATCGCCGCTGCTATGGCCTTGATTGCCGCAGCAACGGCTTTTGCCGCCGCAACAGCCGCTTTGTAGGCAGCTATGGCAGTCTGGCGGGCAATCTCCGCCGCTTTCTGTGCGGCCTTTGCAGCCGCAGCCGCTGCCTTTTGCGTTGCCTTCGCTGTTGCCTCTGCGGTTTTGATGGCAGCCTTGGAGGTTTTCTCCGCAGTCTTTACGGCCCTCTCTGTTGACTTTACCGTTCCCTTTGCACCGGCTTTTACTGTCTGTTTCCCGGCAGAGCGAGCAGACTGCTTGATGGTGCGTTCAGTACGCTCCGCAGATTTGATGGTCTGGTTTCGTCTGCTCCGGATGCTTGTCCGTGTGGCCTCCGTATTTTGCCGCGCTGCCTGCCGTGCAGCCTCCTCTCGCGGCGTTCTGCTTGGCGCGCCCCTACGCAGCTCCTCCTCATAGCGGCGAACCCGTTCTTCATTTTTTTGGATGCGCTTTCCGTTGCGGTGTTCCCGGTGTGCCTCCTTGCCTCTTTCAATGGCTTTTTTCGTTTGGCCGGAGACCTCGTGCCAAACCTGATCGGTTACATCCTCAGCGGCATAGCGGATTTTGTCCTCCGCGTACTCGGAGGGGGAAATCTGCCCGTCGTCCATCAGATTTTCTGCCTGATCCTTAGAACGGACAAGGGCCGCCTTCATGCGCTCGGAGGCAACAGCCGCTTTATCAAGAATCTTGATA
>OIZL01000274.1_pt1 | contig 42649 bp, 35 predicted proteins | sample 1588541 | NCBI WGS metagenome assembly OIZL01 (sample SAMN03283285) | human gut metagenome | biome: human-associated habitat; material: feces | host: Homo sapiens | place: Peru | collected 2012 | reverse complement strand
TTGTGGCCGGTGGCAGATAACCGTATACTTTTTTGCCGGAGTAGTTTTGCAGACGTTCAGCAAGCTCAGTTATGAGCAGTTCGAGTTTTGGACTTACTAACTCACCATCCTGCATTTTCTGAATCAACGACTCCATGACCGCCAGAGCATTCTCTTGAAGCTGGTCTCTGTACGCGGTCTGCTGAACGTAGATATTCTTTAGGTCATCCTTGAATATCTGCCGTGTGAGCGCAGACCTCAACTCAAGTATCGCAGGCTTGGTGAGATAGCCTTCATTCGGATCGGTCGAGAAGATGACCAGATGCACATGTACGCTGCGCGCCTTCTCGTGGAACGCAGCGTACCATTTCAAGTGTGATGGCAGTATCTTATACGCTTTAGCTATCTGGTCTATCTCAGAGCAGATGAGTGAACGCCAGCTCTCGGCAGAATCATATCCAAGACGTTCCGCATCTGAACGTTGTATCGCAATGACCGGTGTCCAGACGTTGCCCAGATGATTAGCAACCTCATCGATTGCATTTTGCAGTACAGGTACTTTACCGTCCGCATTCCACAGACCATGCTCACCGAGCTTCCTTACACCGGGACGGTTTGCAACGTAGTCAACATAGTTTTCACGCTTGTCCAGCAGATATGCGTAGTTTTCTTGTACCTGAGAAATAAACTCCGCGGCATTCTTCTGAGAATTCTCTGTCTGGTAATCTTCATACTCCGGCATCTCACGAGTGTCCGGAAACATTTTGAGCAGCCGAGATATAAAATCCTGCTGCTGTTTTGTTGCGGGTAAGCTGCTGCCGGTATCTTTGAGCAGTTCAACTCCTTCGCGTGTTGAAATATATTTTGTGAGGTTTGCAAGCTTCGCCGACTGCTTTCCGCCTTTGAGATATGGCGAAGAGAGAAACACACCTGCCATCAATCTTCAGAGTTACCGCGCTGAATATCCAGAGCGGTATCGAAAGAAATATTTCCATATGTGCGCTTGACCTCATCCGCTGAGTAACCCCGCAGAGCGCGAAGGTCTGAGACATCATCCTTGAAGTGGACCGCGACTATGTGCATCATCATGTTGAGCTCGACGCTCCACTTGAACATGAGCTTTGAGATCCTGTTTGTGTTCTCTGACAGCATCCCACGAATGTTTTGTGAGACAGATTCGCAGACGTATGAGCTGACATCGTCTGTTGCAAGGTAGCCCATGTAAAATCTGAGCGCCTTGCTGATGAACTCACTTCTGTTTTTGCAGTTGGCAGTTTCGAGCCAACCGTCTATGCGAGATAACAGTTCAGGTTTGAGCCAGACTGTTATGCGTTTTACGTTTTCTGTGCTTATTTCTATCATCTCCTCCACAAAAGCAAAGAACCGCCGAATTCCTTGAAACAAGGGCGTTTCGCGGCTCTGCGTTCACCTGAAATTTTAAGTTGCTTGAAAATGTGTACCTTGCCCGAAGGCCGAAAAAGACCCGCGTTGCGGGGCTTTGTGGGTGGGAGGTGCGCCATTGGGTGTACCTCCCTTTATCATAGTGCCATTTTCGAACGGGCGCACCCGGGCGAAAATGCCGCGAAAACGCCCCCAAACACCGCGCATTCTGTTGTCGGGGTATCCACACCCACCTGCCTCGACAAAAGCGCGCACAGCGCCTCGTATGGGGCGACAGCGAGTAGTTTACCTGTTTCAATAAAATTTCCCTCCTTGATGTTTTTCGATTCTCAAATCATTCCTACCGACACATAGATTCTATAGTTTCGCTCACCCCCTTTCGAGCACAGGCTGATAATGAAAAGCACTGCTCTGATGAGACAGTGTTTTTGAACAAAATTATCGACTTCACAAGTTTAAGCTGAAATACTATTGCAGCGTATAATTGCCTTGACGGGCGCACACGGTCAGATTAAAATAAAATTCAGGAACAGGGGAGTTAGTGCAGAGACGGAGGTAAGGCTGAATGGATAATAACGGTGAGATCATTATTTATCAAACCGATGACGGCTTAACACATATCGATGTAAAGATGGAGGATGAAACCGTTTGGCTGACGCAGGCACAATTGGTGCAACTCTATCAGACGAGCAAGTCAAACGTCAGTGAGCATATCAAGCATATATTTGAAGAGGGCGAGCTTGAAGAAAATGCAGTTGTTCGGAAATTCCGAACAACTGCCGCTGACGGGAAAAACTATAATACGACATATTATAATCTGGACATGATCATTTCTCTCGGCTACCGTATTAAATCCTCAATCGCAACAAACTTTCGGCGCTGGGCGACGGAACGTTTGAAGGAGTACATGATCAAGGGCTTCACTATGGATGACGAGCGCCTGAAGCAACTCGGCGGCGGGAGCTACTGGAAAGAACTGCTTGACCGCATCCGTGATATCCGCTCGTCCGAGAAAGTGCTGTACCGTCAGGTGCTGGATCTGTACGCGACCAGTGTGGACTATGATCCGACCAGCGCCGAGTCCGTCCGATTTTTCAAAATAGTGCAGAACAAGCTGCACTATGCGGCGCATGGCCATACGGCCGCGGAAGTGATTTATCAGCGCGCGGATGCGTCCAAGCCGTTTATGGGGCTGAAGACGTTCAAAGGTGAAATGCCAGTGCTCAGCGATGTGAAGATCGCAAAGAATTATCTGAATGAAGATGAACTGAAAATTCTGAACAACCTTGTGTCCGGATATTTCGACTTTGCCGAGGTGCAGGCAATGCGGCATAACCCCATGCACATGTCCGACTATATCGAGCATCTGGACAGGGTGCTTTCCACCACCGGAGAAAAGCTGCTGGAGGGCGCGGGCACTGTCAGCCATAAACAGGCCATGGAAAAAGCCGAGCAGGAATATCGAAAGTATCAGGTCGAAACCCTTTCCCCTGTAGAAGAAGCCTATTTGGAGACTATACGCGAAACAGAAAAGCTGGCCAAGGGAAAGGCGAGGGAATGAATACTGACTACAATTTGCAATCAGTTGAAATGCGCGGCATCGGCGTGATAATCTGTATGAGCCTCAAGCTATATGTGATCATCGCAAAGATTATATCGTGCCGGTGTGGATAGTGAAAGCAAAAGCACAGAGTACATCTAGAGAGGGAGGACAGCTATGAAAAAACCGTGGATAAAATGGTGTGCACTTGTCATAGGGGCACTTGCGGCAATAGTCGGTGTTCCAATCATAATTAACGAGTGCTACAAAGCAAACAGCGGATACATGACAATTTGGGGCGCTGCGGATGTGCTCTCTTATTACGGAACGATTATCGCCGCCGCTGGAGCAGCAATCGGCGTGTATTTTTCTTTAAAATATTCTCATAGGCAATACAGAGAAGATAAGCGCAGGGATGTGTTGCCGTATTTAATAATTAATGTCCTCGATAGAAAATGTGTAAGCCCCTTTGATAAAGGTTGGTACGATGAGGATGAAATTGGTGAAGAGCAAGACGAGGTAAAAGAAGCATTAACTTATAAGGAGTTTAGTAACACAGATATTTTTTTTGTTTTCAAAAAAGGAAATATATCGTATGCCTGTAAACTTACAAAAGAGCAGGAGGAAGATAGAACTATATCTATGACGGATGAGAGTACTGAGCAACTTGGCGGGATGTGTAAAGCTAATAATTTTTACATATTGATGATACGGAGTATGCCAATCTCAAACTGATTTGTGATGAAATCTTCGGCAGCAACTGCTTCGTTTCCAATATTTCTTGGCAGCGTACATACTCCACACGTAATGACTCCAAGGGTATCGTCAATGAGGTGGAACATATTATTGTGTATAGCAAACAGCCCAATTGGAATCCCAATAAGCTTCCCCGCACAGCTGAAATGGACGCGAAATATAAAAACCCAGACAATGACAGAACCCTCTGGCGAACAGATAATGCGTTTGCACCGGGAGCAGCAACCCATCAGGGCATGGTTTATGCAATCCAACATCCGTTTACAGGGAAAATGTTGTATCCGAGCAACGGAGCTTGTTGGCGCTATCAGCAAGATCAAATGCTGGAAATTATGCGAGGCTGGTGCGAATATGAACTCCGTGACCTGAATGATGCACACGAGCGTGCAGTTGTGTGCGGGGTTCCGGAAAGCGATGTGCGGCAGGGTGTACAAGCAATCGTCCTTTCTGAATCACTCGAAATATCTGCGCAGAAGGCGCAGAAGGTATATGACCGTGGACAATGGCCTCGCTTCTTTTTCACCAAAGGCGGCAAAGGCGGCATTGCCAGAAAGACATATCTTGAAAATGTAGGAGGGAAATTACCTACAAACTTTTGGGCATTTACGGAGACAGGACATACCGATGAAGCCAAAAAGGAAATGCTGACGATATTTGACGGCAAAGCAGTTTTTGATACACCGAAACCTCATCGCCTTATTGAGTTTGTATTGAAAGTCGCCGGGAGTGAAAAAGCACTTATCCTCGACTCCTTTGCAGGCTCCGGCACAACCGCCCACGCCGTCCTGAACATGAACAAAGCCGACGGCGGAGATCGCAAGTTCATCCTTATAGAGATGGGCGACTATGCCGACAGCATCACCGCCGAGCGGATCAAGCGAGTCATCGACGGCTACGGCGAGGGCAGACAAGCCGTGGCCGGAACCGGCGGCAGTTTCAGCTACTATGAATTGGGCGAGCCTTTGATGCATGGCGATGTGCTCAATGAGAATGTCGGCATCGAGAAGATACGGGAGTATGTTTATTTCACAGATACCAAGAGCCAATTGGAGAAACCGCATCCGGATGAGCCGTACTTCATGGGCGTCCATGTGAACAACGCATATTATTTCTACTATGAAAAGAAGACGGCAACCACACTGAACCGCGAGTTTCTGCACACGGTCAAGACCAAAGCGGATGCCTATGTGATATACGCAGACCTATGCACGCTCAGCGACGCGGAGCTGGAAAAGTATCACATCACATTCAAGAAGATTCCCCGCGACATTACGAAACTGTGAGGATAGATAATGGATACAATTTGGAGCTTTATTTCTAGTATTATGTCTGCAATTTTGCCATCTGTTTTAAAGAAAAAGGAACAGAGTGAATTTGAAAAACAGTGTGAGAGCTTAAGATTTGATGTTGCACGTGTGCTTACTATGCATGCTCGCTATTATTGCAATCCGGTTGATTTGGCGGACACCGAAGATAACAAACTGCCTCAAAAATATGATATGGCGTCAAATGAGTTGAGAAGTCTTGGTGCAAAAGCAAGTGCATTAGCGGCGATTTTTCCCACAGAGCAGAATAATCTACATATCAATAAGAATGCTCTTTCGGAAGTATCTGGATATTTGATTGGCTTGTCAAACAGCATGACTACACCCTATAATTGTGGCATTTCTAGCAGTCATATCTACTATGTTAAAGAATGGGAACGAAAGATTAAAGAGTTGTTGGAATTAGATGACTAAGACTCGTGGAGGCCGAAAAATGGAACTCAATAATTATCAGAAGCAAGTCATGCGTGACCTGTCTGCATACTTGAACTGTGTCAACCACAGCGCCGATCTGTTTTCAGCGTGGCGGGAATATTGGTTTGCTAAGGACATAGCTGTTGGTCTCGGCGGTGTGCCGTCTTATAACAATTCCATCGAGCGGGTGCCACATGTCTGCATGAAGGTGCCGACAGGCGGAGGCAAGACCTTTATGGCCTGTGCCGCGGTCAAGCGGATTTTTGACGCTTTGCCCAATGGCAAACCGCAGGTCGTCGTATGGTTGGTGCCAAGCGACTCAATCCTGACGCAGACGATCCGCAATCTGTCCGATGCAGATCATCCATACCGTCAACGGCTGAATCAGGATTTTAACGGGAATGTCGGCGTGTATACAAAGGAACAGCTGCTGATCGGACATGCCTTTTCGCCGGACAGCGTCCGGGAAATGCTGACCGTCTGCATAATGAGCTACAGCTCCCTGCGCATCAACAGCCGCAATCGTGATGTACGCAAGGTCTATCAGGAAAACGGCAACCTGTTTCGCTTTGCGGAGTACTTCAAGGATAAAGATGTTCTGCTGGCGGACACCCCGGACACGGCGCTGATTCAGGTGCTGCGGCATTTGGAGCCTGTTGTTATTGTGGATGAAAGTCATAATGCCGGTTCTGACCTCAGCACGGAAATGCTGAACAATCTGAATCCGTCTTTTGTCCTAGACCTGACAGCGACGCCGCGGAAAAACAGCAACATTATTTCGTATGTCGACGCCCGCGAACTGAAAAAGGAACATATGGTGAAGCTGCCGGTCGTTGTGTACAACCGCACGACCCGGCAAAGCGTCATTCAGGACGCCATCCAGCTTCGCGGCAGCATTGAACGTGATGCAATTGCCGCGGAAGCGGCAGGCGGCAGGTACATTCGCCCAATTGTGCTGTTCCAGGCACAGCCGCGAACCGGGGACAACAGCGACACTTTTGACAAGATCAAAGAGATGCTGATCGGTATGGGCATCCCGGAAGACCAGATCGCGGTCAAGACGTCCAATGTGGATGACTTAAAGGGGCAGGACCTGATGAGCCGGGACTGCAAGGTACGTTACATTATCACGGTCAACGCCCTGAAAGAGGGCTGGGACTGCCCATTTGCCTATATTCTGGCGTCGCTGGCGAACCGCACTTCTGCCGTGGATGTGGAGCAGATCCTCGGCAGGATACTGCGCCAACCCTACGCCATGCAGCACAAGTCACCGCTGCTGAATACATCCTATGTGCTGACAAACTCTGTGGACTTTCACACCACGCTGGAGAAGATCGTTGCGGGGCTGAACAAGGCCGGTTTCAGCCGCAGGGATTATCGGATCGGAGAAGCTGTCGAATCATCCCATACGCCAGTAAAGCCGGAAGCCGCGCAGAAGAAAATCCCGCTGGATGTGCAGGCGGTCGAGGACGACTCGTTTGATGATGTCAACGTGCAGAAAGTGAAAACCGCACTGGAGGGCACGACTCCGGCAACTGCGGCAGTTTCCGCAATGGTACAGGAAGCGGCTCAACAGGCCGCGGACTATACTGCGGCGATCAATGAACCGGATGATGGATTTACGGGAGGCGAACTGGGAGATGTGCTGACACAGAACGCAATGCAGCCGCACCTCGCTGCTGAGGCTTCGGCGCTTCGTATCCCGCAGTTCTTCCTGCGGTCGGTCCCGGATCTGTTCGGCTCAGAGTATGAGCTGTTGGAGCCGGAGAATCTGTCGGAAGGCTTTTCACTTGCGGGACAGGACGCGCAGGTGAGATTTGAACTGGCCACCGGCGAGATGTATCGCATCGATGTGGCTGAAAACGGAGAAGCTGTTCCTAAGTACAAGCGAGTGGACAGTGAACTGAGCGAGTATATCCGCAGCCGTTTAGCGCAGCTGCCGCCGGAACAAAAGATACAAAGCTGCACAAATATGCTTTGCGCCCAGATCAACAGGAACAACCGTTATGCGGCGGCGGAGATCAACGACTATGTACGCCGTATCGTAGGCGGCATGACTGAGGATGAGCTGTCCGCTATGGAGACGGCGATCCCGACTTACGCGGCAAAAATTCAGGAGAAGATCAAAGGATTGGAGGAAGCATATCGGGAAGAGCAGTTTTCCCGTTGGCTTGACATTGGGAAGATCGTGTGCCGGGAGAGTTATGCCCTGCCGCCGGTCATTACGCCCGCAGATACGACGGATGCCATTCCGAAGTCTCTCTATGAGGCGGAGAAGGATGACATGAACGGCGGTGAGCATGAGTTGATAGATGCCGTGGTCGCCCCGGATAACATCAAGTGGTGGCACCGAATCATTGAGCGCAAGGGGTTCCGCTTGAACGGGTATATAAACCATTATCCTGACTTTATGGTGATGACCAAGTCCGGGAAGCTTGTACTAATCGAGTACAAGGGGGATGACCGGGACAACAGCGACAGCGAACGCAAGCTGAGCCTCGGCCGCAAATGGCAGGCGCAGTGCGGGCAGAATTATCGCTACTTCATGGTGTTCAAGAACCGCGATTTCGGTATTGATGGCGCATATACGCTGGATCAGTTTGTGGAAATCATGCGGGAATTGTGAAAATAATACGCTAAGAGAGAAAGGGGACGCCAGAAAGTGTTTTCTAAAGCTATTAAGTTGATTGAAAGCAAATCGTATGACGAAGCCACAACTTTGTTGCATTCACTTTCTCATACGGATGATGCTAAAGTTACAGCTAAAGCAAATTATCTCATTGGTTATATTAATACTCGCTGGGATAACGAAGATAAGGATACCCTTTTAGCACAGAGAAGCTTGCTCGCAAATATAAACAGTGAGTTTCCCCTGCCGCATGCATATGTTTTATATGCGAATATTTCGGATGATATAAATGTTGCAATAAACTATTTGAAAAAGGGGATTCAACGGTTTCCCAAAGAACAGGAGCTTTATAAAGCGTTATTACACCTTTCCAATAGCAAAGATGCTGTAATTGAAGAGATTCAAAATCAGGGGCTATGTGATGCGCTTCTTTTGGGAGATGTTATATCGTATTTGATAACTATCCAGCGATGGGATGAAATAGCAAAATTCGCATATTGCATTAGAAACGGCAATGAATTGGACATAGAAGATGATATGTATCTAACGCTCATTGAAGCGTACACCCACTTGTTTAGTAAAGTCCCAGACTATACGCTAGCCCAAGAAAAGTTCAGTAAAGTACTTGCTTGGGATACTAACAACCAGTTCGCCTACTCACACTACATAGGAATTATATATGCGTATATCAATATGGGAAGTTCCGAAAAGGCGACCGAGTACTTTGATCGCCTTCCCATCAGCAACTCAATTTATGACCTTACTGATATGCACTATCCGATGGGGATTTTTTTCGAATTTGAAGTTGTATATAAAGCTATATTTGATAAGATTAAAGAATTATTTCTCAACGATTCGAAACGGAAGAAAAAAGCGTGTGTGCTTTACGTACTATATCTCTATTATCCATCTGAGGTCTTTGGTGATTACCGTTATAAAAAAGCTGATGCCGCATTGCTATCAAATTATCTTAAAAATGAGTTTAATGTGAAAGTTGGAACTGCTCTATATCATATGAGATGCCACTTCGGACAGTTTCAAGACGCGTATGAAGTAGTGTGGACTTTTATGAAAAATTACAAAGGATTTGAAGAAGAGGATATTTTTTTATCTGAAGTACTTGAAAATGCTTCAAATAGCGACATTGAAGAAATCGTAAAGAGTACTCATATGCACCTTGAGCAAGATAATTTTGACAGTGAGTATTTTGAACAAATAGTCTTTCCAGAGTTGATAAAGTGTTTGCATTCTCAAAAGCTATATGCTCACGTTCGAACTATTGCTCAATATGTTTCTCTTACTGCAATAATTGAGAGTGACTGTGCATTTGAATGCGCGTATGCTTATGGGGATGTGGATGATAATCGAGCAGTTGAGATATACGTCGAGATAATAAAAAAAGATAGTTCCTGCTGTGCTGCAACGAACAATTTGGGAGTTCAGTATGAGCACGGAAGAAACTATTATAAGGCATTAGACTGTTTTAAAAGAGCAGTTAAACTTTGCCCTTCGGGGGAACTTTATACACGAAACTATAAGCGAGTATATGACCTTATTCAAAATTCTATGGGAGAAAACGTTACTCGAGTTCGCTCTGCAATATCAGCAAAAGCATTGAAAGCAATCGGGTACACGGTAGAATTTTGTGAGAGTATTTATTCCGTTAAAGATGATTCTATGCGAGATATTTTAATGCGAGATTTGCAGGAGTGTGCCATTGCTGTTGTTGCTGGTCAAGATAAACTTGCATCTATAATGTGTGGTAGCATAATTGAAGCTTTACTTATGCAAAAAATTCGTGAATGTAGTGTTGACAAGTATGATCTCACCGAAATTAGCAAAAAAGGCAATGCAGCAAATTATCCAGTCAGCGACATGGGATTAAATGAATTGCTTTATGTAGCAAACAAAGAGCAGATGATTAGCAAAAACAGTTACCATTTAGGGCATTATATACGGGATTATCGCAATATAGTACATCCTGCAAAAGAAATGAGAATGAAGGAAGAAATTTCTCACGAAACTGTATTAACAATGTGGTCTGTTTTGAAACAAATTACGGCAGATCTTTTCTCAAAGATGTAAAGATATAATAAATAAACATTCCTTGTTTAGGCAATATTACATTTCAAATGTCAGATAAATACACGATATCATTGGAAGACTGTATAAAAATGACTTGATGTTTGCTGGGGTGAAGCAGTATATTTTCCCCCCGCTGACATCATTGCCACAGATGAAACCGCCGGAATCCGTTGCTGCGCAGCGGATTCCGGCGGTTTCACCTGCTCTTTCAGCCCTTGCGGATACTCACGGTAGAGCCACATGTTTTAGTCACTATGTACTATTTCCACCCCTCGCGTTTCGCCAGATCGAGCATACCGAAGCAGAACTGCTCCCACGGTGTCAATGTGGTCTGTAACGGGTCGCCCTCGCGGATACGCATGGTGCGGCGGATCTCCTTCGGTATTACAACTCTCCCGAGGTCGTCTATGCGGCGAACCATTCCCGTAGCTTTCATATTTATATCTCCTTTGGCTCAATTTGTCTTCCTTGATATTATCTGCGATGCATGGAAGATTATGCGGAGAGATTCATATGACTGGTTCGCGCTGAGCGCGTATCTCATCGTTCAAGTGTGCTTACGGGTATATGCGGTCTGTAATATTCACTGAAACACAGGTGACTTTAAATTTTCCTGTATTTTTTCACGAAAAATGCCGGTTTGGGCATTTCCGTGCGCGTCGGCTCAGTCTTTCATGCGCTCAAGCACAAGTCTGTATCCCTCTGAGCCGTATGTAATGCACCTATTGACCCGTGTAATAGTCGCCGAGGAAGCGCCTACTTCTTCTGATATCTGAGTAAAGGTCTTCCCCTCTTCAAGCAGCTGCGCCACATGGAAGCGCTGCGCCATTGCCTTTATTTCGCCGAAAGTGCATAAATCGTCAAAGAACTTATAGCACTCCTCCAAAGATTTCAGCGACATGATGGCTTTATACAGCTCATCGGTCTCGGCGTTTTTCACCTTGCTGTCGTACATATTTTCCCTCCGCTTTTTCACATTATCATAATAATACAATAATACCACCTCAGAAGGTATTTTTCAACATAAACATAAACACCCCCGAAATCCATTGGATTTCGGGGGCAGCTTATATATCGGCACAAATTATTTTGCGTTCTTTGCCATGTCGCACAGAGCGGTGAAAGCGGCAGGATCGTGAATCGCGGTCTCGGAGAGCATCTTGCGGTTCATATCAATACCTGCAAGCTTGAGACCGTGCATGAAGGTGGAGTAGTTCATGCCGTTCATCTTGCAGCCCGCGCTGATACGGGTGATCCACAGCTTGCGGAAATCTCTCTTCTTCTGCTTGCGGCCTACGTATGCATAACGGCCGGACTTCATGACCTGCTCATTGGCCATCTTATAGTGACGGGACTTGTTGCCCCAGTATCCCTTTGCCAGACCCAGAATCTTGTTTCTGTGCTTGCGGGTCATCATCGCGCCTTTAACTCTTGCCATTTGTTTATCCTCCTATATACCGTCTGCCCTTATTATTTATAAGGGATCATTTTCTTTATTGCCGCTTCGTTGGTGACATCTGCGTAAGTCTCACTGCGCAGACGGCGGCAGCGCTTGGTATCCTTCTTGGTGAGGATATGGCTCTTGAATGCGTGTGCGCGCTTTACCTTACCGGTCTTGGTGAGATTGAATCTCTTCTTGGCACCGCTGTGTGTTTTCAGTTTGGGCATGATGTTTTCTCCTTCCGTAACTGTATAATACAGAACACTTCTGCTGTATACTAAGTTTTATTTATCCTCAGCCGGCATATCTGCACCGGTCTTGGGAGCCTTGGGTTTTGCGGGCTTCTTTGCGGGGGCGGCGGGCTTGGGCGAGAGGAACATTGACATATTCCTGCCTTCCAGCTTGGCGCTCTTATCCATATTGGCGATCTCCGCGCACTTTGCCGCGAAGTCCTTCAGCAGTACTTCGCCGATCTCGGTATGTGCCATCTCTCTGCCGCGGAAACGCACGGAAACCTTTACTCTGTCTCCGTCCGCAAGGAATTTCTGAGCGTTTTTCAGCTTGGTGTTGAAGTCATTGGTGTCAATGCCGGGAGACATACGGATCTCCTTGATTTCAATGACCCGCTGATTCTTCTTTGCTTCCTTTTCCTTTTTCCCCTGTTCAAAACGGAACTTTCCGTAGTCCATTACCTTGCACACGGGAGGAACGGAACCCGGAGCGATCTTAACCAGATCAAGGTCGTTCTCTTCGGCAATTTTCAGTGCTTCCTCGGCGGACATTATGCCGAGCTGCTCGCCCTCGACGCCAATAACACGTACTTCCTTGTCTGTAATCTCCTCGTTGATCTGATGAACAGCGTTTGCGATGTGAAACACCTCCGATAAAAAGTCAAAAAACGCGGATGCACAGCATCCGCGTATAAAAGCATACTTTTCCCGTTCGGGAAAGACGTTTATTGACCACAGTCGATTTAAATCACCGGGTGAGGACGGCGGACACCATACCTTCTTCCTTTTAGCTTTGTTAGTATAACTCACATGTATGCGTTTGTCAACACATTTTATGTCTTTTATTTTATAGTTTCCTTTTCCGTTCCTTCCGCTGCGGCGGCGATCTCCTTGATCGCATTGAGGTCGGGCTTGCCGACGTCGTTGACGGGCAGAGCGTCCAGATATATATAATATCTCGGGATCCTGTTGGTTTCCGTCTTGCCGCGCATAAAGTCAATAAGCTCCCTGTTTGTGACGGAACGGCCCTTTTTGGGAACGATGACCGCGCATACCTCTTCGCCGAATATTTTATCGGGAGTTGCCGCAACCTTGCACGCAGAAACGGCATCGTGCTCCATAATAATATTTTCTATCTCTCCGGGGCAGATGTTCTCACCGCAGCGGATAATAAGCTCCTTCAGACGTCCGGCAAGATGGATAATGCCGCGCTCATCCCGCCACGCAAGGTCGCCGGAATGCAGCCATCCGTCAGCATCTATCGCTTTTGCGGTAAGCTCAGGTTCGTTATAATAGCCCTGCATGATAGAAAAGCCGCGGACGCAGAACTCTCCCCTCTCGCCGTCCGGCACGGGAAGTCCTGTATTTGTGTCGATTATCTTGCCTTCAAGTCCCTCCTGGACACGGCCGACGGTAACGCATCTTGTTTCCAGATCGTCGTCAAGGCTTGCGGTCGTCACGCCCGCAGAGCCTTCTGTCATGCCGAGGCTCGACACAAGCGTCACGCCGAGAGTTTTTTCTATCTGCCTGAACAGCGTCGGACTGCACGCCGCGCCGGCGACGATGCCCGTGCGCAGACTTGCGCAGTCCTCCGGCGTAAGATCGTCACGCTTGAGCAGCACCGTGAACTGTGTGGGAACGGCGCTGAGTATTGTGCAGCCGCGCCTGATAGCCTTTATAATATCAGAGGTATGGCGGCTGTCGGGGATATGTACGGCAGCGCCGCTTGCCATGGCGGCCGTGAGATTCGGTCCGAGAGAGAAGCAATGGAACATCGGCAGAACATTCAGGAACTTGTCATTTTCCGTGGCCGCAAGATTCTGAGCCAGAAGTCTGCCCATGTTAAGGCGTGAATACTGGCTTATCATGACCATTTTGGGGATTCCGGTCGTACCGGAGGTGAAGAGAATATCGGCAATATCAGATGGCGATACCGCCGTCTCAAGCTTCTCGAAATCCGCATCGCTCATTTCTCTGCCAATACGCTCAATATCCGAAAAGCTGTAATCCGCCTCATCGCAACCGGTCATGGAAATGATCGCTCTGACCTTTCCGCCGGATAGTGTGCGCCTGAACATAGCGGCCTGTTCGCTTCCGCATATCGCAAAGGTGCAGTCGCCCTTGTCAGCAATAGCCGCGACAGTGCTTTCGGGCGTCGTGGTGCGCATCATAACGGCCGTCGCGCCGAGGCGCATGAGCGCATAATAGGTTACCGCGGTATCAACCCACAGCTCTGCCCAGACGCATACGTGATCGCCGCGTCGGATGCCGACCGACGAAAAACCCGCCGCAAGGTCTCTCGTCCTGCGGTCAAGCTCTGCATAACTATAGCTGCCGGAGCTGTCTTCAATAGCCGTTCTTTCTGGGAAGCGCCCGACGACAGACGACAGGAATTTGGGGAATGTTATATCCTCACAAAAGCTGAAAGCCATTATTCTAATTTTCCTCTCATTGTTTTACAAAATTTATAGTATTATATACACTTTCTGCGGCTATGTCAAGCCGCCGCAAAGATTCTTTACCGTTTGTACATATCCCCTTGCTCTAAATATCAGACATAACGCGCCGCGCATGGCGCGATTTGGGATATTTCCCTTGAAAAAAAGCGTCCGCTATTCTATAATTATTATAATTGGTATTTTGCGGATATTTCGGTACGCCGAGCGTCGCCGGAACCGTTTCGGCAGGCTCCGCCGGAGGGAAAAATGAAAAAGAAGAAAAGCATCAGCAAGAAGGTCAGGCAGCTTGTTTTGAAGATCGCCGTTTTTTCTCTGATCCTATGCACAGTGATCGGCATTGCGAGTATGCTGCGCGTAAGAGACAGGGTTCTGACAAGCGAATATGAGCTTGGGAAAACCGCATCAAAAACAAGTGAGCTTGCGCTCACAAAGCAGGTCAAGAAAAACATGCTTGAACTTGTTGTCAGCCGTGCCTCCAATCTTAGTGAGACTCTTTCGCGCTTTGAAAACTACATCTCACTGTCCGCGTCATACCTTGAAAAGCTGTATGCCGAGCCTGAGCGCTTCGCAAAAGAGGAGGTACTGCCGCCCGATAAAGCGAATGCCGGTGTGCTGACGATGCAGCGCTATCTCCGCGGCAGGGATGTCTCCCCCGCGGCAATAGAGGATGAGGTCGGACTTTTAGGGAATATTGTCGATATCTGGAAACCTGTCATGACCTTTGACGGCGGCGTCATAAACTCGGTTTTTGTCGGCACGGAAAGCGGCATTTTCATGTGCTATAACAAGGATTCCGACATAACGGACAACGAATATTGGGACTATTCGGACAAAGGCTGGTATCTTCAGGCGCAGTATGCCGACGGTCCAACATTCACCGATACATATCAGGACATCTTCGGCAGGGGGCTTACGACGGGCTGCACCGCCGCGTTTCACTATCCTGACGGCCGCGCCGCAGGCGTTGTATGCATGAACATTCTGATACAGGATATCGTTGACTCCGTGACGTCGCTCGATCTTGGCAAAAACACCTTTGCCTTTATCGTCGATGAAACGGGCAGCGTCATAGTCGCTCCCGACATGCCGGAGGACGGCGAATTTGACAACATAAGCACCGATCTCAGGCACCCCGCTTTCGGCGCATCCAGCGCAATAATGAGCGGGTACACCGGAGTAAAGCACATGAACAGCGGGGTATACTTTGCTTACGCCCCTATCCCATCGACCGGCTGGACGCTTGTTTTGCAGATAGCCGAGGAAGATGTGAACGAGCCTGTATACAAGATAAAAAGCGCCCTTGAGGACAACTCCGAAAAAACCGAGCAGGAGATCAACGGATATGCCGTCAGGAGCCTTTATATGTACATCGCCGCGTTCATTCTGATCACGGCGGCAGTCGTGCTTGCAAGCCGCCGCTTCTCCAACCGGCTGACCAAACCCGTAACAGAGCTTATTGAGGACGTCCGCCACATCAGCGGCGGCGAGCTTGATTACCGCACGGATGTTGAAAGCAACGACGAAATAGGTGAGCTTGCCGACGAGTTCAACGGCATGGCGGCCTCTCTCCAGAAGTACATAGGCGAGCTTACCGCAATCACGGCGGAAAAAGAGAGGATCGGCGCTGAGCTTAATATCGCTACCCAGATACAGGCCTCGATGCTCCCGTGTATCTTCCCGCCCTTCCCCGACCACAACGAATTTGACATCTTTGCAAGCATGGATCCCGCAAAGGAGGTCGGCGGCGATTTTTACGATTTCTATCTTATCGACAAAACGCATCTGGCGCTGACCATCGCGGACGTATCGGGAAAAGGCGTGCCTGCGGCTCTGTTCATGGTCATCTCAAAGTCGCTTCTCAAGAGCAGCGCCCAATCCGGATATTCTCCGGCGCAGGTGCTTGAAAGCATAAACGCGCAGCTGTGCGAAAACAACGCCGTCGGTATGTTTGTGACGGTGTGGCTCGGTATACTCGATCTGACAACGGGCAAAATGGTGTGCGCAAACGCCGGGCACGAGTATCCGGTCATTCGCCGCAAAGGCGGGAAATATGAGCTTTTCAAGGACAGGCACGGCTTTGTCCTCGGCGGCATGGAAATGTCCCGATACAAAGACTATGAGCTTGATTTAGCCGAAGGCGACAGGATCTTTGTGTATACGGACGGTCTTACGGAGGCCGCCGACAGCTGCAACGAGCTTTTTGGCATCGACAGGATGCTCTCCGCGCTGAACAGCCACCCCGACTCCGACTGCACACAGCTTATCGCGGAAATAACCGCCGATGTAAACGCTTTTGTCGGCGGCGCACCGCAGTTTGACGACATGACAATGCTTGCATTTGAAATAAAAAATTATATCAGCAGCTGACAAGGGCAGACACGGTTCTGACGGGCAGGAAAAACGTCCATACCGCTTTAAAGTCCTTGACCAATACATCAAATTTTTTGGGGCTTTCACCGAATTGCCGCGCGGCAATTCGGTGAAAGCCCTTTTCCAGCCAGCTTGTCAAAAAAGTCCTGCAAGGACTTTTTTGACAGTCTGTTTTCAGCTATTCATGTTTTGGAAAAATTTACTTAAAAAATTTTTCATAATCCGCTTTACATAATCCAGTAACCGTGTTATTATATGGACATGATAAACATAACAGGGTAGACATAACATGAACAGACGTTTTATTTCTCTTATTCTTATTATCTGTATGGGGTTAGCACTCGCCGCGCCGAGTGCTTTTGCATCCGTTTCCCCCGCCGGGAGCGACAGCACCAAATTCTTCCTTATGCCCTATGAAATAAGAGAAGGCGATACTCTGACAAACATATATTACTGCTGGGGGCTTAATTACCGCGACTACGGCGATGCGATCCTGTCTATCAATCAGCTTGAAACGCTCGACATAATTCCGCTGGGCGTAATACTATGGCTTCCCACGACCGAGTCCAACCTGCAAAACGACAGATACATACAGGTAATGAGCCACACCGTCTGCTCCGGCGATAATGTTGACGGAATATGCGGCGCTTACAACGTTAAATTTACCGACGCGGAGAAATGGATGGAGGTTCTAAACAGAGGAGTTGACCTTACGACGCTCTCAGTCGGAAGCGAGCTGCTTGTCCCGCTCATCTGGAAATGACTTTTCAAATAGCTTCACCCCGGAGGATCTTCAATGAACTGCACCCCATTTGTTAGACAGTACGATATAATGTCTAACAAATGGGGTGAGTTTTTCGATATATGATTTTCCGGTTTATACCGGGAAGGCGGCGCTGCCGTCAAATTCGCACGATGAAAAAAGGGCGTTTACGGCGGCATTATATTCATCAATATGCTTTGCCTTCTTTATCGCTTTAACCTGCTTTTCACAGTTGACGAACATACTCGACATATAGAACCACAGCTCCTTCATGCGCCCCACGGTATAGACCTCGCACAGGCCGGAGGAGAGAGTTCTGTCCACCAGCGTGTCATGAAACTGCTTCAGCTCATCACGCTCAAGCCGTCCGCCGCCGCGAAGCTGCCGTGCAAGCGCGGGGTTTGCAGCAAGTCCTCTGCCCAGCATAAGCGACGCGAGCGCCGGATACATTTGCACAAGCGCATTATATTTATTTACATCTGTGATATTTCCGTTGTAGCAGGCGCGTTTTCCGAACAGCTCAAGCGCGGGTGCAAAGCTTTCCGGGCTTGTAGGGCTTTTGTACATCCCGCTCCGGCAGCGGGTATGGACGATCACGCGGCTGAACGGATATTTGCCGTAAACTTCCAGAAGACGTTCAAATTCGTCCGTTTTCTCCGCGCCGAGTCTCGTTTTTACCGAGACGGCTATGGGACAGCGCGAAAAAACCGTATCGAGAAACGCGTCAAGCGCCGCGGCATCCGTAAGCATCCCCGCACCCTTGTGCTTGGCAAAAACAGTTCCCGACGGGCAGCCGGCATTTAAATTCACCTCGCGGTAGCCCATCGCCTCAAGCTCCCGTGCGACAGCGAGGAACGCCTCCGGATTATTGGCAAGCACCTGCGGGATCAGCTTTATCCCGTCGTTATTCTCCGGCAAGACCTCTCTCATGCTTCCGGCCTTGAACTTTCCCGCGCTGTCGGGCGCGATAAACGGCGCCCAATATTCGTCCGCACCGCTGAACACGGCATGATGCACCTGCCGGTAAATATATCCGGTAACTCCCTCCATGGGGGCAAAATACAGCTCCATACCGCCGGTATTACCTATACTCGGCCATAAGCGCCTCAAAAGCGTCCTTCGAGGCGGCGATCATATCTTTTGACACGCAATAGGCAAGGCGGACATAGCCGGGGCAGCCGAAATCATCCCCCGGGACAAGCAGCAGCTCATATTTTTTTGCCCTTTCGCTGAACGCCTTTGCGTCCGGCTCCGGCGATTTTACAAAGAGGTAGAACGCCCCCTGCGGCATAATGTATTCATATCCGCACCCATCCATTATCCCGCAGAGCAGATCGCGGTTTTCCCTGTACCTTGATATATCGGATGCCGCGTCGATGCAGCGGAGAATGACCTGCTGGAAAAGCGACGGCGCGTTGACATAGCCGAGCGCCCTGCCCGCACCGGCGATAGCGGCGCACATATCCTCGCGGCAGGCCATTCTGCCGCTCACGGCGAGGTAGCCTATGCGCTCCCCCGGAAGGGAGAGGGTCTTGCTGAAGGAATAACAGAACACGGTATCGTCATAGTATTCAAGCATACAGTGAACCTCCGCGCCGTCATAAACAAGCTCCCTGTACGGTTCATCGCTTATTGCAAAAACGGTATTGCCGGTTTTTTCCTTATGCTCCCTGAGTACGGCGGCGACGGCTTTCATATTATCCGCGCTCAAAATCGCGCCGGATGGGTTATTGGGAGAATTAATGATGACCGCCTTCGTCTTTTCGGAAAGCGCGGCTCTGAGCGCATCAATGTCTATCATAAAATTCTTATCCGGCGCTATCGCAATGAGCTTTGCGCCGCAGGCTTCCGTAAATACCCGGTACTCCGGAAAAAACGGAGCGGAGGTGATGACCTCCTCCCCCTCAAGCAGCATTGCGCGAAGGGCGATCGCAAGCCCTGCCGCCGCGCCGCAGGTGACATAAACGTCGGCAGATTCAGTATTCGTCCCGTAACGGGCGTTTATCTTTTCGGAAATAAGCCTGCGCAGCGCCGGAAGCCCCGCCGCCGGGGTATAGCTGTGAAGAACCACGCTGTCCCCTTCAAGCAGTTCCTTTATCGTATCATTTACGCACGTCGGTGCAGGAATGCTCGGATTGCCTATCGAGAAATCGAACACCTTATCCGCCCCGATCTCTGCCTTGCGGCGCATACCGTATTCCATAAGCTCACGGATGCAGCTTCTTGTCTGCCCGAATGCAAGCGACTGACCTGACAACATTTTCTTTTCCTCCCCGGAATTTTAAATTTCGTATTGTTAAGAGCAGACAAGCGGTGACTGACGCTTGCCGCTAAAGCAAAAGCCCCCTGAGCCGACAAGACCCGGAGGGCAAAACAAGCCTCATAACGCTCAGGCATCAGTACCGTCTATTTTCTCCGCTATGTACTGCTCCACTTCTTCATAGGCTATTCCGAGCGCCACGGACAATTCGCCGTGGAGCATTTCGCGTGCGCGTTTCATAGTGGCCTCCGCCCGGCTGCTCTTGTTCTTTTTGTCGCCGATGCGCTCCCTCAGCCCCTTGATGAGCGCGACAAGCGCCTCATTGCTGTGCTGTTTAAAAAGCTCCTTATAAAAAGCCTCGACATGATTGAAGCGGCTGTCCGTGCATATCGCGGGCGCGATATCAGGAATGGTGAGGATAAAGCTGTCCGCTTCGTCCCGACTGATCACAGGGCGCATAAAAGCCGTCGAATCCACAGGCGTAAAATAGGTTCCGCTGCCGATAAGAGGGGTGAGGTAATAATAAAGTTTCTCCGCGGACGCCCCCCGCATATTCAAAGGGGCGATTTTTTCCACCGTGCAGACTCCGTTTTCTCCGTATACGATCTTTTCTCCTATTTCAAACATATAATCTACCCCAATTTTATTGCTTATATATGTATAATACAACATTTCAACGTGAATTTGCAATAAATTTTTTCGGATTTTTCCGAAAATTTTGACCGGATACATATTTTTCCCGGATATTTTCCGTTTCACATACCTATACCGGATTTCTTGAATTTTACGCCCTTTTCTTTGCCGGTTTCAGATGGTATAATAGAGTGAAATTTTATTGGCGCCGTACTGCACCGCGCCGCAGGAGTCAAGAGATGAAATTATACCTGTACGGGCATGACTACAAATATGCCGTTGAGCAGATGCTGCTCACGCTCTTTCCGTCGGAGCGGCCGGAATACCCCGACGGAAAGCCGGTCGGAGACAGATTTGAAATAAGGCTGAGCGAGGGCGGGGTATTCGTGACAGCCGTATGCAGAATAGTTCTCGGCGGCGTCTGCCGTCTCGGCAGATCCGCTTGCAAAAAGTCCGAAATATCCTCCCCCCTGCTCAGGGACCGCATTTGTCAGAGCCTTGTGAAAAACGCCGTTTACCGCGCAGCGCTTCGTTCCGGTGTGGAGCGGCCGGCATGGGGATCGCTTTCCGGAGTACGTCCGGGAAAGGTGTTCACCCCGCTGCTTGAAGAGGGGCTGAGCAATGAAGACGCCGTAAAAGCTTTTATGAAGAAATACGACGTCTCAGAGTCAAGGGCAAGGCTGTGCCTGCAAACGAGCCTTGAGACCGTAAAAGCCGAAAAAAGCCTTGCGAAAAGAGACGTCTGTCTGTATGTCGGCATCCCGTTCTGCCCCACAAGGTGCGCCTATTGCAGCTTCGTAAGTCAATCCGTTGAAAAGAGCATGAAGCTCATCCCGCCGTTTCTTGAGGCGCTTTATAAGGAGATAGCCGCGCTTGCAGAACAGGTGCGAAAAAACGGCCTGCGCGTCATCTCGATCTACATGGGCGGCGGCACGCCGACCACCCTTTCCGCCGCACAGCTTGACACACTCTGCGCACTTATCGCGGAGAGCTTTGATCTTTCGGCTCTGCGCGAATACACGGTGGAAGCGGGAAGACCCGACACGATCACGGAGGAGAAGCTTGCAGTCCTTCGCCGTCACGGCGTTGACAGGGTCAGCGTCAATCCGCAGACAATGTGCGACAGAGTGCTTGAAACCATCGGGCGCAGGCACACGGCGCAGGATATTATCGACGCCATCGCGCTTGTGCGCAAGGTCGGCGGCTTTGCCGTCAATATGGATCTTATCGCAGGACTTCCCGACGACAGCGCCGAGGGCTTTTCCGAAACGCTGTCCAAGGTGCTTGCGCTTTCGCCGGAGAATATCACAATCCACACTCTGGCGCTGAAAAAAGGTTCAAAAATCACGCTTGAAGGCTCTCCCCTGCCTACCGCCGCCGAAGTCGGCGATATGCTTGACAGCTCCCGCAGTCGTCTTGAGGGGGCGGGGTACTTCCCGTACTACCTATACCGTCAGAAATTCATGTCCGGCGGCTTTGAAAATGTCGGCTGGGCAAAGAAAGGTTATGTAAACCTGTACAACATATTCATAATGGAAGAGCTATGCAGCATCCTTGCGGTCGGCGGCGGCGGTTCAACAAAGCTTGTCTGCCCCGGCGATAGCCGCAATCTGAGGCTTATGGCGCCGAAATACCCGCTTGAGTATATAAACAGCATCGAAAAGACCTGTCATTCAAAGGAAGAAATAAGCAGGTTCTATAAAACGGAGGTAAAATAAATGGCATATTCCCTGAGTGAGATCAATCTCAGAACCGTCTCCGATCCGAAAGGGATGATAGAGGAGGCAGATAACGAATATAAACGCAAGGTAAGGACCGCAGCAGAGAAAATTGCGGAAAACCGAAGCAAAAGCCCTATCGTCCTGCTCTCGGGTCCGTCAGGCTCAGGCAAAACGACGACTTCCATGAAGATCGCACAGGCGCTCAATGAGCTTGGCATCGGCACACACTACGTGGCCATGGACGATTATTTCAACACGATCGACCCCCTGACCGTGCCGCGCACGCCTGAGGGCGATATGGATCTTGAATCCCCGCTCTGCCTCGACACCGAGCTTCTTAACCGGCATTTTGATATGCTTGCCGCCGGTGAGCGGATATATGTGCCGAAATACGAATTTTCACGCAAAATGAGAATACAGGAGCCGTCAAAGTCCATAAAGCCCGGCAAGGACGAGGTCGTCATTTTTGAGGGCATACACGCGCTCAACGATAAGGTCACCGACCGTCATCCGGACGCGTTCAAGCTCTACATATCCGCACGAACCGACGTTGCATTTAACGGCAGGGTCGTTTTCAGGCACACATGGTTCCGTCTTGTGCGCAGAACAGTGAGAGACTATCTCTTCCGCGGCTGCGGCAGCGCGGAGACGCTGGGTATGTGGGCAAATGTGCGGCGCGGGGAAAAGCTCTACATCTCGCCGTATAAGGATAAGGCAAATTATCAGTTCGATACCTCGTTTTCCTATGAGCTGCCGGTTATGAACCATGTGGCAACGGAGCTTTTCAAAAACATTCCCGAAGGGATAGAGCGCTTCGATGAGCTGCGTGAGGTGCTTCCCGCTTTGCAGCTTTTCGGCGATATCGACGAATCCCTTGTTGCGGAGGATGCAATGATAAGAGAGTTCATCGGCGGCGGAATATACTCCTGAGTAAAGCTAAGATAAAAATCAAAACCACCGGCTCAACCGGTGGTTTTTGATTATATCAGATTATCGGGTTTTGTTCATCCGAGGATATCTCTGCGTCTCTTGACAACTATCGCGGCCGCGCCGAGGAAAGCCATGAAGCAGAGAGCCGCCCACAGACCGGGGTTGCTTTCATCGCCGGTTTTTACGCCGTAGATGTTGTAGGAGGTGCCGTAGAGCTTGAAGTAGCCCTGAGCGATACCGTTTGCAGAACCGATCTGGATGGTGTGCGCGCTGGCGCTGGAGAGCATCTTGAGATATGCGGGATTAAGCGCCACAAGGATGTGTCCGTCGGGCGAAGAGGTTGCATAGTACTGATTGCCGTTGGTGAGAGTATATCCGTCAACGGCCACGCCCTTGAAGTTGCTTGCAAGATCGTTCGTCATGAAGTAGAGAGGATTCTTGCCGTCAAAGGTGGAGTAGTTGCCGTAGGTGATCTGGTGCTGCACTGCGTAGCCGGTAACGGTTACGGTGCTGTACGCGGTATATCTGGTGCCGCCGACGTCAAAGATTGCGGAAATGGTGGCTGATCCGGCGCTCTTTGCGGTGACTTTACCGTTCACAACGGTGGCAACGGCGGTGTTGGTGCTGCTCCATGAGGTGCCGGCGGTGACATCGGCGCTGTCAAGTCTTGTATAAAGCTGCTTGGTGCTGCCCGCGGTCAGGTTTACGGCGGTCTCGGAGATGGCAAAGGTGTTTGCTGCCGACGCTTTGACGGTGACGGTGCAGGATGCGGAGACGCCGCTGCCGTCCGCCGCCGCGGCGGTGATCACAGCAGTACCCGCACTGACGGCTCTTACGGTCCCGTTATCTACCGTTGCTACGGCGGTATTATTGCTGCTCCAATTAATGGTCTTGTTGCTGGCATTCGTCGGCGCAACGGCGACGGTCAGAGTTTCGGAGGAGCCGACAGCAAGCTCGGTCGAGGTCTTGCTCAGTGCAATAGAATCCACAAGAATCGGGGCGCTGACCGTAACAGTGCAGTTTGCGCTGTGTCCGCTGCCGTCTGCCGCTGTGGCGGTGATCGTCGCGGTGCCTGCACTGATGCCGGTAACAACGCCGTTATTTACGGTAGCAACCGCGTTATTGCTGCTGCCCCAGACAACGTTCGTATTGCCGGCGTTTACGGGCTGAACAGTCGCCGTAAGATTAGCGGTGTCGCCGACCATGATGCTTGCATTTGCAGGGGTAACGGTCACGGAGCTTACGAGGACATTGCTTACGGTAACGGTGCAGGTGCCGGACACTCCGTTGGAAGCGGTCGCAGTAATATTCGCGCTGCCTGCCGCAATGCCGGTGATCCCGCCGCTGCTGTTTACCATGACCACGCCCGTATTATTGGACGTCCATACAACGCTTTTATCTGTTGCGGTTTCAGGATATACGGTTGCAGTGAGCTGACCGGTTGCGCCAACAGAAATATTGGAAGCGCCGCTTATCACAACGTTGGTAACCGCGATGACGGCAGGATTAACGGTGACTGTCGCAACGGCATTTTCCGTGGCGGTCAGAGTAGGATTTTCCTTCCCCGTATAGGTTATCACGCATTTCAGAGGTGCGTTGGAAACTTCTGCCAAGCCCTTTATCTTCGCGGTCTGTGCGGTAGGATCAACAATCTGCACGTTGACCGAATCACAGCTCCAGCTGAACGAGACATCGTTCTTATCCGCCGGATAAGGATTATAGCTCGGCGTTGCGGTCACGTTTACGGTCTCACCGACTTTGAGAGTGATGGGATTGGGCGAAACCGTCCCGTCTGCCCACGCGCCTACCATCAGCATAGCTGTGAGCGAGCAGAGAGTAAGTACGATTGCCAATACTTTCTTTAAGGTTTTCATATAAAAGTCCTCCCTTTGAGGTTATTTACAATTTACCTCTTTATCATACCACAGCTTCGATATTGCGACAACCTTTTTTGAAAATTTTTCGTAAACATTATTTTCCTGTTTGTCATATCGCGGCAGGCTGTCGATCCGCCTCAATCTCTTGCTGTGTTTTCTATGACGGGACGCTTCCGAAAATGTTCCGCCGAAGTTTCAAATTTCGTTAACAAAAAATTTTACGGCTGCCGGAGGCCTCCGCCCAACATTTTTTCCGGCGGCAAAAAATTAAAAAAATATATGTGGAAAAGCGGTTTTCTTTCTGCTATAATAACAGCATTAATGACAGTATTATGTAACCTTTGAGAGGTGAGCCATGAAAAGATCGCTCTGCCTGCTGCTTGCCGCGCTGACGCTTATCCTGTGCGGCTGCGGAAAGAAAACGGTATACGTGCCTGAAGAGGAGACGTCGGAGCAGTCGGCCGCTTCCCTTGAAACGCTGAAGCAGCCCGCCTCAACGCTGAGTTTTTTTAAAAATACGCAGACCCTTGATCTGACGCAGGACGATATTTCCGTTTGCAGCGTTGAATATCCGGTGCTCAAGCTTTCCGCCGACGACGCGGAAAAATATCCCGCGCTGAAGCGGACGCTGGACAATGTAAACACTGCGTTCATACAGAACGGTCAGACGGTTTTTGAGCAGCTTTCAGCCCCCGCCGTGGATGCATTTTTTGCCGATAAGGAGGACTTTGTCCCTTACGGCCGCACCGTTTCCGTTTTTCTGCCGAGAAGCGACAGCAGAGCGGTGAGTATTCTGTGCCGTTCGGTCATGCTTTCCGGCAGCGATCATGAGGATATTACATACTCGTCCCTTAACTGCGACACCGTTTCGGGGCGGGAGCTTGATATAAGAAGCATTGTAAACGATATGGCGGTTTTCCGCGACGTTCTGGAGACAGGTCTTGCCGACGGCTATCCGGACGTCAGATTCACGGCTCTCATGGACGGGCTGAACCGTTATATGGAGGAACCGTCGCAGTTCGTGTGGACGCTTGACTATCAGGGAATAACGGTATATTTCAACCCCTATGACCTGACCGGCTATGACGCAGGGCTTCTCACGGTTTCGCTGAGATTCGACAACTATCAGGAGCTTCTTAACCAGAGCTATGCGGACGTTCCGTCAAGCTATGTATCCCCGCTCATTGACGGGAAATGCTATAATTTTGACCTCGATCTCAACGGCGTCAGCGACGAGATCAAGGTAGACGACAGCTACAGCGAGGAGCTTGGTTATTCCGATGTGCTGAACATAACCGTCAACGGAAGATCCGTAAGTACAAAGACCGGGCTCAAGGCATACGAGTGCTATGTTGTCCATGCGGGACTAGGTCGGGATTATCTGTTCATAGACGGCGAAAACCTGAACGATTACGGCTACATCAATATATTCCGCCTCGATAAAACCGGTGCAGGCTTCGTCGGCGGACTGTATGAGACGAGCCTTCACGCCGCCGCGTACAGCGGCTTCTGCGAGGGGCGCACGGTGCTTACAAATCCGGACAGCTTCGTGATGGGAACGCTGTGCAAGCTGCTCTATCCTCAGGTCGGAATAAAAACCTACCGTATCGGGAACGACGGTATGCCGGAGAGCAGCGACAGCTTCTATCTGCTCTCTTCCCCGCAGATACTCACAAGCAAGAACGAGCTTTCCACCGTCAGCATCAATCCCGACACCGGAAGCGGAACACAGGCCGCCGTGAAAATCCCCGCAAAAACGCAGTTTTATTTCTGGCGCACGGACGGCACGTCATATATCGACATGAAAACAAGCACCGGCACAGCCTGCCGATTGTTCATAACGGTCAAAAACAAGCTTCAATACGTAAACGGCGTCAGCGCGGAGGAGCTTTTTGACGGTACAGACTGACAAACACACATAACTATACTCAGGAGGATATCAAATTGAGCAAGCTTAACAGTATGCCCATGGAGGGCTCCGTAGTAATACTTATCATCATTGCGCTTTTCGCGCTTGCGCTGGTACTGCTTTTCTACGTCTGCGCAAGATACAGACGGCTTTCCGTCCTCGTCGCGGACAACGCGCAGAACAGCAGCAAGTTCCTGCACTTTCTGGTCGCCGACTACGCGGACGCGTATAAGATCAACGGCAAGGAAGTGAACACCCCCGCCATCATCACCGACGCCATCGGCACGGGGCTGAGAGGACTGCTCCTCTGCGAACGTTTTCTCAACAACGCCGTTTCCCTTTTCGTTACTCTCGGTCTTTTCGGTACGTTCATGGGTCTGAGTCTCTCCGTTTCGTCCCTGACGGAGCTTATAAGCTTCACCGACACATCCGAATGGCTCAGCGTTCTCAACAGCGTCGGCGACGGCCTTATGTCCGCGCTTTCCGGTATGGGCGTGGCGTTCTACACCTCCCTCGTCGGCGTCGCCTGCTCCATCATCCTCACCATTCTCAGGGCTATCTTCAATCCGGAAACCGCACGTCAGCGCCTTGAGATACAGATAGAGCTGTGGCTTGATCATACTGTCGCGCCCAAGCTCAAAACCAACGTCGCCCACAGCGACAATCCCGCAGTCGATGCGGTCATCGACGCGCTGCATGAGACAGCCGACAGCATTGAAGCTTCTCTTGCACAGGCGACCGACAATCTCAACAAAACGCTCGATCAGAGCCGTGCATATCTCGGCGCGTTCAACCAGACCGTGGGTCAGTTCAACGACGGTGTGCACGATTTCTCGGAGTTCAATTATAATCTGCGCGGCACTATCGAAAGAATGGATCTGTCTCTGCGCGACGTAGTTTCCGCGATGAGAGAGAGCGCACGTACTATTGAGAGGAGAGGTGACAGATGAGGAGAGCTTCTTCAGCGCGCTCCGGCTCTTTCACCTCATCCTCCGACGGCGAGCAGGGCTTCTGGCCCTCCTACGCGGATATGATGTCCGCCGTGGCGCTCATTCTTTTCTTCCTTATGCTTATTGCGTATATTCAAAACCTTATCACCGGCAACGATCTCAAGAAGACGCAGGACACGCTCAACAGCACGCAGGCACAGCTCCTTCTCACCTTGCAGGATGTGCAGACGGCGGAGGATGAGCTGCAAAGCGTGACCTCGGATCTTGACAGCGCAAAGATGACCCTTACGGAGAAGGAGACGGAGATCGCCCGTCAGAACGAGGAATTGCAGCAGCAGCTTGCGCTTATCGACCAGCAGAAGCTCTACCTCACGCAGGCCGATGAGGAGATAAAGGCAATGCATGCGCAGATGGAGACCATTGCGGGACTTCGTGTATCCATCCTTGAGCAGATACGCGACAAGATCGCAGAGGTCATGGGCGATCCCTCAAAGGTCAGCATAGGCGATACGGGCAACATCATTCTATCAGACAGCGTCCTTTTCGACGTCGGTTCTTCGGAAATAAAGCCGGAAAGCGTTCCGCTGCTCAACAGGCTTGTTGAGGTATTCATGCAGTTCCTGTCCGACAGCGAAAACGCGCAGTATGTTGAAAGCATCGTTATCTCCGGTCACACCGACAGCACGGGCAATGCCGAGGAAAACCGCGTTTTGTCCACGTCGCGTGCAAACTCCGTGCTCAACTACCTGCTTGTGAGCCAGAACGGCAAGCTCGGCGCATATGCGCAGATGTTCTGCGCGGCGGGCTACGGCGCGACAAGGCCGGTGCAGGATAACTACACCGCAGAAGGACGCGCCGCAAACAGGCGCATCGAGATATCAATGATACTCAAGGATGATACCGTTATGGAGATCATCAACAACTACCTTGCAATAGAGCTTCCCAAAACCGATTCATCCTCCGCCGCAGCGGCGTCAACCGGCGGCTGATACGTAAAGCCCCGGCAGGAAAACAAAAAGCACCCCCGCTTGTCAGAGCGTATGTCCGACAAGCGGGGGCTTATTTTGCTTATTTTGTAAAGCGGCTGCCGTTACAAAAGACGACCGTTTTTATCCGACAAGGCGTCTTGCTTCATAGCCGCGGGTGGCGTAGTACCCGGAAAGCTCGGAAATGATAACGCCGGTGGTGGAGTTTGAAGCGTGGATAAACTTATTGTTTCCGATGTAAATGCCGACATGACCGATATAGCTGCTGCCGGAGTAGAAGCAGAGTATATCACCCGGCTGGATGGCGGCGGCGTCTACATGAACGCCGTTTGACGCCTGATCGGAGGCAACTCTGTTTACGGTTATTCCGAAATGCTTGAACACATAGTATACATAGCCCGAGCAGTCAAACCCTGTTTCAGGGGAGATGCCGCCCCAGCGGTATTTATAGCCGAGGTAGCGTCCGGCAAAGTTCACGATGTCCTGACCGGTGGCATTGGAGCTTACGGTCGTTCCGGTAGAGCTTGTTCCGGGATCATAGGAGGCGTAGGCGCCTTCCTTTACATACTTCGTATAGACATATCCGACTTTGCCGCCGTATACCACCTGCGACCACTCGCCCGCCGTGCCGGTGATAGTGACCTGGTTGCCGTAGAACAGCTCCTTCAGTATCTGCGACGTCATTGAAGCCGCCGCACGGAAGCGCACGTTGTTGCCGATGATATATCCCGTCTTATTCGTGCTTATAACGGGCTGTTCAGTCGTGAGTATGGTTATATTGACGTTCTGTGTAGGCGTCGGCGTGGCCGCGGCGGAAGCGCCGCCTGCGGACGGCGTATTTACAACATACACATAGCTGCCGTGGACATAGCCCTCTTTGCCGTCTATCGAGCAGAACAGCCAGCCGTTGGAGACGTTTGCATAAGCCGTCAGCTCCTTGCCGGTGTTGTAAGTACCGACTATGGAGTAATTTGTGCCGGGTCCGGTTCTGAACCTGACGTATGTTCCGACTATGTACGCCTTGACGCCGTTTGCGTTCACATTCGCGCCCGGCGTTGTGACCGCCGCCGTCGCGGCGGGCGAAGGCAGAACAATGACGTTGGCTGGAGTTGGGGTGGGCGTCGGTGTCGGCATTGCCGTCGGCGTCACAACGGTCACGCCGCCGTCCGGCTGCGGGAGAGAGGGAGCCGCCGTGGCGTCAGGCACAAGGGTAATACCCTGAGACGGCGTCGGCGTCGGTGCAGCCGGCGCGCTTCCCTTTGAAACGTAGTTCCTGTGGACATAGCCGGGAAGACCGTCGATATATCCGGCGACCCAATCGCCGACGGTCGTGACGACCGTTATCTCCTTGCCGCGGTTGTACTCGCCGACAATGGAATATGTCGAACCGGGACCGCTTCGGAAGCGGACGTACATCGCGTTGATATAGTACTTGCTTCCGCCGGTATTTGCAGGAGCCGGGGACGAGCTTCCGCCCGTACCGGAGGACGAACCGCTGCCGCCCGTACCGCCCGTACCGTCCGGTACAAGGGAGATGCCAGAGCCGGAGGCGGGTACGTCGGGAAGGATAACGCTCCCGATGCCGCCCGTGTCGGACTGCACCGGCTCAATGACCGTTATGCCCGCAGAGCCGGAGGGCGAGACGCTCAGATAAGCCGATGAGACGTAGCCGAGTATTCCGTTATAATTGACCTCATACCACAAATCGTCATAGCGGTTTACGATATCGACCACCGTGTTTCTCTCAAGTGTAACTATTGCAAAATAGTTTGTTCCGGGGCCGGAGCGGACATTGACCTTGCTTCCCGTAATGACAGCGCTCTCGGCAAATGCCGGAACGGTGAGCATCGCACATACAAGAAGCAGAGAAACAAGCGTCCTTATAAGTTTCCTGCACATTTTAACAGATCCTTTTTCTATATTTATACGGCGCTGTATGCTTTCCGCTTACCGCGCCGCAAAAGATCCGAAAAAGATTATTTCGCGTTCAGCGCACGGTCAAGCCATACGCTTGCAACGTCTATTGCCGAATACAGCCCGTCTTTTTCAGTCCTTTTTACAATACGATCCCTTGACTTGATCGTGGCGTCCGTAAGCTGAAGCTGAACGGAGACTTTTGTCGCCACATCAAGATCCTTTACCTTCTTTGTGTCCATGATCTGCATCATTATCACATACTTATCCGCGAAGCTGCCGTAATAAATGATGCTGCCCTTTCTCTGCAGGGGATGGCCTTTGTACTCAAGCGTGTTTGCCATGAAGACACCTCCAAATTTGTAATTAAAATGTAACACAACGTAATTTATTTGTCAACTGACAATTTTTTCCTGATTCCGGACTATCCGAGGAACAGCCCGCCGTCGGGCGAAGTACCCCAATCGCTGCCCCAGCCGGAGAAATCGTTCTGCCCGCCGGACGACCACGGATCGTCCCAATCGCTGCCGCCATCCGTACCGGTATCGTAGTCCCAGCCGCTGTTGTCGGGAGCCTGCAAATAATCCTGTACGCCGAAGATACCCGTGTTTTCACCGATATACGGATAGGTAAAGCTTCTGTACTCAAGCCCGTCATGGAGCGGCTGCATTACCTTTTTCCACAGCTTTGCCGCAGGGTTGCCGGAGACGTTTATCGTTTCCGGCGTATCGTAGCCCGTCCACACCGCCGCCACATAGTACGGGGTGCAGCCGCAGAACCAACGATCCTTATAATCGCCGGAGGTGCCGGTTTTACCGGCGACAGGCATCGTCCAGAGCGCGGCGTCCTTGCCGGTGCCGTTTTCGACCGCGTTCTGCATCATATAGGTCATGGTATAGGCGGTATTCGGCTTGAACGCGTCGATAGTTCTGGGGGAATTATCAAGAACCGTGTTGCCGTCGAAGTCGGTGACGAGCGAATAGGTTCTGCCGTAGGTGAAAACGCCGTTATTTACAAAGGCGCAGTACGCCTGCGTCATTTCCTTGACGGTAACGCCCTTTGTAAGCTGACCGAGCGCCATCGGCGCGTAGTCGGCGTCACTCGGCACAAGGTTTGAAAAGCCGAGCTTTGTTGTCATGAAATTGTAGCTTGTCTGCGGGCCGAGCTTATCAATTATCTGCGCGGCGACGGTATTGAGCGAGTATTGCAGAGCCTGCTTTATAGTGACAAGCCCGTAATATACATTGCTGTCGTTCGCCGGGAACCAGCTTGTGCCGTTCAGGTGCATCCCCTGCTGGTCGTACACGAGCGTCGTCGGGGTGATAAGACCGTTGTCAACGGCTGGTCCGTAGGAAGCCAGCGGCTTTATCGACGAGCCGGGCGAACGGTAAGCGCCCGTTGCGCGGTTGAGCGGGAAGTTTCTGTCCTTCTGCCCTACCCCGCCGGCAAGTCCCAGAATACGCCCGTCATAGGGATTCATCACGACAATTGCGCTCTGAAGCTGCTGTGCGCTGGTGGTCTGCGGAATATTGTTGATGTCGGTATACACCGCGTCGATAGCCGTCTGTACGCCGACGTCGAGACAGCAGTATATTTTATATCCGCCGTTGTATACAAGCGTCGAGGCCGCTTCCTGGCTTATGCCCTTGCGCTCCATCAGATCCTTTGTGACGTCCTCTATAACGGCTTCCTCGTAGTAGCTGTATATTTTCTGGGTATACTCCTGCTCCGGCGTATGGGAAAACACAAGCTCCTCCGCGACGGCGTCCTTATACATCTGATAGTCGATATAGCCCTGTTCATACATTTCGCGCAGGATGGTCTCCTGACGCTCCTTGTTGTTTTCCTCGTTATAGAACGGGTCATAGTATGTGGGCAGGTTTGTGATGCCGACAATCGCAGCGCACTCGGCAAGCGAAAGCTGCGACACGTCCTTGCCGAAATATGTGTTTGCCGCCATCTGCACACCGTATGCGCCCTCGCCGAAATACACAGCGTTGAGATACCACTCAACTATCTCCTGCTTATCGTATTTCTTTTCAAGCTCAAGCGCGCCGAAGATCTCCTCCAGCTTCCGCTGGACCGTTACCTGATCCTTTCCGGTAAGGTTTTTTATAAGCTGCTGCGTTATGGTGGAGCCGCCGTAGGTGTTCTGCATCGTGGCGAACATTTCTACGAACGCGCCGGACGTTCTGTACCAGTCCACGCCCTTGTGTTCATAGAAGCGCTTGTCCTCTATCGCAACAAGCGCCTTTTCCAGATACCACGGGAAATCCTCGTAATCGACCCATATACGCTTCTGCTTGCCCGCAAGCGTGGAAAGCTCCCTCCATGCGCCGGCGGCGTCCTGATAGTATATCGTACTCGACTGATTGAGCTTATAGTCCTCAAGCGACAGCTCAAGGCGCGGCGTGAGGCAGGTTTTTACATAATACGCAAAAACGCATGCAAAAAGCATTCCCGTTATGACAAAAACCAGAAGCACCGTACCGAGCACTTTGAAAACCATGCTCACACAGCCGCTCGCAAAGTCTACCGTCACATCGGCGGCTCTGAAGAAAAGCGGTATCCTCCGTTTGTTCTTCCGCCCTCCGCCGACGGCGGGATTTCCTGCCGTTTTTTCGGTGTTTTTTATTTTTCCGGAGTTGCCGGCGAGCTGTCCCGTCGAATGTTTTTCGGACATTCTTCCGGTGTCTCCGCCGCGGCGTCCGTCATTGCTGCTCATTAAATCGGGCACCTCCTTATGAGGGGAATAGCGGCCGTCCGCGATGCTCCGGCTTCGCGGTCAGCCTAATACCGTGAGCATGTGCAGACCGGCTTTGCCATTCGCACACAATACCTCACAGTAACACTAATTATTTATTATAACACATAATCTGCTTCTGCGGTAGATTAAATGTAAATTTTTTACGGGATGATCGGCGCAGTCCGTCTCCCGCACAGGTATATTTTACCGAATCAGAGAGATAATTATCCATGTATTACCGATTTTTATAAGAATAACGAGGATAAACCAAAATGAAAATGAGACTGAGAGCGGGTCTTGTCATTCTGCTGTCGCTTGCCGCACTGCGCGCCGGCATCGCGGCGTATAAAAGCATCCGGCCTTACGCGCTGTCCGTCCTGCCGGAGGATATTTACCTCAAATACTCCACCCGCCTCGACAACGCGGCATACTGCCTGAAAAGCTGCGGAGGGTATGTTGCCGTCTATGACACGGAACACCCCAGAACGCCGCTGAATATAACCGTCATAGAAACGGCGTTCCTGCGGGACGTTGACCGTGCAATGCTCGACAAGGGGATACCCGTGGAAAATGACATGCAGCTTCTGGAGCTTCTTGAGGATCTCGGATCATGAGCGTCGGAAAAATCCTATTGATTTCTTTACGCATATAGTATACAATACAACTAACCCCACTTGAGCGTTTTTTAGATCGCCGGACAGCGTTTTATATCCGGCGCGTCATGATTAGCGGAGACGCGGCGCAGATACTCGCCGGTATTTCCGTGCGGGTGGGCTTTTCAAAAAAATGATTGTGTGCTTATAATGCACGGAGGGTCAATATGAGCGAAGAATTCGGAAGCGATTTTGTTACGATAATCGATGATGACGGTCAGGAATTTGAGCTTGAGGTTCTTGACACGATGGACTATAACGGCGGAACCTTCATGGCCTTTCTCCCTGCCGACATGGAAGAGGACGACCCCGATTACGGTATTATCATTCTCCGTTCCGTGATAGACGAAAAGGGCGAGGAAGTGTTTGAATCCATCGACGACGAGGATGAGCTTGACGACGTCTATCAGCATTTCATGAAAATTCTTTTTGATGACGAGGACGAAGAAACTCAGGAATAAGTTCCCATGCGTGCGCATATCTTACTGATGTGCGTATCTGATGCACACGATTCAGGTTCCTGCTGTGTACGTGCAGTTCTTTTTGAACCTCACGGCCCGTTAAACCCACATCTCTTATAAGGGATGCCGATATGAATCTGCGGATTGCAGGCCTCCCGGCTTTCGCCGGATGTTGGAAGCAATGAAACAGAACTTAGGCGACCCACCTGCCTTTCTGTGCAGGTTATAACTGGGCCGGCACGGCATTTGCGGGGCGCTCCTCCGGAGAAATCCGGAGGAGTTTTTTTGCTTCACAAAAAACAATCGTTTTTCGTGGACTTTACCGTTAAGTCATGTTATAATATTTAAGTTAATTATCTTTTGCAGTGAGGTATATATGAATACTAAAACAAAGACCTTATATTTCTCTTACCTGACTCTCCTCTCCTGCTTTCTCATCACGATCGGACACTGCAACGCATTTTTCTGGACGCGTCCAACGGGAATACGCTGGGTTTACAGTCTGCTGATAGAGTCTATATGCAACTTCCCGATAGGCATGTTTTTTATGATATCCGGCGCGACTCTCATGGATTACCGCAAGAGATATTCAACCCTTGAGTTTTTCAAAAAGCGTTTTATAAGAACCGGTATACCGTTTATTTTCTGGTATCTTTTCGGTACGTTCTGGCCTTATCTTTCCATAGATACGAGCGGCGCCTTTCCGAAAATAACCGCACAGCTTCCGTGCAGCTTTATTCAGGCTATGTACGGCATGGCGGACGACAGATTCAGCCGCATATATTGGTTCTTTCTCGCCCTGTTCTCCTGCTATCTGCTTATCCCGATCTTTTCCCGCTTCAAAAGGCGCGACCTCGTGTTCAACAGCGTTATTGCCGTACTCTTTGTTTTACATTCTATAATACCTTTGGTATGTATGCTCACCGGTATTCCCAACAACATAACCCCTCATTTTTTCTTCCAGCCGGAATTTTTCATGTACGTACTGCTTGGCTATCAGCTTGCAAACAAAGATATCAGCGTCAAATGGCGAAAAATAATTTATGCAGGCGGCTTTGTCGGGGTATTTTTCCACCTGTTCGGCACCGCATACCTCTCATACGGTCTCCCCGTAGTAAATGCGGCTTTCAAAGGTCACATAAATGTTCCGCCGTTCTTAATGGCAGTCGCCGTTTTTGTACGCTTCAAATACACCGACTTTGCCGCTTTGCAAGAAAAGTACCCGCTTCTTCGTAAATTTGTCTATGAGTTTTCCGGCTGTACGTTCGGCGTTTATCTTATCCACAACTATTTCGTCATCGGTATCCCTGAGCTTTTCGGTTTTGACAGCGGTAATTTCTTCTGGCTGATATTCGGCTCACTGGGAATATATTTCGGCTGTCTTTACATAAGCCGTCAGTGCAAACGTCTTCCGGTGCTTCGCTATCTCATCCCATAATCTTCATATTCAATTCCCGGAAAGGACTATATAAATGAATGACATTATTCTTCTCAAGCTCGGCGAACTCGTGCTGAAAGGGCTTAACCGCCGCACTTTTGAGCAGAAGCTTGTAAACAACATAAAGCGCAGACTCGCCGTGATAGGCAAATTCAAGGTATACTGCCTGCAATCTATAATTTATGTTGAGGGCGCAGAGGACAACGCGGATATGGACGGCGCGTTTGAGGCGCTGACCAAGGTGTTCGGCGTTATCAGCCTCGTCCGCGCCGCCGCCTGCCCCAAGGATAAGGACGCGATAGTTGAGCTTGCGAAAAGATATCTCAAGGCCGATCTTGAAAACGCAAAAAGCTTCAAGGTCGAATCCAAGCGCAGCGACAAGTCCTTCCCCATGACGAGTATCCAGCTCAGCCAATACGTCGGCGGGGAGCTTGCCGAAGCTTTTCCGGACACTCCCGTTGATGTTCATGACCCAGATCTCACCGTGCATATTGAGGTGCGCGATCTTGCCGCATATGTCCATGCCGCCCCCGTAGCCGGTGCGGGCGGCATGCCGGTCGGCTCCAACGGCACTGCCGTTACGCTGCTTTCCGGCGGCATAGACAGCCCCGTGTCCACCTATATGATCTGCCGCCGCGGCGTGCGCCTTATCCCGATACACTTTTTCTCCTTCCCCTACACGTCCCAGCAGGCAAAGGATAAGGTGGTGGAGCTTGCGCAGATACTCACGCAGTACTGCGGCAAAATGACGATTGAGGTCGTTCCCTTCACCCATATTCAGGAGGAGATACGCGACAAATGTCCGGAGGATTATTTCACGCTCGTCATGCGCCGCTTCATGATGCGCATTGCGGAGAAAATAGCCCGCGACAACAAGGCAAAGGCAATTGTCACGGGTGAAAACCTCGGTCAGGTCGCAAGCCAGACGATGGACGCAATGGCGTCAACGCAGGCGGTCGTCAGCACGCCCGTTCTTCAGCCGCTCGTCGGCATGGACAAGGCGGAAATAATCGCATGGGCGCGCAGAATAGGCACGTTCGACACCTCCATTCTCCCCTATGAGGACTGCTGCACCGTCTTCACGCCCAAGCACCCCTGCACAAGACCTAAGCTCAGGGACGTCGAAGCCGCAGAATCAAGGCTTGATATCGATGCGCTTGTCTCCGAGGCTATCGCGGGCATTGAAAGGATAACCGTAGAATAATGAAAAGCTATGACACAGAAATAATTTCCGTCGGAACGGAGCTGCTGCTCGGCCACGTCACGAATACCGATGCACGGGATATATCGGAAATGCTTTCGCGCATAGGCATAAACGTGAAATATCACACCGTTGTCGGCGACAATCCGGAGAGGCTCGCAAAGTGTGTCGAAAACGCAAAGTCACGCGCCGATATCATAATAACCACCGGCGGTCTGGGGCCGACCTGCGACGATCTCACAAAGGATATCCTTGCCAAAGCCTTCGGGCTGAAGCTTGTCAGGGATCAGCAGAGCTACGACGGGCTTTACGAATATATAAAAAACTCCTGCCATTTTACGGAAAACAACTATAAACAGGCCTATCTTCCGGAGGGCTGCACCGTTTTCCGCAACACCTGCGGCACGGCTCCCGGCTGCGCCTTTGAAAAGGACGGAAAAGTCGTCGTGATGCTGCCCGGGCCGCCGAAGGAATGCCGCGCTATGTTCGCCCTGAGCGCCGTCCCCTATCTGCGCCGTCTTTCCGACGAGCAGATCGTGTCCCATTCGGTGCATATATTCGGTATAGGCGAAAGCGCGGTGGATATGGAGTTTTGCGATGAGATGAATGTCATGGTCAATCCCACGATGGCTCCCTATGCCAAGGAATGCGACTGTCTTGTACAGATAACGGCAAAGGCAGAAAGCGCGGAGGCTGCGGAAGCCATGATAGCTCCGGTGATAGAGCACGTCAGGGAGCGTATGGGCAGCTACGTCTACGGCGTCGATACCGATACGCTTGAGCAGGCGGTGATCGCCCTTCTCACGGAAAAGAGACTGACCTTCTCGGCCGCAGAAAGCTGCACCGGAGGTGAGCTTGCAAAGCGGTTCACCGATCTGCCGGGCGCAAGCGCGGTATTCATGGGCGGCGTTGTGACATACACCAACGCCGCAAAAGCAAAGCTTCTCGGCATCGACAGCGCGCTTATCGAGAAAAAAGGCGCCGTCAGCCGCGAGGTCGCCTATGAAATGGCGACGCGTGTACGGGCGCTTCTCGGCACGGATATAGGCATAGGCATTACGGGGCTTGCCGGACCCGACGGGGACGGCGTTCACGAGGTCGGCACAGTGTTCGTCTCAATGGCTGCGGGTGAGAAATGCTATGTGCGTTCCCTGCACATGGGCGCGCACCGTTCGCGCAGCTTCATACGCACAATGGCAGGCAATCACGCATACGACATGATCCGGCGCTATGTCACAGGGCTTCCCGTTGAAATGAATTGACAAGCAAAACATAAAAAGACACGGTTCTTTTCCGGTCTCTCCGGGCGGTGCAGAAATGCGCCGCCCTGTTTTTGCTCTTTTTTTCTGCAATCGTGTCTGCGTTAACATTTTGAACATATTTTATTCGAGTTTAACTTGCATATTTTTTAACTATATGTTAAAATGCATAAGATACAAATAGTGGCTCATCATCACTGTGCACAAGGGGGGACAAACATGGCAAATAAAGCCAAGATTATTACTGTGGCAGGTAAGGGCGGTGTAGGCAAAACGTCCATCTGCGCTTCTATCGTCAGGCTTCTGGTAGAAAAATACCCTGACAAGAAGATCCTTGCGATAGACGCCGATCCCGCTGTCGGTCTGTCCGTTGCTCTTGGCGTGGATGTTAAACTGACGCTGGACGATATCCGCATGAGCATCGTTGACAGCGTTGAAAACGGTGAGACCCGTGAAGCGCTTGAGCTTTTGTCCGAGGCGAGGTTCAGAATATTCGACGCTCTGGTTGAAATGCCGGGCTTTGCGTTTCTGGCGATCGGCCGTCCGGAAAGCTCCGGCTGCTACTGCAAGGTCAATTCTTACCTCAAAGAGGTCATCGGACTTCTTGCCAACAGCTTCGACTACGTTGTGATCGACGGCGAGGCGGGTATCGAGCAGATACAGCGCCGCGTTATGGAAAAGGTCACGCACCTGCTGCTGATAACCGATCAGTCCAAAAAAGGCGGACAGGTTATCAGGACGATCAAGGATGTTGCCGACGAGCTTATCTCTTATGAGAAGATCGGCTGCATCGTGAACCGTATGACCAATCCCGAACTGAAAGACATGATAAGTATTCCCGGGGTGGACATACTCGCATTTATACCGGCTGACAGCGACTTTGCCGCAAACGACATAAAGGGTCAGAGCGTCATGCTGCTGCCGGAGGATTCGGCTATGCTTAACGGGGTGAAAGAAGCGCTCCGTAAAATAGAAATTCTTTAAAAAGAGGTGTAACATTTGAAAGATCTTAAGCATCTGATCTACTTCGAAAGCCTGCTTGAGAACGCAAACAATGAGCTGGTGCAGCAGGCACAGGCTGACGGCAAGCTTGCCCTCGGCTATACCTGCTTCCACATCCCCGAAGTTCTGCTCAATTGCGACAACTGCTTCTCGGTTCGTCTTCGTGCACCCAACACCGGTTCCATCGACATCGCCACCTACTACATGTCCAACTACACCTGTGAGTTCGCAAGAGCTCTGGTTGAGCGTGGTATAGAGGGCGGCTATCAGTTCCTGGACGCAATGATCGGTGTTGACGCATGCTCCATGATGAACAGAGCAATGGAACACTTCGAGATACTCGAAGTCAATTCCAAGCCCAACTTCTTCGTGACCCACTGCGACATGCCCTACAAGATCACCGACTACACTCTTGAATCCTATGTAAAGCAGATGCGTCTGCGTGTGCTGGACGTTCTCACCGAAAAGTACGGTGTGGACACCTCCGATGCGGCGATCCGCAAGGCTGTTGAGGAGCACAATGAGGTTTGCAGGATCATCTCCGAGATAAGTGAGATGCGTAAGGCAGAAAATCCCGTTATCACCGGTTATGAATTCCATATCCTCAACCTTGTGACCTACTGCTGCCCCAAAGCTCTCATTCTGCCCAAGCTCCGCGAAACGCTCAAGGAGCTCAAGAAGAGAAAACCCGATGAAAAGAGCCCGTTCCGCGCACGCGTGGCGATAGTCGGCTCCGAAATAGACGATCCCAGCCTCACAAAGCTTATCGAGGACTGCGGCGCGCTCGTCGTTTCCGACCGTTACTGCTTCGGCTCCACCCCCGGCCGCGAGGTCATTGAGCTTAAGGACGATGAGGATGCGCTCAAGCAGATCTGCCTCCACTATATGCAGGTTTCCGAGTGCGCCCGCTACATAGCGGACGAGAAGGTGCTTCAGCGCCGCGAGACCGCCGACCGCCTCGCAAGAGAGTTCAAGGCGGAGGGTATCATCTACGAACAGATGAAGTACTGCGATTACTGGGGCTTCGAGCGTGCGCTCGTTTCCCATATCATGCACGACGAATACGGCTGGCCCGTTCTGTCCATAGACAGGCTCTACAACAACGGCAACTCCGGTCAGCTCCGTACCCGTGTTCAGGCGTTTGTTGAATCGCTTGAAATCAAACGTATTCACAAAGAGGAGGGTATTGACTGATGGCTAAGGCACAATTTCCCAACCCCAAATTCTGGGCTTACAAGGACGAAATGAACTGGGAAGACCAGAAAAAAAACCTCATCGAAGTCGGCGGCATTTTCTGGGATATGCTCAAGGCTACCGATTGGAAGGCGTACGGCAAGGGTCTTCTGAACGATACTCTGTCCGATATTGAGCGCGTAAAGGGCGAATATGCCGACTTTATGGCTCTCTCCGCCGATGAAAAGATCGACCGTATCAAGAACGGCGAACGTTCTCTCGGCCGTCTTTACCGCAAGGGCTCCATGGCGACCGTCCGCCGTGAGTGGCGCGGTATCAAGGACACCATATATGATTTTTCCGAATGGGCAAAAATGTGGGGAATGCTCCTCATGACCTTCTCCAAGGATCTCATCCCCGCGCTCAACAGTGCGCTTTACTACCGCTGGATGATCTCCTATTTCTGCTGCCACGGCTTCATGGATAAGAACATCATGGGTCTTCGCGGCTCCAACCTGCGCATGAGCCATCTGCTTATTTACGATGTGTTCCGTTATGTTGCGGAAAACCTCGTTTTCCTCGCAAAGTGCGACAGGAAGAACGGCAACTGCGAAGCTCTCAACCAGAAGGTCGTCCTCTTCGACGAGATGACCATGGGACAGATCATGGCCGGTTTCCCCGACCTGCTCGGTATTCCTTACCAGCTCATGCCCGTGTTCCTCGTTTCCGAGATCGACCAGCTCACCTGCGTTCCGTATATCGACGCGGTCGAATCCTACGGTCTGCCTGCGGACACCTGCCCTGTTCCCTCTTCCGAGTGCGGCGCGATCGTCGTAGACGCTCTGCCTCATATGGGCAAGTGCTTCATCTCCTCCTCCATGCCCTGCGACGGCTCCACAATGGCTTCCTCCTACATGGCGCGCCGCTTCCCCAACCTGCCTGTGTTCCACCTGTGCTTCCCCGTCCGCTATATGGATGAGGAAACCGTCCAGATGGGTGCGGAAGATATCAGAGCCTGCATAAAGTTCATTGAAGAGCAGACCGGTGCAAAGTGGAACTGGGATGCATACTTTGCCACAATGAAGCGCTTCAATCAGGAGACTGATTATGAGCTCACCAAGTGGGAAGTCAACAAGAGCGCATATCCTCAGCTTCTCGGTCCCTGCTACGAGCTGTTCCGCAAGTGGAACTACGAGATGGACGGCGGCGCTGACCCCAGAGTTCTCGACACCAGCGAAAAGGTCAACAGGCTGCTGCTCCAGGCATACGAAGCAAAGGAAGAGCCGTATCCCGGCAAGATGAAGTACCGCGCTATCGTGTGGTCCTGCCCTGCCCACTACTATGCAAACTTCTCCAACTGGGCGGCAAACTGCTGGGGCATCAACGTGCTGGTTGAGATGGAATCCCTCAACTTCACAAAGCACCTTGAGACCGAAGATAAGGAAGAAGCTCTCCGCGATCTCGCCCGTCTTTATGAGCGTATGGTCATGCGCCGTCACACCAACGGCGGTTATCAGAACGTTGTTGACGAGTGCTGGAAGCAGTGCGAGGACTGGAACGCCAAGCTCGTTATTATGTATCAGAACGTCGCCTGCAAGAATATGGCAACCGTTCAGGGTATTCTGGACGATCAGGGCCGTCAGCGCGGTCTTGACCTCATCTGGGTCGAGCACGATCTTATGGACCCGCGTACCGTTTCCCGCCGCACAATGCGCGACAAGGTCAGCGAATATATGCGTACCGTTATGCGCGCTGAGCCTATCGATCCGTCCCTTGTTGAGTTTGAAGACGAAGTGTGCATGTAACACGTCAAAACAAAAGCTTACGGAACGAATCCCCGCGTAGCGAGGCTTCTTATCCTCTCGCTTTCGTTTTTCCTCTCCGTTTTGCAAACACTCCGTTGGTTTTCAAAACGGTTTACGGGGGCTTTTAACAAAAGCTTACGGAACGAATCCCCGCGTAGCGAGGCTTTTAACAGTAGCTTTTTCGCAAACTTTTGCAAATATTTTCTTCCGGTAAATCCGGAAATATTTACCGGAAGAAAACAAAAATTAAAATTAATTATTTTATTAAAAGATAATAATCATTTTGGAGGGTATACAAATGAAGTATTTCGGCGGCTGCGATGTAGGTTCCACCTATAC
>OIZL01000273.1_pt1 | contig 43015 bp, 31 predicted proteins | sample 1588541 | NCBI WGS metagenome assembly OIZL01 (sample SAMN03283285) | human gut metagenome | biome: human-associated habitat; material: feces | host: Homo sapiens | place: Peru | collected 2012 | reverse complement strand
CATTGATGATATTGAGCGCAGAGCTTCTGAGCATCTGATACTCCTTATCACTCAGTGTCTGGGAAGGTGCTACAACGATACTGTCTCCGGTGTGAACGCCGACCGGATCGATATTTTCCATATTACATACGGTAATACAGTTTCCTGCGCCGTCACGCATTACCTCGTACTCGATTTCCTTCCAACCTGCAATACAACGCTCGACGAGCACCTGTCCAACACGGGAAAGACGAAGTCCGTTGGCAAGTATTTCTTCCAGTTCCAGCTGGTTGTGTGCAATACCACCGCCGGAACCACCCAGTGTATAAGCAGGACGCAGTACCACCGGATAGCCGATCTTTGCAGCAAATGCCACACCATCTTCGATATTTTCTACCACAAGCGAGGGCGCACAGGGCTCTCCGATCTTTTCCATGGTTTCCTTAAATTCCAGACGATCCTCCGCCTTGCGGATGGTCTTTGCCGTCGTTCCAAGCAAGGTCACTCCATGCTCTGCAAGGAAGCCGGACTCATCCAGCTCCATACCCAGATTCAGACCTGCCTGTCCTCCCATGTTCGGGAGCAGGGAATCCGGTTTTTCTTTGATAATGATCTGTTCAAGCACCTTGGCTGTCAGCGGCTCGATATAAACCTTGTCCGCAATATCACCGTCTGTCATGATGGTCGCCGGATTGGAATTGACCAGGATTACCTCCATCCCCTCTTCTTTCAGGGAACGGCACGCCTGTGTTCCGGCGTAGTCAAACTCTGCCGCCTGACCGATCACGATCGGCCCCGAGCCGATCACAAGCACTCTTTTTACATTTGGATTCTTAGGCATTTTTCTCCTCCTTCATCATGGTGATAAAACGGTCGAACAAATAACTGGAATCCTGCGGTCCCGGACACGCCTCCGGATGGAACTGCACCGTGAAGATGTTTTTGCCCGTATAGGAGAGTCCCTCATTCGTTCCGTCGTTGACATTGATAAAAGCGGGCGTGGCGATCTTCGGATCCAGCTTGTCCATATCTACCACGTAGCCGTGATTCTGGGAAGAAATATATACTCTTCCGGTGCTCAGATCCTTCACCGGATGGTTGCCTCCGCGATGACCGTATTTCATTTTGAACGTATCGGCCCCCGTCGCAAGTGCCATAAGCTGATGTCCCAGACAGATCGCAAAGATCGGAATATCCGACTGATACAGCTTCCTGATCTCCTCGATAATACCGGTACACTCCTTGGGATCACCCGGTCCGTTGCTCAGCATGATGCCGTCCGGCGCATCCGCGATGATCTCTGCCGCGCTCGTCGCAGCCGGATAAACTGTGACCTCACATCCTCTCGCAGCCAGGGATCTTGCAATATTTTCCTTTGCGCCCAGATCAAGCAGGGCTACCTTAAGTCCTTTGCCGTTCAGCTCTCTGACAAGGCTTGGCTTTTTCTCCCGCACGCCTGCGCGGTAGTCTTCTGCGCAGAACATTGAGCTGCCGGAAATTGGTCCGTTCTCTGCCAGATCTTCCGTTCCCTTTATCGTATATTTTTTCTCGCAGGTCACTCTCTCAACAACCTTGCCTGTTGTATATGCTTTTAATTTTGGAAGAATTTCATTCAGATCATAATTTTGATTGGTTGTTATCATACCATTCATGGTACCCTTCTCGCGAAGGATTCTGGTAAGAGCTCTGGTGTCGATCCCGGCGATTCCCGGAACCCCATTCTCTTCTAAGAACTGCTGAATTGTAATATCACATCGGAAATTGCTCGGGATCCTGCTAAGTTCTCTGACAATAAATCCATCGGGCCATGGCTGTTTCGACTCCATGTCCTCTTTGCACACCCCGTAATTGCCAATGAGCGGATATGTCATACACACCGCCTGCCCCGCATAAGACGGATCCGTCAGCACTTCCAGATATCCTGCCATGGAAGTGTTAAATACAATCTCACTGATGATTTCTCTGTCCGCACCGATGTGGATTCCCTCAAACACGGTGCCGTCTTCCAAAATTAAAAACGCTTTCATCTTCTGACCTGTCCCTTTCTGTATTTTTATCCATAATCGCTTCATTATAGCACAACAGAAGTGAGGATTCAACGAGCAATTTTTGAGTTTTGCAGAACCGGCGTTCCCTAGCCGGATTGGTGGAACGCGCGTGCGCGCATCCTGCCGGAGGCTTTTTGTCTTATGACAAATGACCTGTCTATATAGAAAAAAGTACCTGTAAGTTTTCCCTACAGATACTTTTCCTCATCTTAATTTTCCAACAAATCCAGATATACCATCGTAACCGCCGGCACCTCTCTGTCCGCCGCCAGCTCACTGCTCTTTGGTACGCAGGTTGCAAACATCTGTCCGTATACCAGAACCGTGTCTCCCTCAAACAACGGCAACGCATCCTCGCCCCGGTCATCTCTCAGAATGTAATATCTGGTGATACCCTTTGCGTCCTTCGCTGCCGCCAGATAATAGCAGTTTTCGTCAAAAAGACCGCCGTCTATCTGCTCCAGGATCTCCGCCTCTACCTTCAGACACTGTCCGGCGTACTCCTGCGCTCCCCGCATCAGGCTGCGGTAATCGATCGTCTCGCAGAGCGCCTTAAAATCCGCCTCGCTGTACGCTGCCGGATCCACAGCCTGCATCGCATCCGCCAACTCGCCGTCAGACTCTGCTGTCTCACCTTCGGCGTTCGCCTCCGCACTCTGCTTCGTTTCTGTCTCTGCCTTGTCACTTTGATCCGACGCGCCCGTCTCTTCTCCGTCCGCCGGAGTGATCGCAAACGCTTCCTCGATCATATCTTCATTCGCTGCAGCCGCATCCTGCTGTGCGCTCGTCTGGTCTTTTTCTTTTGAGTCCGCTTTGGCTGTCTCCAGCTTGATATCCGAAGCCAGTTTGGACACATCTCCAAGTGCTTGCTGTGTCTTTGCCTCTGCCGTTCCGGCAACTGCCGTATCCGCCTCTGTCTTTTCACCGGTCTGTCCGCTCTCCGTCTGAGCCGCCTTGTCTTCCTGCGGTTCAGCTACTGTCGCAGTTTCCGTTCCTGCATTTCCTGCATCGGAAGTCAGTCCCGCCGACACCATCAGCGCATTACCGTTCTCTGTCAGTATCAGATAGGCTGTTCCGCCCGCAAGCAACGCAACAAAGAGAATCCCCGCAAGTAGTCTGCCCCAGTGTCTGCGGATCTTCATTTTACAGTTTGGACAGATCCACGCGCTCTTCGGAACCATGACTCTGCAATATTTGCAGGCTTTCATCTTTGTGCCGTCCTCCACCTGAAATCCGGCGAAGTGCACATTATTTTTGTCTTCTGCCTTTGCTTCCTCTTTTGTATCTTTTTCCTGTTCTTCCATATATTATGCCTTTCGGGATCGTAATCGTCTCTCTTATCGCCTGTCTGCTATGCTTATTATAGCGATATTGCAAGGCCTTGGCAAGGAGTTTCCGCGGAGCCCCCCGTTTTCAATGCTCAGCCGGGGCAGCTACCGATCCGGAGTTCTGGCAATCTATCATACGCCGGAATTCTTCAACCGTTGTTTCCATCTGCTTTGCAGCATCTTCTACCGTAATGCAGCCTTGCTGTATCAGATTTTTAAGCACTTCCAGCTGGATTTCTTCTGTAAGCTCTTCCCGAAGTTCCTTTTCCAGTTCCTCCCTTATGTACAGGCTCTCCGCCCTCTTGTACTTTTCCATCTCTTTTTCTTCATCATACTCAAAAATACACATGCTTACCGCCTCATCCAGGCTCATGCCCTGCACTCTTGCATAATTCCGCACGCGTTCCACATACTGCATATACTGCTTCATCAGTTCCTCCTTCTCCCGGAACAACATCCGGAAAAAGGTGTCCTTGTACTTCGGGTTTACGGGCAGCTGTTTTGGTTCTCTGTTCATTTGTCCTCCTTCGCAGGAGTCCTTCCGAAAATCTCCTGCTTTTCCTTTGATTGGGTAAAAGCATAGATTTTCAGAAATATAGATACCCTTGACAGGATTTAGAATAGATAGAAACTTATGCTTTGTGTAGATCATAGCACAGACGGCCCAAGGAATCGCTTGCTTTTTGTTGTATTTATAAACGTTTTATCGTTTTTAATGTCATCTCTCTAAAAATTTATCACAACCACGATCGTCAGTATGAATGATCCGACTACCTTTTCTCTCTGAATGCTTCGACATAACAAAAGACCTCACAGAGAGACTTCATCGCTCATATAAGGTCCATTGTTTCTCAATTATTTAATTTCCCCTATCCATAATGTTTCATTAATTCAAATGAATCAATATTGATGCAAAATCCCCTGCTTTTGCTGTCAAATATTTTCGATCAACAGGAATTCCCATCTGCATAATTTCACTTCCATACATTTCATAAGAAAAATCGTCATAGGAAACATTATATAGTCTATCCGGATTCAGTCCAATGAGCTTCACCTTAAGCCATGAACCGTTCACAGGATTCAGCATCTGATAATATCCTGCAACAGCCTCTGAAGCATCCTCGTTCACTACGATCCATGAGGTTTCATTTCCCTCAAAGGGACTCAGAATCCGATAAAACCTGCCAAATTGAAACAGCCTGCGATTTTTTTTGTAAAAAACAATCTGTCTTTTCACTTGGGAAAGTTCCTCATCCGAAAGCTTGTTCAAATCAAGTTCATAACCAAATGCCCCAAAGAAAGCTACATTAGCACGGGTATCTATGGAAATTGTTCTTCCCACCTGATGATTTGGAACCGCTGATACATGGGCACCTGCACTTCTTACCGGATAGACATAAGTTGTTCCATATTGAATCTTTAAGCGCTCTCCTGCATCGGTATCATCGGAACACCAGGTTTGCGGTGCATAATAGAGCAGCCCCGGATCAAATCTGGCCCCGCCTGATGCGCAGGATTCAAAAAGAATCTCCGGATATTTGGAAGTAAGCCGCTCATACAGGCTGTAAACTCCAAGAATATATTTATGCATGATTGTTCCCTGCATATCTGCAGCCGCTGTCCTTGAATAAGCCTCCGACATATATCTGTTCATGTCCCATTTAATATAAGATACTTTCGATTCGGAAATAAGTTTATCTAACAGGTTGTAGATATAGTCTACTACCTCAGTTCTTGAATAATCCAGTATATGCTGGCTTCTGCACATCGACTCATAGCGTTCCGGCGTAGAGAGAATCCAATCAGGATGAGCTCTGTAGAGATCTGAATTTTTATTCGTCATCTCAGGTTCAATCCAGAGTCCAAATTTAAGTCCCAGTTTTTCAACCTTGCGCGACAGACCTGCTATGCCGTTTGGGAGTTTCTTCATATTCGGATACCAGTCACCTAAAGACCGATCATCATTATTGCGTTCCCCATACCAGCCGTCATCTAATACGAAAAGCTCAACCCCTGCCTCCTTTGCTTTGGCCGCAATAGAAAGAATTTTTTCCTCATCAAAGTCAAAGTACGTTGCTTCCCAGTTGTTGATCAGAATCGGCCGTTCACGGTCTCTCCATACGCCGCGTACCAGACGCGAAGAGTACAGTTTGTGGAATGTCTGGCTCATCTCGTTCAAGCCCTTGTCAGAATAAACCATGACAACCTCCGGGGTTTGAAAGGATTCTCCCTTTTTCAGTGGCCATGCAAAGTTATAGGGATGGATTCCCATAACTACTCTGGTAATCTCATGGGGTGAAACCTCAACCTTGCCCATAAAATTACCGCTGTATACAAAGGAGAAACCATAAACCTCTCCTTGGTTCTCTGTCGTATAAGGTCTCTTAAGTGCAATGAACGGATTATGCTCTGCACTGGAAGCCCCACGAATCGAGCCGATGCTTATGGCGCCAACTTCCAGCTTCTGACTTTTAATCTGGCGCTCTCTTCCCCATGCACCCGCAAGATGTACCATTTCAAAATCTGTATCCGGCAAATCAATGCAGACCGAAAGAGCCTTTTCAAGGATTATTTTCTGTGCCCCCTTTTGCTCAAAGCGGGCACTCCTTGTAATCACCGGAAGATCTTTATAAATTGTATAGGTTAAAATAAGATCCGTCTCCGTAAGAGTATCATACATCACGATATCCAGACTTGTCGCCTCAGACTTCTTTTCTACATAAGTTGCCGGAAGTCCTGCAAGCGTCTTTTTCCCATCATAAATTGTATGCCGTGAGTATTCAAATCTGGAAACATGACTGCCATTTTCCTGTCTTATAAAAAAGGCTGATTCCCTAAAATCCCCTATGCCGCAGGCCGGATATTCCTGGCGCTGATGCTGCAGGGCCAATCCACCATCTACGCTACAAACACCATGCATAAGAAACCCATCATTTCCCTGATAGGAATAATCGTCCCTGTCATGAATTCTTTTACCATAATACACATTTTTAAGCATTCCATTTTTCATAACTTCAATAATATAACTTATGGACTCATTAAAAATATGAAAATCTTTTGATTTCTCATGAAATATAATAGGCATACCACCCCCCCGTTTCTGCGCACGCTCTTTGTATATGCCGGATATGTGCCAAGTGCGCGCAGACACAAATCCCGTGTTTGAAAAATTACTTTTATTACAGTTATTTCACATTTAGCTGCATCTAGGATTCAGCTGTTTTAACAATTTTCCTGGGATGTATTCTGTCGATCAATCGATGGCACGTAGGAGACGTCAGGAAAACAATTCCCAAAAACAGACTTCCCTTAATAAGCGACATTGCAGTCGAACTTACACCCATCAAAAGCATTCCATTGCTTAGTACATAGGTTGTAATGCTTCCAATAATCGGAGCACTCAGTTTTGCCTTTCCACCGCCACCAAACGGAAACCCTCCAAGTGTAAGCGCAACCATTACGTTAAACATCAGATCCGACCCTGTAGAAAGTGCCGCTGTACCGGCACGAATCCCGATAAAAAAGGCAGCAACCGATGCCAGTGCGCCATTTAAGACAAAACAAAGCACCTTAATCTTCGTTACCTTGATTGCAGAAAAATGTGCAGATGTCTCATTAGATCCAATCATCCTCACATAATGTCCGAAAGGTTTCAGGTAATAGAGAATCCCGACAAGTACCAGGAGTATTACGATAAGAGGCAGTTTAAACTCCAAAGTATTGTAGCTATAGAGGCTTACGGGAACCATTGCCGCGGAAGATGCAATGAAATGCGTCATAAGACCAGTACAGATATACGCAGTACATAACGTTGCCAGGAAAGAGGGAACCTTTAATACCGAGGTGATAACACCATTAAAAAGTCCCAAAAACACTCCTGTCGCAGCCATAAGCACAAGACCGAGAACAGGGTTTATCGTGCCCATTTTAGCAAGGATAAAGCAGCATACGCAGACTACCCCACTGATGGAAAGATCCATCATTCCAGTTGTCATCACAAAGAACACACCTGTACTGGCAAGCATCAGCGCCAAAGACTGTTCGGTAACGATTTTTATATTTTTTATGGACAGGGACTGTCCTCCGGTTCCAATTGCAAATACTATTGTTAAAACAATCAGAGCCAGATAGGGTTTGATGGACTCAAAAAATTTTTCTCTTGTTATTTTTTTCATACGCAACACCTCAGACCATACACTGTACCAGAGTTTCTTCGTCAAGCTCTGGACTGCGCTTAAATTCTCCGGAAATTTCGCCATCCTTTAAAATAATTACTCGATCGCACATCCCAATAAGCTCCAAAAGTTCCTCGGAAATAATTATGAGCGACTTGCCCTCTTTGCGAAGATTGTCAAGCATATTATAAATAATGGCTTTAACTCCCACGTCGATCCCTCGGGTAGGCGAATCCATAATAAAAATTTCCGTTCCTCTGGCAATCCATTTTGCCAGAACCACCTTCTGTTTGTTTCCTCCGCTCAAAGTGCCTACAATCTGTTCTGCGCTATACATCTTGACATTAAGAATCCCGGCACTCTCTTCCGCAAACTTATATCTTTTTTTCTTAGTCACAAATCCCCTGCCGCCGATTTTCTCCATACAGGTAGCTGCGATGTTATCATTAATATCCATCTGATTAAAGAGCGATTCTGTATCTCGATTTTTAGAAATATATCCAATGTCATGCTTAACGGAATCATTAATTGTTTTAATGACATCTGCATTGGATAAGGTTACTGTTCCTGTTACATCGTACTCAATTCCGAAAATTGCCTTACCCAGCTCATGCATTCCGGATTCACTAAGACCACCAAATCCCAGGATTTCTCCCTTATGTAACTCAAAGGATACATCCTTTACCCTCTTACCGACACTTAAATTTGACACTTTCATTACAACCTCATCACTGATAGCGGTGTCATAATCTTCACGATAGTATTGTCCACTGACTTCTCTTCCTACCATGAGATTTTTAAGGCTGGTTTCATCTACCTCTGCAGATGCAACTTCATCTACGATTTTTCCATCTCTCATGATAATGATTCTGTCACAAAGAGTTAAAACCTCCTGCAGATCATGAGAAATCATCAAAATACTGTCTCCTCTTTCCTTCGTTGTGTGAATCAGTTTGTAAAGTTCGTCACGCCCAGTCTGAGAAAGTGCTGTTGAAGTTTCATCTATCATAAGGAGCTTTGGTCTGACCATAGATGCTTTTACCAGCTCAATAAGTTTGCGCTGCTCCATGGAATAGTTCGCCACATCCTCATCCTCCTTGATGTCTGTAAGCCCTACAGCATCAAGACTCCGTCTTGCCATTACATTCATCTTCTTTATATTGCGAAAACCATGCTTCATAAATTCGTCCTCTATTCCAAGGAACATATTTTCCGCAACCGTGAGATTTCTTATGGTATTGGCCTCCTGAACAATCATGGAAACACCTTTTTTATTGGCGTCTGTTAAGTTTTTAGGATTATATTTCTCTCCCTCAAGATAAATTTCGCCGGCATCTCTTCTCTGAATACCGGAAAGCAGCGAGAGAAGCGTCGATTTTCCTGATCCATTTTCGCCTACTAATCCACAGATTTCTCCCTTGTTTATTACCAACGAAACACCGTCCACTGCCTTGGTAGGTCCAAAATGTTTATACACGTCATTAACTTGTACCAGAATATTCTTGTTCATATCTGCCTCCTCACTTAACCACATCAAATTTGCGAGCCGAACTTGAGAAACGAACAAGCAGAATCATCGCAATGCCTACTACAACATTTTGCAAGGATGCCTCCAATCCATTTGTAAGAAGTCCATTTGAAATGATATTTAATATAAAGCATCCAATAAACAAAGAGATCATTGGATTAATATATTTCTTAAAGGCGATTGCAAACATACAAGCCATGACCGGTTTGAAAATAGACGTAACACTTGATAAACCGGTAGCATAGGCAACGGATGCCGAATAGCTTAAACTTGTTAATGCATATACTCCCGTGCACAATCCGCAACAGATAAATGCCAGTGTTTTATATTTTCTAACGTTGACGCCTACATTCTCCGTAAGCTTAGCATTCGAGCCAATGGCATCAATGTAAACTCCAAGTCTTGTATATCTCAAAAGCAGACCATTTATCACAAGAATAAGAATTCCAGGAATCATGTCATAAGGTGCTTTCCCAAAAAACTTATAAGCAGGATTGATAGAAAGCGTGGTATTTCCCGTACACAGAAATACAGAAAACGCCTCATAGATAATTGTTAACGCAACGGAAATAATAATCGCCGGAGCATCAATATTCACCATAAGGAAACTTGAAATAAAGGAAATCAAAATCCCTGTCAGAATCGCACCTATAAAAAGCCCCGGCATTCCAATCGCATCTGAAAGCATAACCCCCACCATGGAACTTATAATTGCATTGATGCCAACAGTCAGATCATAAATGTCCATGGAAAGAATATAATAAAATCCACAGGCAAGAATCGAATGAATAAAGGTTTGTTGAACCAATATGTACATGCTGTTAAAATTTCCAAAGCGTTCCGGCTGCAAAATACGAAAAATAATGTATAAAACAACAACCGTTATGAAAGGCAGCAGGCTGCGGATCATTTTTGAATTTTTCATATATATCACCTTTCAGTAGGGGGAGGTATCATACCTCCCCTTGTTCAATTTCAGAATAAACCTGCATGGCGTTTCTTTACATCTTGCAGTGACATATTCCCCGCCATGTTCGCAATATCCTCCAGTTTAGCATCAGGATTATATAAGATACAAAGATTTTGAATTTCTTCTGCCGTAAGGTTTTGTCTATGATAAAAATCCTCATCATAGCCAATACACCATTCAAGGTAATCAGCATACTCCTCCGCACCATTGATGGTCATCATGGCATTTGTAATATCAATAGGAAATTCTGACTGATCATAGGCCCCATTCAGTGCATTTACAAGGGTAATCAGCGCAAATGTGGCGTCTGCATGGTGTCCACCTGCGACTGCGGTGATCTGGCCTTTTTCGATATTCTCTCCAAGTGTTGTATCAAAGTCAACGCCAACACACGGAAGATAATCCGTAATACCAACCGTTTCCTCGGCTGTTACAAGATAGGTAACATAATTGGACTTTACAGCCAGAATGCCATCAATTTCCGGATAAGCTGTCAGCATATTTACAAGGGTCTCCGTTGCTGTCGCATCATCCGGAAGATCCCACTGTTCTGTAACCAGGTTCATGCCAAGATCATCACATGCATCACGATAAGCCTGCGCTCTTGCTTCATAAGCTGAATCGCCATGATAAGAAGAAATCATCGCTACATTCTTAGCTCCTGTTGCGGCAAGCTGCTCAGCAAGCCCATAAGCTGTACCATACTCATCCTCGTGAAAACGTCCGACATAATAAGGGTTTGCTTCCACTAAAGACTTGATCTCCTCATCCTCAATTGTCCTTGTAGCCTGAATGAACATCATCTCATTCTCTTTACAGATCTGACTGATGGTAGCCATTGAAGCCTCTGAGAAGTTAATAACAACAACCCCGTCACAACCTGAAGCAGCAAAATTTTCAACTGCTGCCACTACAGATTCTGCAGAAATATCATCATTATTTGGATTAAAAAGAAGTTCCACATCCAGTGCTTCTGCTGCCAGTTTGATCTGGTTCGCACCATCAATGCAGATACCTGCCACAGGAAGATCCCAGAAAGTATATCCTATCTTTAGCTTTTTCCCATCTGAGGACGTTGCCGTTTCTTCTGCTGTTTCCGCTTTCTCTGTAGCGTTCGCTGCTTCCTTCTCTTCCGTAACCGTTGTCGTTTCTTCTGTCTGTGCTGTGGTTGACGCACTGCCGCAGGCGGTAAGACCTAAACACATCGCTGCGCTGAGTAACATTGCCATCATTTTTTTCATGTACTTTCCCTCCCATATAATACATATTGTCTCTATAAAATGCACAATCACCTCTCGTGACTTCTTTATTCTAACATACACTTTCCACAAAACACCATGTCGAAATGTGAAATAAAATGTTCAAAATGTGAAATACTCAATAACCTTTTTGCCATGGGAAGCTATGAAATGTGTCTCCCCGAAACGCCTGCATCTATGATATAATAAGAACAGGAAAGGTGGATATCTTACATGGAAAGAGAAACTACTTATAAAAATGTTGCGGGTTTTAAGTGTCTCCGTAATATAAAAAAACAGACCAATGATTTGTATCTTGTACATTGTGGTATGCAGAAATGCCCGCCGGGTTATACCTACGACCATAAAATCCCCAACGAACACCATGTCCACTTTGTAACAGACGGCAAGGGTATTTTAATTGTGGACGGTAAACACTACCATATCCGGAAAAATGATATTTTTTTAATTCCAAAAGGAGCATCTATCCACTACTACGCTGATGAAGTTGAGCCCTGGACCTACATGTGGGTTACGTTTGACGGACAAATGGCTGATTCTTACCTCACGAACGCCTGTCTTTCAAAAGAAAAACCTGTAATTCACTCTACAATCCCCACAACCTCCTATGCACCACTAATTCAAAGTATTCTTGAGGCGAATCACCTGACTGTTGCCAACGAGATTAAACGTGTTGCCTACCTTTATGAAATCATTTCCATGATGATCGAGGCGCAGGCTGCTTCCCGTAATGCCAACGGTTCCTATGACTACTCCGGAGATGCTTATGTGGATTATGCACTCCAGTACATTAAGACTAACTACAAAACAATTAAGGTGGGAGATGTTGCTTCTTACGTCGGAATTAATCGCTCTTACCTGACTTCGCTTTTCAAAAAGAAATTAAATGTTTCACCCCAACATTATCTTATCAGCTTCAAACTTTCGGAAGCCGCCAAGTTTTTAAAGACCACCGATATGTCTGTTTCCGATGTCGCCGAAGCCGTAGGATATGACGATTCTGGAAATTTTAGCAGAGTTTTTCGTCAAACCTATGGCGTTACACCGCAAAATTATCGAAACATGGAAATATAAAACAACAGCCCCTGTAGAGCTTCCTCCTACCGGGGCTGTTGTCTGAATAGTTTCTACCTTATTCCCTTTATTTAAAGTACTTCACGCCGCTTTCAAATATCTTCATATCCTGCTCGCCGTAAATATTGATGGCAACGGCATCATCACGTCTCTCGGAATGAGCCATCTTACCCAAGCATCTGCCATCCGGGGAGGTAATCCCTTCGATAGCCGCATAGGAACCGTTGATGTTCCACTCTTCGTCCATGGATACGTTACCCTCTAAGTCAGCGTACTGTGTTGCCACCTGTCCGTTCGCAAAGAGTTTGTCAATCCACTCCTGTGGTGCAACGAAACGTCCTTCACCGTGGGATGCCGGGTTTACATAAGTTGCACCCAGTTCCGCTCCCTGTAACCATGGGGACTTATTGGATACGACTTTGGTATAAACCATCTTGGAGATATGGCGGTTTATGGTATTGAAGGTCAGGGTAGGCGAATCTTCCTTCTGTCCTACTATCTCACCGTAAGGTACTAAGCCTAACTTAATCAGTGCCTGGAAACCATTACAGATACCCAGTGCCAGACCGTCTCTTTCCTGTAACAGCTTCATAACCGCTTCCTTCATCTTCTCATTCTGGAAGGCTGTTGCGAAGAACTTAGCGGAGCCATCCGGTTCGTCACCTGCGGAGAAGCCGCCCGGGAACATGATAATCTGCGCCTGTTCAATGGCCTTCACGAATACGTCCACACTTTCACGGATATCTTCTGCGGTCAGGTTCTTAAATACTTTTACAATGGTATCTGCACCGGCTCTTTCAAAGGCTTTGCTGCTGTCATACTCGCAGTTGGTTCCCGGGAATACCGGAATAAATACGGTAGGTTTTGCTACTTTATGTTTGCATACATAAATATCTTTTGCCTGGTATACGTCAGATGCTACCGGCTTTTTATCCTTGGATGCGGTATAAGGGAATACTTTATCCAGCTTGCTTGTCCAGGAAGCAAGTGCCTCGTCCATGGTAATCTGTACATCGCCATAGCAAAACTTGCCATCTTCCGTTACCGTACCGATTACTTCGCAGGAAACATTGATTCCCTTTAAGGCTTCTACGGCATCTGCCGGCATTTCTGCCACGATATCACCGATACCATTACCGAAAAGCTGCTCTTTGCTGTAGGAAGCATCGATGGTCACGCCCAGTTTGTTACCAAACGCCATCTTGGAAACGGCTGCTGCCACACCTTTTGCATCCAGTGCGTAAGCTGCCACAATCTTTTTCTCTGCCATCAGTGCCATAACCTGGTCGAACATCTTCATGACTTTCTCGTAAACCGGCAGGTCATAGGTATCTTTGTCTATTTTAAAGCGAACCAGTTTATCTCCGGCTTTCTTCAGTTCCGGTGTTACAATCCTGCCGCTCTTTGTCACATCTACTGCGAAGGATACTAGGGTAGGTGGTACGTCGATATCATTAAAGGTTCCGGACATGGAATCTTTACCACCGATGGATGGCAGTCCATATCCCATCTGTGCATCATAAGCACCAAGCAGGGCTGCGAATGGCTGGCTCCAGCGGGATGCCTCTTCACTCATACGTCTGAAATATTCCTGGAAGGTAAAGCGGATCGTCTTGTAATCGCCGCCATTTGCCACAATCTTAGCCATAGACTCTGTCACGGCATAAACCGCACCATGGTATGGGCTCCAACTGGACAGATACGGGTCAAAACCGTAACTCATCATGGTAACGGTATCTGTCTTTCCTTTTAAGACGGGCAGCTTGGCAACCATTGCCTGGGTTTCTGTGAGCTGATACTTACCACCGTAAGGCATGAATACACTGCCTGCACCGATAGAAGCATCGAACATTTCTACCAGTCCCTTCTGGGAACATACATTTAAGTCGTTTAACAGGGCAAGCCATGCGCCCTTTACGTCATCTTTCTCCAAAGCCTCTGCTACAGCAGGGGTTGCAATCTTCTCCAGATAATTGTCTTTCTCATCTGGCATATCAACTGCTACGCTGGTCTCCTGATGTGCACCGTTGGTGTCCAGGAAGGCTCTTGCGATATTGACGATTTCCTTACCGCGCCATTTCAATACCAGCCTTGGCTCCCTGGTAACAACAGCAACCGGGATGGCCTCCAGGTTTTCTTCTGCTGCATAACCTAAGAAGGTATCTACATCTTTTGGGGAAACCACAACTGCCATTCTCTCCTGGGATTCGGAGATTGCCAGTTCAGTTCCGTCTAGTCCGGCATATTTTTTCGGTACTTTATCCAAATCAACGACCAGTCCGTCTGCCAGCTCACCGATTGCTACGGACACACCGCCGGCACCAAAGTCGTTACATTTCTTAATCAGACGGCTTACTTCTTCCCTGCGGAATAAACGCTGAATCTTACGCTCGGTAGGTGCATTACCTTTCTGCACCTCTGCGCCGCAGGTTTCAATGGAACTTTCTGTATGTACTTTGGAGGAACCTGTTGCACCGCCACAGCCGTCACGTCCGGTTCTTCCTCCTAACAGGATAATGATATCATCCGGGTCAGAGGTCTCACGGATAACGTTTTTACGGGGTGCTGCTCCCATAACGGCTCCGATTTCCATTCTCTTTGCCACATAATTCGGATGGTAGATTTCCTTTACAAATCCGGTTGCCAGTCCAATCTGGTTACCGTAGGAAGAATAACCGCTTGCTGCACCGCGCACCAGTTTCTTCTGGGACAGTTTTCCTTTTAAGGTATCTGCTACCGGCACGGTAGGGTCTGCTGCACCGGTTACACGCATTGCCTGGTATACATAGCCACGTCCGGAAAGCGGGTCACGGATGGCACCACCCAGACAGGTTGCGGCACCACCGAAAGGTTCGATTTCGGTTGGATGATTATGGGTCTCATTTTTGAAAAAGACAAGCCATTCTTCTGTCACAGGTCCGTTTCCGTAATCCATTTCCACAGGAACCACTACGGAGCAGGCGTTAATCTCATCGGATTCTTCCATATCATCCAGTCTGCCGTCTTTCTTTAATTTACGCATTGCCATCAATGCCAGATCCATCAGGCAGACGAATTTATCCTCCCTGCCTTTGAAAATCTCTTCTCTTACCCCTAAATAATTCTCATAGGTATCTTTGATTGGTTTCTGGTAATAACCGTCTGCAAAGGTCACATCTTTTAACTCGGTAGAGAAGGTGGTGTGACGGCAGTGGTCAGACCAGTAGGTATCCAGGACACGGATTTCTGTCATGGAAGGGTCTCTGTGTTCCTCTCCCTGATAGTATTTCTGGATATGCTGGAAATCCTTGAAGGTCATTGCCAGACCAAGGGAATCATATAATACTTTCAGTTCCTGCTCTGACATGGTGCTGAATCCGTCAAAAACAGCTACGTCTGCAGGCTCGTCATATTCTGTAATCAGGGTTTCCGGTTTTACCATACCGGTTTCCCTGGAGTCCACCGGGTTGATACAATAGGACTTTATTTTTTCAAATTCATCATCAGATACATTTCCTGTTACCAGATAGGTAACCGCCGTCTTGATAATCGGTTCCTCATCCTCTTTTAAGAATTTCACACACTGTACTGCGGAGTCAGCTCTCTGGTCGAACTGTCCCGGCAGGAATTCTACGCTGAACACTCTGCCGTCTGTGGGAATCTCAATGTTCTCTTCATATAAGATGTCTACCGGCGGCTCAGAGAAAACAGTTTTGCAGGCTCTCTGGAAAGTTTCTTCCGAAATATTCTCCAGATCGTAACGGATGAACTCCCGTACTTCCTTTACTCCGTTGATATTCAGGTAGCTTGCTATCTCTTCCTTTAGTTCCTTTGCCTTGACTGCAAAAGGTTCTTTCTTTTCCACGTAAATGCGTTTCACATTACCCATGATGAATTTTTCCTCCGTGTGTTTTCTATGACAGTTCCAACTCCGTCCGTTTCATTATGCCAAATTCTGATTTATAATGCAAGGCTCAGGCGTGCAGTCTGTGGATCAGCCGGTAGGCGATATCGTTCTGCGTGATCAGGTCCTCCGTGTGGGCAAAAAAGACGATGCCGTCCGTCGGCGCAAAGACCGTCTCCTTCACATTTCCCTCATACGGATCGATGATCTCTGCCAGTTTGCGCCCATAGCGCACGTCCTCCCCCGCTTTGACCAGTCCCCGGAAAATGCCCCCGCTGTTTGAAAAGACGTTGGAAAGATCGTTCTCTGTGAGCACATGGCTGATGTAGCCGCTGTGGCTTTCATAGCGGATGATCCCCATTCTCGTAAGGAAACGCAGCACAGCCGCCACCGCCTGCTGCGCGCTCGCCTCGTCAATTTCCGTGTTTTTGTTCGTATACAGGGAAAAAGCCGCCGTCATCTCATCCTGCCAGTTGTAGTTGAGCGTCTTGGTGTCGATCGGAAGCGGCTTGCGCACCACCACATAGGGCAGACCGAACAGATTGGCGAGCGAGGCGTTCTGGTAGCCCGTCTCCATCATCCGGATATGCGGCACAAACTCTCCGGTCATGTAAAAGCTGGCAAGCTGGATCCCATAGCTGTAATCCCTGATTGCCTCCAGTATACCGTCCGCGATCCGCGCCGCCGTATCTCCCTCGGGATTTCCCGGAAACATACGGTTGATATCCACGTCTGCCGCTCCCCAGAACCGTTTTCCCACATTCATGGCATAGCTGTTGACCACCGGGATCACCAGGATCTCCTTTCCTGCGCTGATGCACCCGTTTCCTTCCAGCTCCTTCAATACCCGCACAAGCTGGGAACAGATGTAGAGCTGCTGGATCTCATTGCCGCGCACCGGCCCCAGGATACAGGCCGCCTTGTCGCCCTTTCCAAAGCGGTAGCCCTTCACGATCATCGGCTCCCGGTAAGGAGCCGTCACTCTGTATATCTCCTCTGTAAACATCTGATTTCTCTCCCTTATCTTTAAACAATGTAAATGTGCAAACCCACGAATTTTTCTTGCAATTACACATTTCTTATACAAACAGGATTCGCGCCAGCAGCGCCCCCTCATACACCATCGGGTACTCACGCAGGGTAAAGACAAGTCCGGCTCTTCCCGCACGGATCTCCTGTTTGACCGTTCCGGTCAGTGGATCAACGATGTCCCCGATCTTCTCCTCCGACTGCACATAATGCTGATGGGAGATCGCCGGCAGGAAAATGCCCGCCTGCTGCGCCCGGATAAACTCCACTTCTCCGTCCGTGGAGATCGCCGGTTCACGCGGCTTGATGACCGGACCGTCCCACAGCCCCATCTCGTGCATCAGATAAAAGATCCCGTCGACCACCTGATTGCCGTAATCCCGGTTGACACGCATGCCAAGTCCCATCTCCACTACTAATGTCGGCACTCCCAGCATATTCATGGCGTGTGCCAGCGTCGATTCATGCACGGTAGCCGTCGCGTTGAGCCACACCATATCCGTATTCAGAAGTTTGGCAAAGGGAAGAAGCCTCTCGCTGAACTCCGCGCTGACGCGAACCTGCGGAATCTCCCTCACATAGGTATCGGAAGCGTGCACATCCAGACAGACGTCCGAGCCGACCAGATCGTCAACCACGGCTGCCGCCATCCGGTCCATCATCGTTCCGCCCACATTTCCCGGAAAGATCCGGTTCATGTCCATATCCAGCTTTGGAATATTCCGTCGCGCCAGATCGATCCCCAGCGGATTGATCTGCGGATAAATATCAACAATCCCTTTCAGACATTCCGGCTTTTCCTGCAATCTCCGGATCATCTCATAACAGACATACTGCCCTTCCAGCTCATCTCCGTGGATGCCGGACACGATCGAGATCCTGCCCTCCCTGCCGGCAGCTCCCGCGCAGGCGACCCGGTTCTTATAGATCACGAGCTTCTCGCCGACCGGCAGCTCTGCCTCACATACCTTTGTTATCATCTGTTTTCCAGCCTTTCTATCTATCTTTTCACTATTATCATTATCCTCTAACTACAGTAAAAGCAGTCCCGCACGGCTCTTTCCCTCCTTCGGGTACATCCGCACTGACTGCTCTTTCTCTGTCAGATCCGTCAAACTGCTGTTATTCCACCTCAACGATCAATCCCTGCATCAGATACAGAAGCTGCTCGTCCACCATCTTTTCACTGACTCCAAAAGTCAATGAATCAATCTTCAAGCCTTCCAGCACATACATGATATTGCTGGCCGCCCCTCTGGGATCCTCGCAGTAGAATTCTCCGCTCTCGATCCCCGCGTGGATCAGCTTTTCCAGAACTCTGACACCGGCGTCAAACTGCCGTCTGAGCATATTGTTCCTGTCTGAAAGTTTCTGCTCAAAAAAGAACTCATAGACCGCCATGGTCAAGCTGTTCTTCTTGCCGAGGATCTCCCTCTTCTGCTCCTTGAGGAAGAGAGTCAGGATATCTGCCGCCGTATCCTCCTCCAGACTCTCCGAGAACGCATCGTCCGTCTCGTTCGCCTCCATCTCCAGCACTTCCAGAAAGATCTGTTCGCGGCTGTCAAAGTACAGATACAGACCGCCGCGGCTGATGTCGCACGCCTCCACGATATCTTTCATGGTGACGTTTTTATAGCCTTTCTCGGCAAACACTCTCCGCGCCGTATCCAAAATATGTTTTTTCTTCTGCAGTGATTTTTCTCCCATTTTCTTTCCTTCTCTGTTCTCACTCTCTATGCCATCGGCTTATCCCAGAATTCTATATTTTCCTTCATCTTCTCAACGACTGCGAGCAGCACGCCGTTCTGTACGCCCTCGCTCCAGAGCCTTCCCTTGGTCATCCCGCCCATAATATACTTGGACAGGATCCCTCCCAGCGTGTGCATCTGCGTGATACCGCACCGGTCAATCAGTCTTTTTTCATCCTCCGCGCTATGGATCTGGTTTCTGGAATAGACATACACATAATTGCGGTCAAGCAGCTTTGTCCTCTGCACATCCTTGACAAAGCTCATCAGCGTTCCGTCGTATACCGGAAAGGTGACCGAGTGTTCCTTGATCCCGGAGCCTTCAAACGTCTCCGACACGCTTTTCCCCGCTTTCTCCATAAGCCATGGAATATAGCGGATCAGCCTCTGCACATCCGGTCTGTATTCCTCCACGATCTGTTTTCTATACGCGATATCTTCTTTCGTGTTTTGCAGATTGCCTTCTATCTCCATGCCTCAACCTTCCCTTCTCACTCAAACCGCGCCCCCTTCGTCTGAAAGGGCCCGTCGATTCCGTTCCCGGCACGCTTTGCACCGACCGTCACTTTCCTCTGACACGGTTGTCATGTAAATCTGTCACCAGAGTCACTTTTAAGCGCAAAAAAGACCCGATATGACTCTGAACAGATAAAATTTTATCATATTTTCCATGAAAGTACAGCACAAAATACTGGCGCTTTTCTTGTGCAGTTTGCTAAAACCGGTCATTTTCAGACGCTTTTATTGTATTTATTCCCTTTTAAGTCTATAATTAGATGTCATAAGGGTTCTAATTTTTACTAAGAGGGGAGAAATGAAATGGCAGCAAAGGAATTTCCTGCAGGAACACAACTGATTCAGAGTGAGCAGCCGATCAACGCGCTTCACGTGATCGCCAAGGGGACGGTCAAGGCAGCTTATCCGGGCGGCGAATTTTATCTATCCAAAGGAGACGTCATCGGCGTGTGTGAATTATTCTACGATTCGCACTTCATCTCCTACGCGACGGAGGACGCCTGCACCATCGTCTCTTACAACTGTTCCCGGCAGCAGTTGTCCACGATCATGCACGCGAATCCGGATATGACGAATCTCATCGTCACTTCTCTTTTCCGGCAGTTTCATGAAATATTCGACCAATATGAGCTGATCCGTTTTGACTGTGACAATTTCTATCACTATCTGATGGACAGCTATTCCGAATACCTTTCCTTCTGTTCCAAACACCAGCTTTCATCCAGAGCGCTTCCGGATCTGGACTCTCTTTCCGAGCTGGTTCTGGAGGAGGATATCGAGAGCTGGCTGAACGGCTTTTATTCCCAGCTCCGCCGTATGGTTTCCTCGATCCCGATCAAGGATCAGAAACCCGATTTTCTGGTGGGACTCGCCCTGCGCGCCAGCCAGGACATCTACCAGGTGATCTCGGTCTGTCGTGTCATGTACGATTACAAGAGCGATATCGCCAACCTGCTGATGAACGAAAACCGGCTGGATCTGTTCGATCTGTACGCCAGTGTCTTATATAAGATTGGAGCACACGACGAAGACTCCAACACCCTGATCGCTTCACTGGGCACGATGATGATCCAGCTCGAGGGACAGCCCTCCATCGACCAGGCCATGTACCGGCAGCGTGTCACGGAATACCGCGCGCGCCTCAGCGCACTCAATGAAGAATCCGATGCCCCGGAGCAGGAAAAGGTATCTGCGGACATTCCGGAGCTGAAGGATTCCCTCAACACCATTCTGACCTACTCCGGCTGCGACGAGGAGACGGCACAGGCCTTCCGCAAGGCGATCGACCAGCTCCGCAAAATGACCGACAAGAACAGCACCGACGACGCTTCCAGGCGGCTGCGTCTCACCGTGACCAAGCTGTTCTATCAGATCTACGAAAAAGCCTTTTTCCGGAGCATATCGGACTTTACGATCCCCAAGGTGATCCAGATGTTCTTCAACTTCGGCTATGTGGATGAGCAGCTCGCCGGTCAGGAAAACGCTGCTTATCTGTACTCGATCGTTGACAACCTTGCGACCGACACATCCCGCCGGGTTTACTCGATCTACGAATGGCTCCGCGCGATCTACGACGGGCGTAAGACACCCAGCCGGAACGAATTCGACACCGATTATCTCGCCTATGTGCATGAGCTTAAGATCACCGGAAAGATCACGGCGGAACAGGAAGTCAGTATGCAGAAGGACCGCGAAAAGCAGGTATCCTTCGAGCTGCAGAACCTCTTCCCCTGCGTAAACAAGATCACTTTCGGACGGATCAGTACCTTCAGTCCCGTCTTTTCCGACCACAACGTACTGAAGGATCTCTCGTCCTGTCTTGTCACCGCTGAGAAGATCGAGCAGTCCTTAAACCATGTGCGTTCCGTCGATTTCAGCGCGTTCTACCGCGACGTCATCTACACGAACCCGGATCTTGGCATCGGCAAGGAATACGTCGGCGTGGAGGTCCTTCCGGACATCATCCTGATGCCGAACGTCGGCGTCCGCAGCGTTATGTGGCAGGAGATCGAAGGAAGAAAGCGTACCACCCCTGCCCGCATGATGGTCTCCATTTTCCATCTGGAGGATCTCAATACCTCCCTTGTGCGTATGACCGGCGATTTCCGCTGGGAAATGTGCAAGCGTATCCAGGGTGCACGCTGGAACGATATTTCCGATCCGTCCCTTACGAGCGAATACTTCGATTATATCCAGTTCTACAGGAAAAACAGGGATCTGTCGCCTGACGCCAAGGACAAGATCAAACTTGCCATGCAGAAGGCCAAGAACAGCTATAAAGAAATGTTTATCCGGGACTACATCTCCTGGATCATCTACGAGGGTTCCGGTTCTCCGAGATTGAACAAGGTTGCCCGTACGATCCTCTTCACCTACTGTCCTTTCACAAAGGAGATCCGGGATCGTCTCAAGAGCAACCCGCTTTATAAGGAAACCATGGATCGCTACGATATCAAGCTCGGACAGAAAATCCACCACTTCAATAACCTGTTCCAGAAGCTGAAGAACATGGGAGCTGAGGTTCCCGCCGAGATTGCAAAGCAGAGACAGTATCTGGATAAATAAAGAACATCCCCATCGCGAGATGGGGATGTTCTATTTCATATTCTTTATTTCATTTCCATTATTTCCAGTCTTTGCGGTAGATCAAAAAGCACAGACAGCCCAGGAAGATCGAACCTCCTACAATATTTCCCAGCGTGACCGGAAGCAGATTGTGGAACATTCCGCTGACCGAAAGCGCCTCACACTGCTGCGCCGTGATCCCGTACAGTTCCTCCGCTTTGGCTACATACTGCTCATTTGTCAGCGCCAACATTCCTGCCGGGATGTAGTACATATTCGCCACACAGTGCTCATACCCTGCCACAACGAATGCCAGGATCGGGAAAAAGCAGGCGAAGATCTTGCCAGCCACATCCTTGGCAGCCGCTGCCAGAAGGATCGCCCCGCACACAAGCACATTACACATGATACCGGAAGCAAACGCTTTTCCGAAGGGCATCGTCGATTTTGCAAGAGCCACCTTGATGGTGTAGGCTCCCAGCGCCCCGCCGGTATAATCATACTGACCGCTGTAGAACACGATCACATCAACGATCAGCGCGCCCACCAGATTGCTGAAATATACCACGACCAGGTTTCTGAGCATCCGCGACCATTTCACCTTCCCGTCCAGTACGCCCATCAGCATCAGGCAGTTTCCTGTAAAAAGCTCTCCGCCGATCATCACGATCATCATCAGTCCCACCGGGAAGATACATCCCGCAAGAGTTCTTGCCAGGCCGACGTCCGCTACGGTATGCACCGCCACATTGCTGCTGGCTCCTCCGATCGCGATCATCGCCCCCGCCATGATGCCCAGCAGGATCATTTTCTCAAGGGGTAAATTTGCTTTTCCGACTCCGGCATTAATATTTGCTTCGATCGCTTCTGCCGGACTGTTCATATTACTATTCATAACAAAATCTCCTTTTTATTTTGCTCATCTAAGACTGTAATCTACCACATAAAAGGCAAAAAATCAACGAACCTCGGCATATTTCCAACTATTAGTATCAATATAATTTTAATTTGCACTACTATTTTGTTTGATTTTGTCAAAAAGAGTCGAACACGCTAATATATTGTTATTGTTCTGCAATATAATTATAGACGGATGTCGATAAAAGGGATATAGTAAATACAGACTTGATTACGGAAGTCAAGTCGGCAATAGCAATTCCGGAAGAATTCCCCTTTTACACAAATGAACCCGCGAAGGTCATCTTCGCGGGTTTGTTTGTTGTGTACGGTTCTATTCCCCTAGTCCGCGCATACCTTAGATCAGCTTGATTAAGCTGACCTCAGTATACACGATATTTTTCGTTTTGTAAGGCTTTCTGCCCCTTCTAAGCGCTATTTTAACACCAGCACAGAAAATCCCGGCATTTCTGCCCTGCCGTTATCCCAGCGGATCTCCTCTTCGCCGGTCGTCAGTCTGGCCCGCACCTGCGTCTGTTCTCCGACCGGATCTGCGCCGAGCGTCACGCCACTCAGATCCAGCACAGCCCCCTGCGCATCCGTCACAAACACAAGCAGCAGCTCAGAACCTTCATAGGTCTTTTTCAGGACGCAGACGGAATCCGCATTGCCGCTTTCAATAAGCACGCCGCTCTCTCCCGGTGCAAGATACTCTACCGTTCCGCGGGCGATCTCCGGATTCTGGTTCCGCACGCGGATCGCCTTTTTATAGTACTGATAGATGGAATCCGCATCCTGCTCCTGTTCCTCCAGACTTTCAAATTTCATCTTTACCGCTTCCATATCCTTAGGGCCGTCGCACATCCCCGGCGCATCCGCGTTCATGCTCCAGTACATCGGGGCGCGCTTATTTTCGTCCTTGCCTGCGCCCTTCATTCCAAGCTCCTCACCGTAGTACACAAAGGCAGATCCGCTCATAAACAGATTCATGGCTCCCGCCATCTTCGTCTGTTTCGCCGAATCGTCCCCCGCATAATATCCGGCGCTGCGCCCCATATCATGGTTGGTGTAAAATGGCGCGTCGATATAATCCGCCTGATAGCTTCCGAAGATCCCGTCCAGCGACGCGAGCTTCTCCCCATACTTCGAGGCGGGCGCACCATTTAACACCTTGGAAATGATCCCGTCCTTATCAGCAAAGGCAAAATCAAACAGGCTGTTGATCCCACTCTCATAGTACGGCGCGTACTCGTTCAGATCCAGCCACGCTTCGCCGACCAGATAGGCATCCTCCTTCTGTTCTTTTACGGTCGTATTCAGCCACGAGAGGAATTCGATATTTTTGCCCGGTGCGCCGGAATAAAACTCCTTCACGGCATCCAGACGGAAGCCTCCCACTCCCATGGAAAGCCAGTACTGCGTAATATCCGCAATCTCCTGCCGCAGCGCCTCGCAGTCAAGATTCAGATCCGGCATTTCCGACCAGAACTGCGCCTCATAATACCAGTCCGTCCCCTCTACCTTATAGTAGCCGCTCCCCTGTTCCTTCGAGAAGTGATAGTACGCATAGGTCGGGCACTCTGCCGCATCCGGCTCCTGGTCCCCGATCTCCCTGAGGTAATCGCACGCCTGCGTAAACCACGGGTTCTGCGAGGAAGTGTGGTTCAGCACCAGATCCATGATCACCTTGATCCCTCTCTGGTCACACGCCTGCAGCAGCTCCTTAAAATCGTCCAGCGTGCCATACTGCGGATCGATGTCGTAGTAGTCCATCACATCATACTTATGGTAGGTCGGCGAAGGGTTGACCGGCATCAGCCAGATTCCGTTGCAGCCAAGGTCTGTGTCGGTTGCGTCATCCCCGTCGTTGATATAGTCCAGCTTCGAGAGCAGACCCCGCAGATCCCCGATCCCGTCTCCGTCGCTGTCGCAAAAGGAATAGACAAACACCTCATAGTAGGTGCGGTAGTTGTCGTCTATCACCTGCAACGGGATCGCACTTGTCTCATCCTCCTGTTGAGGCTCCTCCTGCGCCTCATTTTCCGCTTCTGCCGTGTTCACCGGCAAATTGTCCGCCGCGCTCTCCTGCGCCTCTTCCTGCGGCTCTGACGTGTTCTCTGCCCCGCCCCTGCAGCCGCCAAGGAGCAGCGCCGTCACCAGAAGCAGCGCCACAACCCGCAATGTTCTTTTTTTCATCATTTCCTTCCTTTCCGGCTTTTGCCCGAAACCCTACCTAAGGCTGTTTCCTTTCTTTTCCAGATAAATCAAAATTTACTGTAATTCCATTGCCATATAGTGGAAGAGACACAGATACCCTTTTCGCTCAGATATCTATGTCTCTTTTTGTGATCCTTACTTATCCATACGCTCTCCGCGTATTTATTTTCCTCACAGATCCTTAGCCCTTTACAGAACCGCCTGTGATTCCTTCAACATAGAACTTCTGCATGATGACGAACAGGATCGAGATCGGAATGGAAACGATCACGCCGCCCGCACAGAAGATCGAGAAGTACTTGTTGATCATGGATTTGCCAAGCATGTTAAACAGTCCAAGCGCTACCGTTCTGTCTGCGGAGATACCCGAGTTGAGCATCAGCTTTGCCAGCACGAAATCTCCCCACGGCACCAGGAAAGAACTGATGACCGTATAGACGATGATCGGCTTTGACAGCGGAATAATGATCTTCCAGAAGATCTTTGCCTCGGAAGCACCCTCCAGTCTTGCCGCCTCACTGAGTGAGGTGGAGATCGTATCCATGAAGCCCTTGCAGATCAGGAAGCCAAGTCCTGCTCCGGCAGAGTAGACAATGATCATACCTACATGGCTGTTTGTCAGACCGAAGGACTTCATAACGAAGTATACCGCGATCATGGACAGCACGCCCGGGAACATATTCAGGATAATGCTGAAACTCATCAGCGCCTTTCTTCCTCCGAAACGCAGCTTACTCATCGTGTACGCTACCATCAGCACCAGAATGGTCGAGATGATGCAGGTGAAGATCGCGATCACCAGCGTGTTCATAAACCATCTATTGTACTGTACGATCGAATCCGATCCGAAGAAGAGCTGCTTGTAGTTATCAAGCGTCCATGTTTCCGGGAAAAAGTGGGAGGTATTGATTCCCTTGTACCCGCTGAAGGAGGTGACAAACAGCCACAGGATCGGCACCAGCCAGATCACGGAGAGCAGAAGTAAAACCAAATGTCTTATAATAGAATTGATCGTCTTTTTCATTATTGGAATTCCTCCTCCTTATCTCCTTTGATCGTTCTGGTAAAGGTTATCAGCGTAAATGCTGCACAGATCAGGAATACGATAATACCGATAACCGATGCCATCTTGTAATTGTAGTACTCGTTGGTCAGACGGAACAGCCAGGTAACCAGAAGGTCGATCTCCTTCGCGTTGGAATTCGCCATCAGCTGATCCGAGGTAACATATACATCCTGCGTGAGCAGGTAGATAACGTTAAAGTTATTGATATTCTTGACGAAGTCGGTGATCAGACTCGGTCCTGTCACAAAAAGCATATACGGCATTGTGATCTTGACGAAGATCTGCAGCGGATTCGCTCCGTCGATCCTCGCGCTCTCGATCTGATCCTCCGGGATGTTCATCAACACGCCCGTTGCGATCAGCATCTGATAAGGAATACCGATCCAGATATTGATGATGATGATCATCACCTTCGCCCAGCCGGGGCTTGTCAGGAACGGAATGTATGTGTAATTGCTTCCCACCAGTCCGACATTCTTCAGGAAGTCTGTCAGTCCGATGTTGGAACAGAAGGTATTGAAGATACCGTTGTCCGCAAAGAAGCTTCGTACCAGAAGCAGGGTTACGAACTGAGGAACAGCGATGGAAATAATGAAAAGCGTTCTCCACAGTTTCGGCAGCTTCGTCTTCTTATTGTTAATGAACTTTGCCATCAGGATACCGCCGATGTAGGTGGTAAATGTTGCAAGCACAGCCCATATTAATGTCCAGCTTAAGATCTTTTTGAACGAATAACCAAAAGTCACTGTCACGGAATTGGTAAACAGGTTCTTAAAGTTCGTCCAGCCCACCCAGGTAAACAGTGCGTTGGGCGGCATATGCTGCTGATCATAATTGGTAAATGCAACGGCGATCAATACCAGGATCGGTATGATGTTCATCAGAATGATGCCCAGCGCCGGCAGGGTAAGCAGCGTGATATGAAATTTTTCATTGAACATGGAACGCACATCCTCGCGGAAATTGTTGATGTGCTCTCCGTTTTCCTTTTTCTGCTGAAGGCGGTAAACCGCTTTCATATTAGCGATCCAGAAAAGGACGAATACGACTATCAAAAATAAGGAAATGATGGAATTTAAGAGAATCAGGAATGAATTGTCATAGTCATTGACCGTACTGGTCAGAGTCAGTGGATCAAAAACCTGTTCAAACTGCACCGTACCAAGCGTTCCGAACTTCGCAAGATTCGGTGCTGCATAACCGATACACATTACCGCAAACAGAGCTTCCACCATAAACATGATGATGCCGTTCACGATCTGTTTTCTGGCGATATAACCCGTGCCCATCAGTACAGCCGACAGCCTAACCCACACATCTCCCTTTGCAAAGGCAACTCCCAAATTTTTAAAATAATTCCCAATCGCGTTTAATGCCTTCTTCATACGAAACTCCTCTCAGAAGCAACTGTACATGCTACTTTCAGAAAAATGCTTTTTTTAGAAAAGGGTGAGTGATCAAACACTCACCCTTCCTTTTAAGTCTATTATCTGTTTCAGATAATCCTTATTCTACAGGAGCTGTGATACCTTCTACAGTTGTGTCGAGTAACTCCTGTAAATCTGTGCCGTCCGGGTTGCCGGATGCAAGGATCTGACCTAATGTCTCAGCGGGAGACCAGTAGTTGCCGCCTACACGCTGAGGTGTTGCGAACTCTGCCTGAGCTGCCAGTGCTGCGATAGCCGGATTTGCTACAACGACGTCAGAGGAAGCTGCTTCGATGTTTGCAGGGCCAAGTCCTCTTGCTTCGAATCTTGCTACCTGGCTGTCCTTGTTTGTGAGGTACTCAGCAAGGAGCATAGACCATCCGATGTTTGCAGAATGAGGATTTACACCAACCAGCTTGCATCCGGAGAAGGAAGCCATCTGGCAGTCTTTTCCGCCGATGTTTACGGTAGGAAGTTTGCATGCTGCGTAGTTGTCGCCCCATGCTGTCTGAGCTGTCTCTGCTCTCCATGTACCGTTTACACAAGCTGCAACGTTGCCCTCAGCGATCTGAGTAGCCATATCCTCATCATTCATATCTACAAGAACGCCTGATGCTGTCAGATCGATGATAGCCTGAGCTACATCTGTACCGCCTGCTGCGTTCCATGTACAGGTATTTGTAACACCATCGTCATTTAATGTTAAGTCATATCCAGCACCCTGGAAGAAAGCATAGATATACCAACCATTGGAGATATCCATTGCGATCTTCTTGCCTGCTGCGTCTGCAACTTCGATCATCTTATCAAGAGACTTAACATCGTCCTCTGTAAAGATGGAAGAATCATAGAACATGAAGTATCCGTTATCTGCTGTCATCGGGTAAGCGTATAACTTTCCGTCAACAGATGCTGCGTCAACTGCTGCTGCCGCATTTGCAGTTGCTACGTCATAAGTGTAGGTAGCTGCTACTTCCTGAAGTGCGCCAGCCTTTACCAGATCGTTGATCTGATCATCTGCGAAAGCGTATACATCGGCTGCTGCCTCAACGTCTGTAAGAACCGTATCCTTAGCGGTGGACTCGGATTCAGCGCCCAGTGTGATGTCGAACGTCACATCCGGATAAGCTGCCTTGAAGTTGTCAAGTAATGTAGTGGTAAGATCCTGATCCTCCTCGGATGCCCATACAGTCAGCTTTACAGTATCTGTTGTAGCTGCAATAAGGTTTGCAACCGGATCTGCTGCGGCGTCGTCTGCCGGAGCTGCCTCAGCCTCTGTTGTCTCCTCTGCTGCGGCGTCGTCTGCCGGAGCTGCCTCTGTTGTCTCTTCTGTTGCGGTTGTGTCGGTTGTCTCTGCTGCGGTATCAGAATTGCCGCATCCTACGAGGCTTCCTGCAACCATCGCTGTTGCCAGTACTGTTGCCAATACTTTCTTCTTCATAACTTTTTCCTCTCTCTTTCCGACTCCGCCGGTGCATCCTGCCTGCAGACACTGCGCGGAATCCTGTTGCTTTTTGTTTCTATATAAAATGTGCAGGCACATTTTATACCTGTTTCTTTTCCCTTCCCGTCCGGTTCAAAGCACCGCATTTTTCTGCTGTTCTGTACCCTCGCAGGGCATTTCCAAAGCAGATGCTTTCCTTTTCGGAAAAGGGGGGGCGGATCGTTCAAGTTTTCGTAAACTTTCGCCGTCCTTGAGTTAAATTTACCACCGTGCACGCCCCTTTGTCAATACGGAAAACGTTTTTCGCTATTATAGCCTGTTTTGCGCTCTCCATTTTATTACTTTTGCACAAAATTTCGAAAAATTTCGAAATTTTCTTGTCTGCCATCAATTTCCGTCCTATAGTAGAAGTATCTGTTATTCTTTTCCGGCGCTCAGACGCTGAAAAGTTCTATCTTATGGGAGGTATCTATGGCAACAATCAAAGACATCGCCGACCGGCTTGGCATATCGGTCAGCACTGTTTCCAAGGGACTCAACGGTGCAAGCGACATCAGCGAATCCCTTCGTCAGACCGTACTGGACACCGCGATTGAAATGGGTTATACAACCAAGCAGATGCGCAGCCGGCACAACAAAAAACTTTGTATCTTTATAGAAAACATGGACTATGAAACACCCGACCAGTTCGGTTACGATATCATCCTCGGCTTCCGCCAGATCGCCTACCGCGAGCAGTACGATGTTTCCGTCATTCCGGTATCTCCCGAATTTCAGGAGAAGGAACGCTATGACACCTACATGCTCAAGAACGCCTATGTCGGCGGCTTTATGGTCGGATTTGCCCTGCAGGATCCCTGGATGGAGCAGTTTAACACCACCAGCATCCCGACAGTCCTTTTTGATAACTACATCCGCAAGAATCCCCTCGTCGGCTCCGTCGGCACGGACAGCTATGAAGGGATCGACGACGCCATCACGCATCTGATGTGCCTTGGACATACGCATATCGGCTTCATCAACGGCTCCCGCAATTCCATGATCTCGGAGCAGCGTCGGCAGGCCTATATTAAAAGCATGACCTCGCGTGCGCTTCCTTTCAGTGAAGAAACCATGCCTTACGGCTACTACGTTGCCGATTCCGCCAAAGATTATACCAGCGGACTGATCGATCAGGGCATCACTGCGATCCTCTGCGGCAACGATCTGATCGCTGTCGGCGTCCTGCGCGAGTGTGAACGGCTCGGCGTCAGCGTCCCCGGAAAGGTCAGCGTCGTCGGCTTCGACGATCTGCCGCTCTCCGCCCGCACGCGCCCGGCGCTCACCACCATCCGCCAGGACCGTCTGGAGCTTGGAAAAAGCGGTTACTACACGCTCCACTCCCTGCTCTCCCATGTCTCGATCAGCAAAACACTTCTGCGTCCCCAGCTAATGGTTCGCAGTTCCACTGCCAGGGTCTGCTCCTGAAACGGAGCAGCGGCCCTACTCTATTATACCCATTCTTTTGGTTTATAGTCCCGGATCAGTTCAAGGGTCGGCAATGCGTTGCCGTCGTAGTCAAACAGTGCCTGGTTGGCCCACTCGTTGCCGCAGGGACCTTTTTCCTGAATATAGGAAAGTGCCGGCTCTGTCGCCCAGCCCGAACCGGGCACCGGGATCCATGCTGCCTCCCAGTAGAAAAAGCCTTTTCCCTTGCCATCCGGAACCTGCTCGATCACCTCTAAAAGCGCTTTCATGAAGTCCCGCTGGCCATCTATGCTCATCGGGAACGGAACCTTCGCCGCAAGCTCCGGTTTCGTCGCATATCCTTTTCTCTGATCGGGCGCCAGCCTTTCGTATGCCGCATAATCTTCCATGGTAAAGCCCATAGAGACCTCAGCGATCATCAGCTCCTTGCCATAGCGCTTTGCAAGGTCATTCATGTTGTTCTGCAAGTCCTCTAAGGATCCGTGCCAGAACGGATAATAGGAAAGTCCGATGATCTGGAAATCCTCGCCGCGCTCGATATAATGGTCGAACCAGTCACGGTACATGGCATTGTTACCGCCATTATCCAGATGGATCATAACCGGCATTTCCTTGTCTACGCTTCTTACCCCACGGATACCGGCGCTGATGAACCTCGCCAGATTATCGTAATTGGGAAGCTGTCCAAGCGGCCAGAGCGTCCCGTTTGTCAGCTCGTTTCCCACCTGGATCATGGTTGGATAGGCGTCCGCCGCCTTCATGGCCTCCAGCGTCTCTTTTGTAAAATCAAATACCGCCTGCTCCAGCTCCTCTACATTCATCCCGCGCCATGCCTTCGGCACGCGCTGTTTGCCGGGATCCGCCCAGAAATCGCTGTAATGCAGATCCAGCAGCACCTCCATGCCATGGTTAAGCGCCCGCTTCGCAAGCTCTATCGTCGTGGGCAGGTCGTTGGTTCCTGCCCCGTAGGGTTCTCCCTTTTCCGAGTAGGGATCGTTCCACAGACGAAGACGGACTGCGTTTACATCATAGCTTTTCAGAATATCGAAAACATCCTTCTCGACGCCATGATCGTAGAACTTACCTCCGAGGCTTTCCACCTCTTTGACTGTGGAGAGATCCATTCCCTTCATGTACTTCATGCCAAAACCTGCCCTTTCTTTTTTTCAATATCTTTATTTTGAATCCAAATTTGCCTTTATATAATTCTCTTATACAGGACACAAATATACTTGGACATTGTGAATTTCGCAGGAACATAGAAGTTCTTCCTGTTTCGTCCCGCATACAGCAATTATCATACATGGATGTATGATAAAATCGTTTGCGTAACCTCCCAGACTTCATTCCCACAGAGCCACATTCACAAAATCCGCCTCTTCGAGGCTCTTTTGTTTCATATATGGCTCTCGCCATATACCGGCAAATACCCAGCCGCCCGGATGCGAGCATCCATCGTCTGTCTATTTACCGGTGCACAGTTCTGCTCTTAATCAAAGTCGAACTTGGTAAATCTCTTCATTGCCGCCTTGTACCGGAAGCGTGCCAGCTCATTTTTTGCCAGCACATCCTCCTCGGATCCGACGTACTGACACCGGATGCAGTGATACTCTTTCTTGTCCTTATCGTAAAACATATCAATGTCCAAGTCTCTCATAAAGCAGGAGGGACATCTGTAATTTAATTTGCCTTTGCCAGATTGAGCCATGTCGCAAATACCTCCTTATTCTTCAATGTCGTCGTATATCCCAGGGTAAACATCGGGGAGAACGCATAGCCTTCCTTGATGTAGCCTGTCGCTTCCTTTTTCTCACAGCTGAGGGAAACTCTCGTCTCAATCTCCGGAACGATCGCCACTGCCTCGGTCGCACCCTCTACCTGCGCCTCGCGGCACTTGTATGCGTAATCGATGCTCTCGGTGTGGGTTCCGTCTGTAACGGACAGCTTCACGTTCGTCATGTCCTCGGAATATTCGGTGGTGCCGTAGCAGGCTACCATATATTCATTCAGCTCTACCTCGGCCGAAGGATCGCTCATCTCCAGGATCGTTCTCTCGATCTTGATCCGGGAGCTGCCTTCCTCAAAATACATCTTTGTCTGCAGCTTGACGGTCAGGTCATAGAACTCAATGTCTACCGGATCAAGTATCAGGATCCTTGTCTTTCCTTCCTGCGAGAAGTGCGCTTTTGTACGGCAGAGGCACAGATCCACTTCCTCGCCCTTGTAGATGAGTTTCGCGCTTCTGACGGTTCCTTCGCCGGCATAGTGCGTGAAGTATCCCGCCCGGTATTTCTCCTGGATCAGGAAAGGATAGGATGCGTCGGTCACGTGCTTTGTGCCGATACCAACCGGCCACTCCAGCTTCGCTGCGTAAGGACGAAGGTCAACGATCGCGCCGCCCTGATCCATATTTGCGCAGACTCTCATGTAAGGATCGCAGTACCAGAAAAGCTGCTTATCCGATCCATATAAAATATCTCTCCAAAGTGCACATTCCGGCTCAGTCAGCGTCTTTTTCTGACGATAGTAATCAGCGAACTCAGCCATGGTCATATCGTCGAGCTTGCCTTCCTTTTTCAGCTTGCCGTAGTATGCCATGCCGTCCTCATAGGATTTCAGAAGCAGCTCATACGGAGCCTCCCAGCGTCCCATCTTGTTCATCCAGCCGGGTCCGACAAACATCATGTTGTATGCGTAGCCGTTGTTATACTTCGCAAGCGAACGGAACTGATCGATCAGGTTGTACAGATATGGGTACTCCCAGGTCTTGGAATCGTAGCACATACTGCGGAGAACGTTCTGCGGATGGGTTCCGAAGTTGGAGCCGTTACCGTCGTAGCATGCGATCAGGTCGCGGGACAGATGCGGGATCGCTACGATACCGCTGTCCTCTGCCTCGTTGGCTGCCGGTGCGTGTACGTTCTGCTTACTCGGGATCCAGGGAGCCCACGGACCACCGTCCATAAAGGTGTACCAGGAATTGTTGCAGGTGTGGTACGCCTTCGGTCCTTCTTCCCAGCAGGTTGCCACGGCGCATTTTACCATCGGATATTTTTCCTTAATGTAATTCACCAGATCGGCATCCATATAGTAGGAACCGGTCGATTCCGGATAAAAGCCGAACCGGTCGTGGAATTTGCCAAATACGTCGTCGACGATGGACTTTTTGTCCTCCATGGAAAACATCCAGATGCAGAAGTCCTTGGTCTTATATTTTTCACGGAACTCCTTGCAGGGAAGTCCCAGCAAAGATAAGGCGATCTCATCGCCGTATTTCTCATGATCTGCCTTGGCCAGCTCTACGGCTTCATCGTTAAATAAAGAAGCATATGTCATCTGGATCGTCGTTTTCAATCCGTTCTTGTGCGCGATCGCCTGCTGCGTCTTAAAGATATCCAGTGATTCCGTCAGAAGCGATTTTCTGCTGATGTCCTCTTCTTTTCCGTGTCCGGTGACCTTCTCCGCATACTCGGGAACCATCTCCGGACGATGGATGATGTTTACAATAAACTTATCCATAATGCCCTCCGTCTTTTTCAAGATTTTATTTTCGCATTGCGCGGTCAGCCGTCATCCTTTTTCATCGGATCTTCCTGTTGTGCAACTCGACTTTGCGCAATCGGTTGTTCATGTGATGATGATAACAAATTGCACATAAGATGTCAACCTACTTTTTGCCAAAATGGAAAACGTATTCTTTGGATATTTTTCACAAAAATGACCGTTACTATTCAGAGCCATGTTCAAAACCAGACTTTCCCGTTTTTGGTTTTTGACACGCTTCCGATTTTTCGGTATGATAAGAAAAACAAACGGCTCAGAAATAAAAATCAGAACGAGGTTACTATGAAGATCACAGTTATCGACGGACAGGGCGGCCGCATCGGTAAGACCGTTATCGAACAGTTAAAGGCAGCGCACAAGGATCTGGAGCTTTACGCCATCGGCACGAACAGCATCGCCACCTCCGCCATGTTAAAAGCCGGCGCGGACTATGGCGCGACCGGGGAAAATGCGGTGCTCGTCAATGCAGCGGATTCCGATATCGTCATCGGACCGATCGGTATCGTCTTTGCCAACGCGCTCCTGGGTGAGATCACCCCGGCGATCGCCACCGCCGTAGGCGCCAGCAAAGCCTACAAGGTTCTGATCCCGGTCAACCGCTGCAATCACTTTGTGGCAGGCTGCGCAGAAGCTCCCATGAGCGAGTATATCAAAGCCACCGTAGAAAAAATCAATTCTATCCTGGCAGAGCATCCTTTGTAGGAAAATTTATTTTTTCTGCTTTGGCGCGCGCATCCATATTTTTTGCCTGATAGGAATTTTCCTGTCCGCGCCGGGCACGCTTGCGAGGCAATCATTTCTCCCCGTGCAAGTGCGCATCGTTTGCGAGAAGTGCTCTTGTTTGATAGAAAAATCAACGCAATTTCCCATCAAACAAGAAAAAAGAGGTGGATCCTGTTAAAGATCCATCTCCACTCTGATACATTTTTCACGTATTCCAAAAGTTTCAAAATACTTATTTTCATAAGGGATCCAAACGTCAATAAAACGCTGTAGCATCTCCTCCCCGTTCCTTGACCGGATTCGGTCTGTCTGCACCTTTTCGGAGCAATCCACAAAAAACCGCAGATCGTAAACCCCTTCTCCAAAATAGGGATGGCAGCTGTAGGCCCCCTCCACAATGTTGATCCGTTTATGCGGGACGAAGATCTGCTCTCCCAGTGTCAGTGTCCGGCAGGCAAATGCCCGCTGGAAAAGCCCCTGCTTTTCATGCAGGTGCAAAAGTATCTCCTCCCGGAACCGCTCGTAGTCCACGTTGCCGCCCGGCTGCTCATAGCGCTCTTCGGTGCGCTGCTCCGGCCGCAGGAAATAATCATCCATGTGAAAGACATTGCAGTCATAGATCCCGGAAAGAATGTCTGCCAGCGTTGACTTTCCGCTTCCGCAGCAGCCTTCGATCGCGATCGTCAGATCCTGTCCGTCCTTTTTCTCCGAAAGCGCCCTGTCTATGGCAAGGCAGACCGGGTACGCCTGTCTGTACGGCTCCATCACCACCCGATAGGCCGGCGCGTATTTCTGCCGGTACGTCTCGCTGTGGCTCACCGGCGGATATCCCTTTTCCCGGTAGGATGCAAGACATGTCTCAATCTCTTCCTGCGTGAAAGGCAGATCCATCTCCTGCAGGATTTCCAGCTTCCGCTCAAAGCCTGCCGCACTGCCGTGGATCTGTTTCGCCGACTCTGCAAACATCCGGTTCAACGTGGTCGCCGCAAGTCCTTCCTCCAGACACCGGAGCGACAGACGGTAGATTCCGTTCCCGATAGCCTCCCACAGCGGCGTTTCCCATTGATGCTGCGAACATTGGAAGCTCTCGTACTCCTGCCGGATCCACTGCAGGCTCGCCGCCTCGTCCGCGATCAGATGCCCGCCGCCAAATTCATTCTGAAAAATCAGTTTGACTGTGTCAGTCAATTCCATTTCCGGATATTTTATTCTATGCCCGCTCAGCACCTGCCGAAGCTCTGCTTCTGTCGTCTTTTCCATAATCGTTCAATACCTTTGCTTTTTTCAGTGCCATCATAATAGCAGGAATCAGCACGATCTGCAAGAAGATCCCCGGCACGGCATTGATAAACGCGCCCGCAAGGAACATCTGGAAGGAAAAAGCATTGCCGCCGATCCCATAAAGAGGAATACAAACGATCCCCCATACCACGCGTCCTGCCAGCATCGCGCCGAGAAGGCTTACATAGATATTGCCGTTTTTCTTTGGCAGCTTATTGTAAAGGATTCCCGTCACAGCGCCGTACACGGCAAGCTCAAACGCCATCGCCGCTGCGGTCGGCATCATCGGCGGCATACCAAACAGTGCGCTCCGGAGCAGCGGCGTCACCGCCCCCACGGCAAGCCCGTACTGCCATCCGCAGATAAAGCCGCACAGGAGCACCGGAATGTGCATCGGAAGAAGCATACTCCCAACCTGCGGGATCTGTCCGGTGAAAAACGGCAGGATGATTCCCAGCGCCATGAATAAAGCAGATAATACTAATTTTTTTGTGTTCTTCATAATAACCTCCATTTCTGCGCACGTTCTTTGCGCATAGCGAATTTGTGTCAAGTGCGCACAAACGCTGCTTTTCTATTTGTGCCCCGTTTGGTGCAAAAGAAAAACCAGCAAAGTAAATGACTCGGATTCTTCCAACTCAGATTACCTTCCTGGTAAATTATCTTCTTGTGCTGTTGTCTGTGCTATTATTTATTATGGTACAATGAATTCTATGATAATTTTGTACTGCATATGGACAATTCCCTTTCGCCTTTCATAAAAAAAGAAAATTGGGGATTGCCCGTCATATCTTAGATGCTGCGCATCTGCCGCTGACTTCTGTCAACGATTAAGTTGTCTGCATTTTAGCATCATATGTTCCGGCTGTCAACTGTGCGCTGATATTTTCCATACATACGATCCTTTTTACGCCTGAGCGTTTACGGTAGACTTTCTCATTCTTACATTATATCCAAGAAGTGTCCGCTTCTCTGTCTCCTCTTCTGCCAGCACTTTTAACAAAATCTCACAGGCTTTTCCTCCCAGCTCTTCCACGTCGAAACGGATGGAAGTCACGGACGGCTTATAACCTGCCAGAAAAGCACTGTCGTAAAAAGATGCCACCTGCACCTGTTCCGGCACAGAAATCTGTAACTGCTGTAAAGAGGTTAGGACACAACCGCACAGAAAATCATCCATGGTAACAATACATTCGATTCCCTCTGCCAACAGTTCCTGCACCAGCGCATCGGCTGCCTTGGCATCATTGATGTTTAAGAACACCTTTTTAACACCATCCCAGACAGTTCCTTTTTTCTCATATTCTGTAAAAGCATCCTCAAATCCTCGCAAACGGTTCTGCGTAACCACATGGCTCTCATCCCCGCCAAGCAGCGCAATCTTCTTTACCCCGCCTGCCAACAGGTTGCCTGTCATCTCTTTGCATGCACTTCTGTGGTCGTTATCAATCTGTATGACCGAATCGTCCTGGGTACTGCCGATTACCACAAAAGGAATTTCCTTTTCCTTCAGATACTCCATGGGCGCGTCTTTTAATAAAGTTCTTGTCAGAATGACACCATCAATCTTCTGGTTCGTCACCACACGCTGCAACTGCGAAATGTCCTGCGCCGTTACCATGGAAATGAGCACATCATAATCCTGTTTGGAAGCCACTCTGCTGATTCCAATCATACAGTTCTGGAAAAAGGGCAAATCCACCAGGTTGTAATCTCCGGGCAGCACCAAGCCAAGATTAAAAGTCTTGTTCTGCGCCAGTCCTCTGGCAATGACATTGGGCTTATAGTTGTGTGTCTCGATAAAATCCAGCACCCTTTTTCTCGTTTCGGCACCAATCCTTCCTTTTCCGGAAATGGCTCTGGAAACGGTTGTCTTGGATACTCCTAATTCTTCTGCAATATCGCCTATTGTTAAATTCTTATCATCCATGATTTTTCTTTACCTTCGTAATTCCCTATGTTACTATGATGTCATATCGTTCCGGTTGCACAGTCCAGTGCAGATTTTCCACTGTTTGAGAACTTTTCCTTCTCGTACCGGGCGTTTTGCGCAATCGGTTGCATACATGAAAAAATCGTAACAGATTCCTGTGCACTATGCAATACTATTTTTCCACAATTAGCCACCATGTTTTTTAGCAAAAATGGAGAGTCCATTGAGAAATGAGGATTTATGAAGACAGAAAAACTTTTATTTGGAGCTGCCTACTATGACGAATATCTTCCGGTAGACAGAATTGACACCGATATGGAAATGATGAAAAAGGCGGGTATGAACGTGATTCGTATCGCCGAATCCACCTGGAGTACCTGGGAGCCGCAGGAGGGTGTCTATGACTTTTCCCATCTGCACCGCATGTTGCAGGCTTCCGGCGAGCACGGCATCCAGGTTATTGTAGGAACTCCTACCTATGCAATTCCCACCTGGCTTGCCCGCAAATATCCTGACATCATTGCAGAAACCCACAATGGTCCTGGTCGCTACGGTCCTCGTCAGAACATGGATATTACCCACCCGATGTATTTAAAACACGCGGAAATCATTATTCGCAGACTAATGGAGGAAGTGCAGCACTATGAGCACGTCATCGGTTTTCAGTTGGACAACGAGACCCATCCTTATGACACCTGTTCCTCCTATGCACAGACAAAATTTGTTGCCTACTTACGGGAACTTTTCCAGGATGATATTGATGCGTTAAATGCTGCCTGGGGACTGGACTACTGGAGCAACCGTATCAATACCTGGGAGGATTTTCCTGATGTCCGCGGCACCATCAATGCCAGCCTGGGAGCCGAATACCAGAAATTCCAGCGGAAACTGGTTACGGATTTCCTTACCTGGCAAAGCAACATTGTAAAAGAGTATGCACGTCCCGACCAGTTCATTACCCAGAACTTCGACTATGACTGGCGCGGATATTCCTTTGGTATGCACCCGGAAGTCAACCAGTGGGAGGCTGCCCATGCCGTAACCGTTGCCGGATACGACATCTACCACCCTTCTGCCCAGGATTTGACCGGCAAGGAAATCTCCTTTGGCGGTGCCATGGGACGTTCCTTAAAGAAAGACAATTACCTGGTACTGGAGACAGAAGCCCAGGGCAATCTGGGTTGGCTGCCCTATCCCGGTCAGCTTCGCCTGCAGGCGTTTTCCCACATTGCTTCCGGTTCCAACTCGGTGATGTACTGGCACTGGCATTCTATCCACAATGCCATTGAGTCTTACTGGAAAGGGGTATTAAGCCACAACCTGAAAGAAAACGAAACTTATCGGGAAGCCTGCCAGATTGGTGCTGACTTTGCCCGCATCGGAGACCACCTGAAAAATCTCCGCAAAGACAACAAGGTCGCTCTTTTGTTGAATCATGAGTCCTTAAAAGCACTGGACTGGTTTGCTATTCACGAAAATCTGCACTATAACGAAGTCGTGCGCTGGCTCTATGATGCCTTCTATGAAATGAATATTGAATGTGACATTGTGTCTGAATACGATACTGACTTATTTGGTCAATACCAGATTCTGGTTACACCGGCACTTTACAGCATCAGCGATTCCCTTACAACTGCCCTGCAGGATTATGTAAAAGCAGGCGGTCATCTGCTCTCTACCTTTAAGACGGCCGTTGCCGACAAGATGCTGAAAATCTACCATGATGACCAGCCCCACAACCTGACAGAGGTCTTTGGTATGACCTACGACCAGTTTACCAATGGGATAAAGGTTGGTTTGTCCGGAGATTTGTTTGCTTCTTCTCCTGCGGTTCAATACTGGATGGAATTGCTTCATCCTACCACAGCCCAGGTACTGGCAACTTATGACCATTCCCAATGGGGGCGTTATGCTGCCATTACCCATAATCAGTATGGAAAAGGCACTGCCACTTATCTTGGCTGCTATTTTGAGAGTGAAGCCTTAAAGAATATCCTTCGTTTCGTCTGCCAGGAAGCCGGACTGGAACTGCCGGATATCAGCTATCCGCTGATTTGTAAGAAAGGTCGTAACAATTATGGCAAAGAAGTGCTTTATTACTTCAATTATTCTGATTCCTTATGTATGTTTACTTACCACGGATCAGCAGGTACGGTTCTGCTCCATGGAAAGAACAAAAAGCACGGAAACCTGACTGTAGTTGGCGAGACAGCTACCGTGAAGGATGGGGATTTACTTTCCCTGGAAGACTGGGATTTTCTGATTATCTCTCGATAATCTATTATCGAAAGATAGGTTATTGTAGAAAGAGAAATTATTCATAGAATGATAATCTATTATAGAAATACAATTTATGTATCAGATATAATTTTTTGATTAGAAAATATGGAATGTAAATGAGCAGCGGGCACCGCTGCTCTTTTTCCTACTCCACCCGATACAGGTAGAAATCATCCAATGTTCCCCAACCACCAGGACCACTGCTGATATAGGCTCCTACCGTAATCGTACCATCTGCCCCAACGGTAACTTCACTTAACTGAGGATTCTGCCAGTTACACCAGCCTGATACTGCGGTTGCCTCTTCCTGCCGTCCGTCTCCCGTCTCGGCAAAAAGATACATCTCGGCATCTGTTCCTACATCACCGCCCTGGATATAGAATCCGCACTCATAAGTTCCAGGCTCCAGTCCCTCTATGGTCTGCTCCACCGTAAAAGAAAAAGCCTTTTCTGACCAGAAGTGTAACGCCAGATTTCCACTGTAGGCATCCGATTCCTTATCCTGATAATCTGTAACAGAAGCCCCTTCACTGATCACCTGCCACATACTGTAATCACTTTCCTCAAAGCTTGCATTGGCTATCAGATTTTGGCGGGTTACCGATACCACTGCAGTCACGGTAAAATCTTTCAGTTCATCCCCGGAATCCTCAGGGAAACTGCCCGTAATCTCATACTCGCCGCCTTTGCTCGTATCCAGTGCTGCGACCATATAGCAGGCATCTTCCGTATCCACTGCAATCTTATCGATATCCCAGTCAACTGCCGCCTGCCCTACGCTGCCATCATTATAAACAACATTCACCGTATCCGGTAAAACAACTTCTTCTCCTACTCCTACCGGAATCGTCACATCTTCCACAGAATATACATGCTTTTCTGTAATGGTTCCATGGTACAGATAACGAAATACCTTCAAAGATGCAAGCGGATGTCCTGTAAAATCAAAGAGTGCCTGATTGTCCCAGGAACTTCCACCATAATACGCCCCGGCATCCTTAGGGTCATATTCTCCCGCATAACTGGATGCCCAGCCGGAGCCGTCCTTTTCCCAGCTTTCCTTGTTGGCAGCCAACACACTTGCTGCATCCGCTGCGGTTTTATCATAATAATGTACCGGAATCCATGCCGGTTCCCAATAAAAGTAGCCGATACCAGCCTCGCCCACCGAAGCTACTGCCGCACAGATATCCCGAATCTCATTTGCCTGTCCCTGCACAGAAACCGTGTAATTTTCTACTTCCTGATCAGTTCCTATACTGTTGGCAGAGCCATCTCCATCCTCTCCCGTGTAAAGATAGGAATTCTCTGCAACCATAACCTCTTTATCATATCCCTCTGCAATGCCTTTTAACACCGCTACCAGATTTTCCTGGGTTCCATGCCAGAAAGGATAATAGGATACGGCAAACACATCATAGTCCAACTGCTTCTGCTGTAGTTTTTCCGCAATCGCCAGAATACTGTCCTTATCACTGATATCCGTAAAATGAACCGCTATCCGGATGGTGTCTTCCCGGTCTGTGGCAATTTCGCGCACAGCCTTCGACCCTACCGCAAGAAGCTGCACCCGCTTACTCCAGTCCGTCTCCCCTGCCATTCCGTAGTTGATTTCATTTCCAATCTGTACCATCCCCACCTCGGCACCGGCATCCAGAATTTCCGTCAGACTGTCCTTCGTAAAAGCATAGAGCGCATCCGCTTTTTCCTCAACCGTATCGTCCTTCCATGCCTTAGGGCACATCTGTTTGGTCGGGTCTGCCCAGAAATCCGAGTAATGAAAATCCACACAAAGTTTCATGCCATACTGCGCGGCTCTGCGCCCAATCTCTGCCGCCGTACTCACATCGCAATTACCACCACCATAACTGTTTCCCTGCTCATCATAAGGGTCATTCCAGACACGCACACGAATATAATTCACGCCACTCTCTGCTAACGTCCGGAAAATATCCTGTTCTTCTCCGGCTTCGTTGTAATAGACAACGCCGCTTTTTTCCTCTGCCAGTACACTGGAAATGTCCACGCCTCGAATAAAATCCTCGGAAAGCCCCTCAACTGGCTCCACATAAATTTCCGACTCCTCTGCTTCTGTGGGCAGTGCATAATATGTTTTCTCCGTATCATTATCCACTGCTTCCACCGTCTCCTCCTGTGCCTGTCCTACACTGTCTGTGCCTGTTTCTTCTGCGGTACCCACACAGCCCGTCAGCAACATGCAAGTTAGCAGACATGCACCTCCTCGTAATCCCCATCTTCTTCTCATGATAACCCCATTTCTGCGCACATTTTTTTCGCCTGTCAAAATCGTGTCCAGTGCGCACAGACACAATTTCCGTGTGGGAAAAATCTTTCGTATCAAAATTTTCATACGAATCTGCTCTTCCCAAGCATGATTTTTCGTCATTGCGCAACCGATTGCTCACTTTATTATACTATATTTATTCCTAATTGAAAACCAGGGCTTTAAAAAGGGCGGAATTTACTCTGTCGTTTTTGATAAAAACAAATCCTCTTCTTTTGGTTGAAATCCTTCTTTTCATCTGCTATACTAAATTCGTAATTCAGATACCGTTCGTGTATCTGCGTTCCGGGCATTCGCCCAACATTTCAC
>OIZL01000270.1_pt1 | contig 43492 bp, 33 predicted proteins | sample 1588541 | NCBI WGS metagenome assembly OIZL01 (sample SAMN03283285) | human gut metagenome | biome: human-associated habitat; material: feces | host: Homo sapiens | place: Peru | collected 2012 | reverse complement strand
CCAATATTAATTGAGTCATTTTATAGAAAAATTTTGTATCACATCATTTACAAATGTACAAATACCAAATAAAAAGAAGTTTTCACTTCTTTCAAAAAATTATAATTCTTTAGGACAATTAGGTCTATATTTAACATCATTAAAACCATAAACTTTTTCACAGTTATTACAAATAATTCCTATAGCATCATTACCATAAATATTATATCCATCACCTTTTAGTAAAACAATATCTTTAGAATCACAAATCGGACAATGTGAATTATTATCTAAAGAGACTTGTTTCTTATCAAAAGCATCTCTTACTATTTCATAACCATTGTATCCATACTTAGGAACAAATTCATCTTTATTAAAGACCTTAATTCTACCAAACATAAACTCTAACTTACCTATTTGTTTTTCAGTATGATAATGACCACAATACCATTTATCATAATAAATATTTTCTTCTATCTTATCTAAGAATATTTCCATTGCTTTATCAACTTTAGTTTGATCAATACCTTGCATAAATACTTCGGTTGGTTCATACTTCAAAGGACATGTATGTGATAAAATAATATCTACATGTTTTCCTTTATATTTATCTAAAATACTATTTTTTTCTTCTTCTGTTAATTGTTCATCTTTGAACCATTTATGACCATATAATAATCTATACTCTTTATCAACTGAATAAGCTCCACCTATTACTAATACTCTTTTGCCATCAATGTTATATAATTCCCCATTTTTAGCAAATATTAAATTAGGATATTCTTCTTCAACAAATACTTTACCACCAAACAAGTCTACTTCTTTATATGTAGATTTGTTTTCTGGTCTTTCTTCATGATTACCTTGAATACAAAATAATTTAATGTTCATATCATTCAAATACTTTTTGAGTTTATTATCTTCTTCATTTAAATAATAATTAATGCCTGCATCGCCTAAAATAATTAGCATATTATCTTTATTTTTTTCTATATTATGTAATCTATAAAAAACTCTATGTGTATCACCTGTTATATAAATCATTGTTTCACCTACTTTTATATATTTTTAATATTATTAATTGTAAATGGTGTTAAATTTAACGTTAATAAATAATCTTTATTTTGTCTTATTGATTTTATTATTGCTGATGTCGATATTACATTTGCAATGTTTAAAGTCTCTAAAATAATTTTTGAATCCTCTTCATTTATACCTAGATCATCTAAAATCTTATATGCTGTTTCTAATGATTTATAATTTGACAAAATACCTATAAATTGCTGTAAATTTTTATTGTTAGCTATTGAATCGTTTTTATACAATTCTATATAATTAACAAACTTAGTAAACTTAAACTTTATAAAATTGTTTAACTCATATAGTGAATCAATAAATATATTTGTATTTTCTTGATTATTATAAATATTAAAATTACTATTAAAATGATCAATAATTCTTTTATATGAGCTATTTGCCAACAACGATGCAACATAATATTTATATGGCAAATATGTCCCGTTATAATTTAAATCAGCATATCTTGCCACATTGAATAGATATGATGGCCCTTTTATTAAATTTAAACCAATTTTTACAAAATCAATAAACTCTCTGCTATTACTCAATTGTTCATACATTTTTTCGTTAATATAATTATAACTTTTATCCAATTGTAAATTATGGATAATTACGTCATCTATAGAGATTCCAAATTTATTCAAGTTATCTATTTTAACTTCTAACTCTTTTTGTTTTTTTTCATCCTCGTATTTTTTATTAAGATATATTATCTCATCATCTGTATTTATTTCACTATCTTCTGCAAGAATCTTTAAATCAAACCATCCACTTGTAGTATTTAAATTGCTTACTATTGACTCTGAAGAAATAATAACATCCCCAATTGTTGGATTTTTAACATTAAGTCTTCCTACTCTTCCAATTAAGTTATTTAATTTAAATGTTGATTTAGGATCATCAACAACTATCAAAGAATTAGTAGGCGTATTAATTCCTTCCATCAATGTATTTGTACATAATAGAACCTTTATATTATTTTTATTATACTCGTTTTCATAGAATTTTCTTAAATACATTGGCGTTTTCCCATGATGTATTCCTATTCCTCTTTTTAAAAGATCAATAACATACCAATCTTTACTAACTGTTTCTTCTAAATATTTTATTTCTTTGGAGTACTTATCTATATAATGTTGATTTTCTGGAACTTGTTTTAGTATCATATCAATATTTCTATATATTGATCCAGGACTTGAAAAATAAATTAATTGATGTTCTAATTTTACATAATCAATCCACGACTCATCTTCTTTCAATATAGTCATTCTATTATATACAGGCAAATAATTCGTATAATATTTAACAATATCTAATTTAGTTTTATCAAATGATACATTATTTATATATGGTCCAAGCAATGCTATTTTTTCTGCTTTATTAACTAAATCAAGGTAAACTCTATTCATATATATTAGTCTATCATCTGTTCTAATCTCTCTAGAATTAGATGCTTGTAGTTTATATATTTCATCAAATACTAATAAATCAATTTTCATTTCCTTTATCTTATTTAGAAATTCATAATCACTACGTTCGGGAACAAATACAAAAATATTTTTTTCTTTAAATTCTTCTGTTGGATTAATACAAATATTATATTCATCAGAAAATAAATCATAAATTTTTTTTAATAATTCATTCATTAAAGCCAATGTTGGAATTATAAAAATGATATTTTTCAAACGTAATCTGTTTCTTTTAATAAATTCAAGCATTAAAAAAGTTTTCCCAAAACTTGTTGGAGCACTTAAAAATAAATTTCTATTTTTTAGAATGTTAAGTATTTCTATTTGATTTTTATTTAGTATTATATTTTCATCAATTATCGATTTATTTATTTGTGAAAGAATTTTTGAATTCATAGTATTTTGTGGGTGATACATATCCAAATCATAAAAACCCAAATTTTGTTTATCATCTTCTAGCAAATATTTTTTAAGAACATTTTCACGATTCTTTTTAATTATATCGTCCATATATCTATATTCGGTAACTTCATTTTCATCAATCATTATTTACCCTCCTAACAAAGTATTCCAAGAAATCTTTTTTTGATAAGATAGGTAAAAACACCAATATTATTTCGGATGTCTTAATAGTAACTTCATCAATTGTTCCATAATAATTAACAAGAACGTCTTCATAGTCTTTTTTAGTATAAATGTCATCGTTAATTATAAAAATAATACTTTTAATATTAATTTCATTAGTATAAGCATTTTCAAATTTTTCAATAACTCTATATCGTTTCTCTCCATTTTCTGCGATAAATGATGATGTATGATTTCTTACAAAACTTATTTCTTCAATATTTGAATGTTTTTTTATACTTTCGACTGCTGCATTTAAACCATCTTTTGCATTTTTATAAAATTTTGATTCACCAAAATATAATATATCATTCTCATAGTCATAATAAACATTATCATTACCATAAATAGGCATTGAGGGTGAAGTTTTATAAGAAATTTTTGATATCATTGTTTCAACATTAGTAATTTTATCTAATAGTATACTCATCAAATATTCCGCAAGATCACCTTGAAATATTGTATTTTCTATATTTATATCTCGATTCCACCCAAGAGAATTAAATATATCATCAATAATGTATATTAAACTACCATTATCTATCAATGCTTTAACATATCTTTTTGTATCTATCATAGTTTTTGAACTATCTTTTTGTGTAGCATAATATAATAAATTTTCTTCATTAAGTAATAAATCACATAAAGCACTATATAAAATCGTTTTATCTTCAAACAAATCTTCCCATAAAAAATTTTTAATTTTTATTTTCATAACATTATCTTTATTCAATAAATTATTTTTTATAAACACTTCAATCACTTCCATTACTTCAAAAAATAAGCAGTATCCATCTTAAGAAGATTAAATACTGCTTATCTTATAACCTATATTATATCACGAAGATATAATAAAAACTATAATTTGTATGCAATTCGTGTCTAAAATTCAATTTTAAGTCTCTTATTAAGCCAAAATTATCTTTTTCAGCAATTTATACATTCAATTACTTTCGTTTAAATTCAATCATCTTAGTACCCAATCATCAGTTGTACCGATAACTGAACTCCCCACCTCCTGCATTCAAGTGATTAGACACCAACACCATATTTGGATCGTTCCCATAAAAAGACATAATCTTCTTAATTCTATCAGTAGGCTCTAACGTTGTATCACTATCCCTAGTTATATAAACTGGCACTCCCAATTCTCTAAACCTATCATACATATATCTACTGATAAGTAAATTATATTCTTTTTCTAACAAATCACTCCCACGAGCCCCGCTGTCGACGCCTCCGTGACCTGGATCAATAATCACGCCATCAAATATATTATTCACAAATATCACCTATATAAATTATATGTTAAATTAATAAATGTGTTAATATTTAGCCCATACTGAATCTATAATTTTATACTAGCATAAACTACTTTATAATCATTTTCACTCAACTTATCTTTAAGGACAACTATTCTGCCATAGTCATTTTCTAATATGTTAATAATCCTCTCCTCTTTCATAGCGTTAATAAGCATATTAAACTTTCTTTTATCAGTTTCCTTCAAATAACCAAATCTCTTATTTTTATTCATCTTAAATGTACACACAGTATTTGACATTTCTCCAGACAAAACAGAAAACAAAAGCTTAATACCCATCGCCATAGATAAGCTCTTATATGAATTAACAACATAAATTATTGAATCAACTAAATCTTTAAATGGCCTATTACACCAAGTCACAGTATCTAAATTTGTTTTCTCATCATAAAATCTAATATTTACTTCTTCTATATCTTGAGAAAAATTATAATCCATCATATACAATGAACATCCTGTACCATTTTTATTATAATTAGTACATCCCAAAATCTTTTTTTCACTATCTGGACCATTTTTTATCGTTTTAACTACTAAATAGCCATCTTCACACTTAGGGCATTTAGATATTGCTAACTTACCCCCACTAATATCATTAGTAACAAAGCCGCATACCTCAGGATCATTTGAACATACCCAAACTTTACTATTAATTTTAAAATTTCTATTAGTTCTTCGTTGCAAAGGATAACCACAACATGGACATTTTAGTATATTACTAAATTCCTTTATTGGTTCTAACTTCTCCCCTTTTAAGACTACTTCCTCAAATCTTTCTTTTAATTCTAGTACAAATTTTGAAGGTTTATAAATAGGAGTAATTATATAAACTCTATTCTTAGTTCTTGTTAAAGCCACATAAAATAGCCTTCTCTCTTCAGCAAACTCCAATGACTCATCGTCTTTAATTACCAATTTCATAACTGGATCATCTACTATTTTAGAAGGAAATCCTAACACAGCATCTTTTCCATTTATAACAATAACATTATCATAGCCAAGTCCTTTTGAAGAATGTGCTGTCAAATAAGTAATTTGTAATTGTGGATATTTAGTATATTTTAAAAGACCATTGACATAATTAAATTTATCAGTGTATTTTTCTAAAAAATACCCTTCAAAACCATATCTACCTATAAGAGCAATTTTCTGTTTCTCGCCACATTCACGAACTATTAATTCTAAAGACTCTTCAATAGTATTCATCATTCGCTTCATTGGCCCTTCATTACGTTCATTAACTTCGTATGAATCATCATAAGACATTAAAACTACAGGATTTTTTAAAGATTTATTAGATTTCAAATTTTTCTTTATTTGTTCATCATTAGCCATAACAAAATTACCTGCTATATCTATTAATTGTTGTGAATTTCTATACGTATTAGTTATTTTCAAAACATTAGCATAACCCATCATATCTTCAAATCTGGTGAATAGTTCTATTTTTGCTCCACTAAATCTAAATATTGACTGCCAATCGTCACCTACAGCAACTATTTTAGCATTTGAACATTTAGATAGTTTTTCACATAAATCAAATCTTTGTAATGAAATATCTTGATATTCGTCAACAAATATATAATCATATGGTAATATTTCTCCATTATAAATCATTTTATCAAGTACATTTGAAGCATTATTTATCATATCTTCAAAATCAATACTATTTTTATTTTTAAGTTCTGCCATATAAGCCAAATAACATTGATAACATATATTAACAAATAGTTTTGTCCTTTCGTCAGATAAAGAAATCTTCCATTCGTCAAACTTTGATGTTGAAAAATTATTAGTTTTAAATCTAGATATAAAAACACACACTAATTGAATAAATTTATTAAAATATTTATCTTCTACATTTTGAATTATTGCATTATATATTTCTCTACTATTTTTAGGCTCCAATGAAATACCATTTTTAATTAATTCTTCTTTCAAATGAGTAATCAAATCACGTCCATCATTATATTTAGAAAAAGTATATATAAGTTTTGTACCATGCTGATTATGAAGCTTTATCTTATCATTAACATGCTTTTTATATAGTTCTAATTCAGCCTTAGTAAAACGTTCATTCTTACCATCTTCAGAAATACCAAAATGTTCCAAATATATTTCTTTATTATATTGTCTTATTATAAAATCAGGACTATATGGTTTTATCGTGTCTTTAAAACCATATTTATATATTGGTTCATATTCATAATCAATACCATTAATAAACAAAAAATTAGCTATCTGACATTCTTCTACACTTCTTACTTTTTCGTTTTTAATAGTGTATTTACCTCTCATTTGTTGTTTATTAAATTTATCTAAAGTCTTTGTTATATCTGACCTTAAGGTAGTACATTCATCTTTATTTAACTCGTTAAATAATAAACTAATATTTTTTTCATCAAATGGTACTTGTAAATAGCTAGCAAAGAACAATAAAATCTTTTTAAGAAATATCTCATCATTAGTATTATTTAGTAAAAATCTTTTTATTGAACTAAACATTACATCACCTGTAGCTATCATATGTCTTTGTTCTGCTTTATTTGATATTATAGTATTAGCTATTGAATGAAATGTTGAAATCTTAACATTTAAATTTAATTTTTTACATCTTTCTTGTAATTCATTAGTAGCTTTTTTTGTAAAAGAAATTATTAATATTTTATCAGGAGATACTTTTTGTTTATCAATTAAGTATTTAACTTTGGCTTCTATAGTAGTAGTTTTTCCAGCACCAGCTCCGGCTATAACTAAAGTATAATCTTCATCAGACAAAACAACTATTCTCTGTTCATCATCTAATTTAACATTAGGATCATCCTTAAGTAATATTTCATCCAAATATTGTTTATCTTCTAAAAGATGTCTTTTGACATATACATCATTATGATTAGATATTATCATTTCTGTATTATTAAAAAACTTTAATAAATCTGTTAATGAGCTATACTTTGTCCTATTATTTTTACACCAAGATAACAACACACCTTCTTTATCCATAAGTATTAATTTATTATATATAGCAGCATTAGTGTTCCAAAAAGTCATATAATCTTTTTTAGATATATATTTATCCAAAGACAGTAATTTATCTATATTATTTTTATAATCCTCTAAAGATTGAAATTCCAATGATTCATTTTTAGTTTTGAAAAAAAACATATCAACACCTACACTTCTTTATAAACATTATATCATGTAAAATAAAATTTAACTATTCGTAATCATTATTTTGATATAAATATTACAAAAACCATAAAGCTATAATATCTATATATAAATGTTAATTAAAAACACATAAATAATTGTATTAAAAAAAGCTCCATACCCTATGGCACAAAGCTTTCTTCTACCTAATTGTTACAAAATTAAACTCCACACTAAATTTTATTGTTTCATAAAATTAAGCAACAAAATCATCAAAAATTTACCTTATCCAGATTAAATTAACAAACTTCTTACACTTCATTAACTATTCTTATTTTTTCCCAATGTTACATTAACACTCTGTTCTTTACCATCACGATAGAAAGTAATCTTAACCTTATCCCCTACATTATACTTATATAATTCGTATCTAAACTCAGCTAAACTACCAGTATCATTATTATTTATCTTAGTAATAATATCTCCTTTTTTTATACCAGCCTTTCCAGCAGGAGAATCATTTTCCACTGATACAACAGCTACTCCTTCATCCACTCCTTCAGGAATATTTATTCTATTTTGCCATAAATAATACTCTTGAGACAAATCTAACATTCCAATACCGAGATATGGTCTAACTACCTCTCCACCATCTTCAATCAAAGAAGCATATTTTAAAGCATCCTCAATAGGAATAGCAAATCCCATACCTTCTACTTCATCCTTAACAATCTTTAAAGAAATAATTCCTATTACCTTACCAGATACGTCACAAAGTGGACCACCAGAATTTCCTGGATTAACAGCAGCATCTATTTGTAAAACCTTCATATAATAATCTGAAGCACTACCAGTCAAATTTACTGCTACCATTCTTTCTTTTCCTGACAATATTCCCTTAGTAACCGTTCCCTTATAATCTACTCCCATAGGAGAACCTACTGTAAATATTGTATCTCCTAATTTAAGTTCATCTACTTCTCCCAACTCTACTGCAGTATAATTATCATTCTTTATAGTTAACACAGCAATATCAGCATATGTATCCCCACCAACAATTGAAGCCTCTATTTTCTCAGACTTATCATTAAATTCAACAACTACACTATCAGCACCATCTATTACATGGTTATTGGTCATAACATAAGCCTTATTATCCTTAGTTTTATATATAAATCCTGTTCCAGTAGATATCGTCTTTCCTTTACTTGAAGCAATAACCACTACTGTAGAACCATATACCTTATCTACTGAACTAGATATACTATTCTCAACCAATTCACTAGTAGTAATATTCTTAATTACCTGAGGAACACTAACTGTCTTAGTTATTAAATAAGCCCCTAGCATACCACATACAAAAGATAACAAAATACTAACAATAAGTACTACACTAGTGTTATTACCATTCTTCTTATTTATTTCTTTATATCTAGCGTTATTTTCCATATTAACTTTATCAGACTCCATATCCTTTGTCTCTTTTCTATGAGTAGTTTTCTCTTCACTAACTTTCATATCACTATCAACTACCACACCTTGAGAATCATCCTTATCTTTAAAAATCAAATTTTCTTCTTCAACTATGTTCTTATCTATCTTATCAACTTCTTGAACCTCATCATTTTTACTAGAACTACTATCTTTTTTCTTACTACTTTTCTTTATCTTTTCATCATCTTGATTATTAATTAAATCTTTATCCATATTATCACCTTCCTAATATTCGTCTGTATTATACTTATTATCAATTAGCATCATATTTATAAAAATACATTTATAGCATAGTATACATTTAATATATTACATATCTAATATATCCATAAAATTCTTTGGTATTCCCATAGTATCTAATATCTTCTCTACAGGTATTGAATCTATCCTAGCATCTAACTTTTCAAACTCATAATCAAATTCTTTTAACATAAGCCTAAATTCATCATCCTCAAGTAAAAACTTAAATATTATAATAACTGCAAAAATATCATTCTTTCCATATATATACTCATCATCCATTTTAAATATATTAAGTCTTTTATGATATTCCGTATCTGGTATTACTCTCTCAGTTTTATGATCAAATACTATATCCTCATGAGCACATAAATTTCTATAATTTGATAGTATTGGTAAGAAATCTTCTAAATATTCCTTAGATAAACCAAATATCGTTGCTATTTCTAACTTATCCTCATCTTTAAGTATTGAATATAACTCACATACCATCCCAAAAGATAATACTTTTACTAAAATCCACAGTGGTATATATCCATAATTATTCAAATAATGAAGTGTAGCATTATGTCTAGAAGTATTAATTCTTATCTGTCTTTTCATCTTTTCAATAACATCATGTACTCTTCTCTTCTTCTCAGGATCATTCGTAAAATTCTTTACATTCAAATAGTCCTTCTCCTTGTATCCATATTTCTTTGACATCTGATAAGAAATAACTGACTTAAGTCTATTCTCAATAATTAACAAATTCTTAAAAAATATATTTCTTGAATATCTATCAAATAAAAATAAAGAATATAATTCAGAAAAAGTACTTCCTGATATAAATGTTTTATCAGTTGGAGAATTCATAAATAAATGTCTATATCCATTCAGAAAAAAATAATTTTCTTTTAATAAAATATCATAAGTTCTAGCCTCATCATCTATTATTAAACCTTTTTTTCTTAATATATCTATCTGTTGATCAATTGTCTTAAATTCCTTTATCACTAGCATCACCCTATTCTATTAAAGTATACCATATCTTTAATAAAAAGTTAACTATATTTTTAACTATCAACACATTTATTTCACACACATAAACTTGTTCACTCCAAACTAGAAACTAAATTATTTATAAATAATTATTCCTATCATTACTCAATATAAATATTATTTATAGCAATAATCACATCATCAAAAATACTATATCTTTCACAATTCCTCTTAATTATAATTACAAAATATATTACTAATATGTATATAATATGGGAAATTATGGATTATAAATTAATACAAGTAAACAATGATTATAAGTTATATATCATATATCATTTATCATAAATTCTTCATTATCAAAACATATATAAACATTAATTAACACTTATCAATAACATATATATATCAAAACAAATTCAAACAATAATTACATACATTCAAAAAAGCACATAAAAAAGAGAGTTTACTGATTATCAACAAGTAATTTTTGTTCATAATTATTTTTTGTATCATCACAATAAACTATCCTTATCTCTACTTTATACTTATATTTACACTTTTTCTAAATAATTGACTTTCTTTCCATTTTTAATAGCATATTCTATTTCACTTCTAGTACTATTTCCTATATATCCGCCAACATTTATAACAAATATCTCATCAGCCATATCAATCTTTCTTTTATGCATATCATCTAACATCTCTTTAGTTTTACTCAAAGTACCTTCATCCATTCCGTCCCATACCTCGTCATCTCCTGAATGTCCAAATAAACCAACTGATATAACTATATTTCCCTTTAAAGTTAATTCTTTTTGTACTCTCATAAAATCATCTTTAAATCTAGTAGAACCACATAATGTTATAACCTTATAATTTTTAACCATATTACCTACCTTAATTAAATTAAATTATCTCTCACTCTTATCATTATTTTCTTATCAGTATACACTCTTATTTTTATAGCTTTCGTACACTTAATAAATCCAATATCCTCAATTACTAAATCCATATTATCATTTAAAATAAATTCTTGTATTTCTCCATCTATTAGTCTTGGATTATTCATACTTATTGTCTTAATATTCAAATTATTTGTCATATAAAAAGTCATACTAGACATATTAGTATCATATTCCATTCTAATCATCTCATCTATCAGTTTAGCTCCAACACCTTTAACTTGAAAAGTAATTGGCTTAATCTCTTTCTTAGTATTAATTCTTTTTATTTCTTTATCGTTAAGAAAATTAATAATACTATTAGAAACCAACATACCAGGAGTATCTTTAATTATAATATCCCCTACTTTTGCTTCTACTACTCCTAAAGTTGTTGACGGATAATTACTAGTAGTAATACCTCCATCCATACCACTATAACTCTTAATCATTGCATTAAGCAGGGTGCTCTTACCACTATTAGTAATACCCACAAAATAAATATTATCACCCTTACTATTCTTACTACTAAGCACTCTATATAATTCATCAAGTCCATGATTCTTATTAGCACTAACTATAACTACTTCTTGAATATTAGAGTGTCTTTTCTTAATATAATTAATAATCTTTCCTTCTTTAACAGCTTTAGGAATAATATCCCATTTAGTAATAACTAACACTACATTCTTAAATCTATCAATGTAATCCATATTAAGAGTTAATACACTAGATACATATACTACTAGATCATTATCTTTTATTTGATTAAAAATACTTAAATAATCATCATTATTCTTCATTGTATCCTTACTACGTCCATAATTCTTAATCATAAAACATCTCTGACATATATCATAATTAATATCCGTCGTATATCCATCCATATTAATATCCCTGTCTTGTAGTATAACTCCACAGCCATTACATCTCTTACTCATAATACTTTCCCTTAACTAATAAGCCTTTCTTTGCTAATTCCTTATATTTAATTCTTTCTAACGGTCTAAATATTAATGTAGTTAAAAGCATGTCATCATTACTCATCGGATTAACTAATATTGTCTTAATACCAGTCTTATTACCTCCAAGAATATCTTTATATAATTGATCTCCCACTATTGTTACTTCAGATAAGTTATAATTAAACATCTTAATTACCTTCAAAAAATTCTTCTTACTAGGTTTATCAGCCCTTGCTAAAGCATCAACATTAAGTCCATCCTTAAAAGGTTTAATTCTTCTCTTCGTAGCATTAGAAAATATTATTACCTTAAAATCCATATCTTTAAGGGTTTCTATTAAATCTATTAATTTCTTATTAGGAACCTTATCTTTGTATGGAACACAAGTATTATCTAAATCAAATAAAATACATCTAATTCCATCTTCCCAAAGCTTATCATAATCAATATGATATATACTTTTTTGATACATATCTGGAATAAAATTATTCATTATTTCCTCCTATCTATATAAACCAACCATTTTTTTCATTTTTATATACTTATTTCTAGCCATTTCTCTAACTATGTTAGCACCATTTTGTAAAATTTCTTCGACTTCTTTGCTATCAACTAACTTTTGATATTTACTTTGAATATCTACCAAGAATTCACATACCTTATCTGCTACTGCTCTTTTAAATTCTCCATAATTAGCATTTTCAAATAATATCTCTACTTCCTCTACACTCTCATTAGTAAGCGCAGCATATATATTAATCAAGTTAGATATTCCAGGTTTTTTTACTGGATCATACTTAATTATCTTTTCTGAATCAGTCGTAGCACTCATTATTTTCTTTCTAGCAACCTCTGGAGGATCTAATAATCCAATTACTCCCTTAGCACTCTCTTCTGTTTTACTCATTTTCTTTGTCGGGTCTACTAAATCCATAATCTTTGTACCAACTTCTGTAATTAAAACATCTGGCACCTTAAAAATATCTCCATACTTATTATTAAATCTAATTGCTATATCACGAGTAATTTCTACATGTTGTTTCTGATCAATACCTACTGGTACATAATCAGCATCTACTACCAAAATATCTGTAGCCATTAATACTGGATATGTCAAAAGACCTACTGAAAAATTAGCATTTTGTTTACTTTTCTCCTTAAACTGAATCATTCTAGATAATTCACCATAATAAGTATTACATTCCAACATCCACGATATACAAGGAATATATTCAATATCTGATTGTAAATATATAATATTCTTACTTGGATCTATTCCACAAGCTAAATAAAGAGCTATAAAATTCTTAATATTATTATGTAATTCCTTCTTATCCACAGGTACTGTTATCGCATGTAAATCAGCCACAAATAAAAAGTTTACATATTCATCCTGTCTCTCTTTCATCTGTTTAATTGCTCCAACATAATTACCCAAAGTTAAACTACCAGTTGGTTTAAGTCCCGTCAACATTATTTTCTTCATTATATCCCTCGCTTCATATACTAAATTATATATTATTTTTTATTTAAAGTAAATAAAACATAATCTTTTAAGAGCAAATATTTAAACTTATAAATAAAATCTAGTATAGATATAAACTACAGAATTTAGTCTTACTCAAAATATTTTAAATATTTATACATATCTTATATTAAGGAGGAGTAATGTTATTAAATATTTTAAATTATCTAGTTCAAAATCTTTCATTCTTTACTGGAGCATACTCTAATAATGTTTTTCCTGAACAACTTCCCAAAGAACTAGAAGATGAATATATCAAAAAAGCCAAACTAGGAGATAAAGAAGCTAGAAACAAACTAATAGAACATAATCTCCGCTTAGTAGCACATATTGTTAAAAAATTTGAATCAACCGGTCATGACACTGATGATCTAATAGGAATTGGTACAGTTGGCTTAATAAAAGGAATAGATACTTATTCAGAAAACAAAAAAGTAAAACTAGCTACCTATGCCGCTAAATGCGCTGAAAATGAAATATTAATGTACTTTAGAGCAGATAAAAAAAATAGTAAAAACGTAAGCCTATATGAAGAAATTAGTTTTGATAAAGAAGGCAATAAAATAACTATCCTAGATATACTTAAAACTAGCGATCCCGATTATATTGATGAAATATATAAAAACGATAACATAAAATTATTAAATATTTATCTCAAAGTATTAAATAAAAGAGAAAAAGAAATAATTGAATCTCGTTATGGACTAAATGGTAGAAATGAAGAAACTCAAAAAGATATAGCTAAAAGATTAAATATCTCTCGTAGTTATGTTTCTCGATTAGAAAAAAGAGCCACTACCAAAATACTTCGTGAATTCATTAAAAATAAAAGAGATATCACTAAATGATACCTCTTATTTTGTTTTAGCTTTTTCTCCCTTTCTTGAAGATAAAAATTGAAGTATTATTTTCATATTTACTATTAAAAGATTCTTAAAATCTTCTGCTCCAACCTCACAAGAAAAAGTCTCTTTACCAAGATATATATCTCTAAATATTATTTTACTATCTAATATAGAAGGTGCTTCTATTACTTGATAATTTCCATGAGCTATAGAATTTCTAATTCCTTCAATAATAGCTTTATTATAAAAGTATCCACCTACCTGACTATTATTATCATAATAATTAACTTTACAACTAACTAGCGCAAGTTTACCTTGAAATAAATTTAAGTCTCCCTGTTCCCTGGTTATTTTTGCATTAATATTTGCTTCAGCCTTCGCATTACCTTTAACTTTCTCTAAACTAGCCTTATCAATACTAATAGTATTATTAATTTCCTGAATTCTTCTATTTATGCCATTTAACTCTTCTCTTAAACTAAGTATTTCACCATTATTTAAGTTTATATTATTTAGTTTAATCAAAGATAAATCTAATTTACTATAATCAAGAGAAGTATTTACTAAGGTTTTCATAATTTCTTTATCATCATATATATCATCAAACGGATATATAAATAATGCATTAAACATTCCCAATAAACTATTAACCATTATATCTGAATCTATGAAAATCATTTCTTCTGATTCTTTTAAATTTATTTCTTTTGATTCTAACATTCTCTTCATTTTTTCTAATTCTAAATTTCTCTTTATTTTTTCAAGATCTGTCGTTTTATACTTAGAAATATATTGTAATAGTTGTAAACTAGTAATTTGTCCAATCATTTTATCATTATTAACTATTTTTCCAGCTTTGATAAGTGCTATTGAATTTTGAGCCTGATAATCTAAATCTTTTGTTTTCGGATATATTACTGAAGATAAATATTTAGCTGTTTTTTTATCGATTTCTTCTTCACTAAATTCTATATCATAATCATTTTTATATTTTTCTTTTAATTCTTTTAAAACATTTATATCATGTCTTAAACGATATTTTTTTAATTCTACTTCAAAGATATCTCTATAATATAAAGGAATATCTCCTCCATCTTTTTTCTTAATATTTAAATTAATTACCGTAAAATTTTCTATTGTATTGCATAAAATCTTTTCACTTTCAAGCGGTCTCTCTCTATTTATTGAAGTATATCTATTAAGCACTATTTTTCTATTCCAAGAATTACTAATTTCTCCATGAAGGTATCCCTGTAATCCACTAACTACAAACATTGATAATTTATTTACATTAACCTCTACTTGTTTACCGCCTGAATATAATATAACCCTACGCATATCATAATCTATTAAATAAGAGCCATGCGCTAAACTATTTCTAATAAACGCAACTAACTCTGGAGCACTATTAAACATTACTCCATCAACTTCATATTTATCATTAACCTTATTAGCAATCATAAGTACAGCATTCTCTAACTCTGTATTAAATATTATATTCTTATAGTTTAAACTTCCTGTGTTTTCTACAATATTTTCTTTATATGACAAAAATATATTGCTAATTAAACTTAACTTTGCTCCAATTAAATTGTCCTTATCTAAAATTTCATCTCTATACTCATAATCTGGATTAGCTGGATTTTCTCCTAGATTCCAATCAATAGTTTTAAAATAAAACGCTAAATTATTTTTAAAATATTTAAGTATTTCATCTTCTTTATTCATTGTTTGTCTCACCTAATTAAATTATAACATCAAATTTAATAATACTCTAATATTTATCTATAATTTACATATATTTTAACAGTATTCCTGTGAAAACACTTAAAATAATTGACATTCTAGGGTTTTTATAGTAAAATTATGAATTGTAATTTGAGGAGGGATAACATGGCAATAAAAATGACTAATAAAAAAGCAAAAAGTGTTAATAACAGACCTAACTGTCTAAAAATAACTAAGAGAACTCAAAAAGTTAATTTACAAACAATCACTACTGCTGACGGTAAAAAAATAAGAACTAGTGCTAGAGAAGCAAGAAGCATGAAAAAAAATAGTAAATAACCTTACTATTAAAATATAAGTAAAGAGCTATGATATAATCATAGCTCTTTTTATCTAGTTATTCCACTATCATTTACCAAATTATTCTGAGAAATTAAAGAATTAGAAAAAGTAGCATGACAGTTTTTTAAAGCATTATTTTTTTCTTCAAAAACCTCATGTCTAATTGAAGTAGCTACAATCCTATCAGAATCTGTTATTAAATCAAAAAATCTATTTCCTTTTTGTACAAAATCACAAGATTTTAAAATATCTTCATAACTATTGATATGTGATTTAGCAATATTTAAATATTTTTCTATTTGTTCTCCAATACTAGATTGTTCCTGATCTAAAAATAAATTTCCACTACCATCAGGATACATATCAGCAATAGCAGGTCTTACAATAAAATTACCCAGTAATTGAGGATATCTTCCATATTTATCCTCTATTACCTTTGCTACTATAAATGAATCTCTTCCATAATTTACTACCCCATAGTATTCTGCATCTGCTAAAAGTAATCCTTCTTTAATACCTAATCCTTGCCATGAACCACTTGGCTTATAATCATTAGCATATCCAAATTCAATTTTTTTCATATAGCATTCCTCCTACTAAAAATATATCATATAAAAATATTTATGTAAATGTTAAGATTATTTATATACATATTATTTTACACAATTAAATAAAAGAAGATCCATCAAGAATCTTCTTTATATTATTAATTAGTTATATACTTATAATAATTATTTTCTACAATCATTCTACTAATAGCTACTCTATTACTAACTACACTATTAATTGTATCAACATAACCCTCTGGTACATCATCACACTTAGCAACAAATTTACCTGTAGCAGCATAATAAGTACCTTTATTTGTAGTCCATGACTTATCTTTAAATATTGCAATACCTTCACTAGTACTAAGAATATCTTTTCCCATAATAACTCTAGAATCATAATCTATTCCAAATAAATTATATACTGTTGGTATTACATCAATACTCATCCCTACTTTATTAACCTTAACACTCTTCATTCTACTATTATATATTATTAAATTATTACTATTAGCTTCAATCAAACTATCTCTCTCATAACTAGATAACATATTAATATGTGATAAAGCTAAATTATATGGATAATGATCTGCTAAAAGAACTATTACTGTATTATCCAACTTACCTGCTTCCTCTAACTTATTCATAAGTATTTCTAATGCCTTATCAAGTTCTATCTGTGTTGCTAAATATCCTTTAACCTCTTCAGGATAATTCAAATCTTTTACTAAGTCTTTATTCTTATTAGCAATTGCATTACCCGAAAAATTGTAATAAAAATGTCCTGATACAGTCATATAATAAGTCAAGAATGGCTTATCGCTATTAATATAGTCTCCTACAGTAGCATTAATCATCTCTACATCACTCTGAGGCCACTGTTCGCAATTAATATATTTTTCAAGCCCATTATAACAACCTTTATAATTATCCAAACCTTGACTCTTCAAATATACATTTCTGTCTTGATAAAATGCACTATTATCATGATATGCATAAGTATTATATCCCAAGTTTTTAAATACTGTTCCTAGTCCATATGGATAGTATGCCTTTCCACCTCTCCAAGAACTAAGTATCGTATTATCTGCATATAATCCTGTTAAAGCTTGAAATTCTCCTCCAATTGTCGATAAATTATTTGAAGTATAAAAATTCTCAAAATCAAATCCCTCATGAACAAGTTTATATAGAGTTGGAGTCAAATCTTCTCTCACTGCTATCTCATTGAAACTCTCGGCCACTACAAATACTAAATTCATATCCTTAAACATTCCCGTATATTTGTTTTTCTTAGTACCTGTTTCATTCTTAACAAAGTTATTAATCTTTCCAATATTACCATCTGTATTAGATAAATCTAAATCTAGTACATTATTATCATATTCAAACATTTCATCTTCATTTTCAATAACTGGAGTTTCTACTAATTCTATTTTTTCTTCTATTCCAAATATACATCTATATACATCCAAATATATTGCTGCAGGAACCCCTAATCTTTCGATATTTAATGATACATTATTAGTCTCAAAATATAAATTATATATTCCCCCAACTTCTCTTTTTTGAACAAATATATTTAAAGTATATATACTTATTGATATTAATAGTAAACAAAAAGATAATCCTACATACTTTAACTTAAACTTCTCATATCTATTTTTCTTTCTAAATACAATCAAAAGAATTACTGGTAGCAAAAATAATATTACTATATGAATATTTTGTAAAATAGATATTAAAATATTTTTACCAAACTTAAGCGTTTGATCACTTTGTCTAAATAATGCTAAAGAGAATGGTGTAATAAACACCTTATAAAATATATAATATAAACTATACCAAAACCACATAAATCCATATATGACATAAGTAATAATTTTATTAACTTTCTTACTAAAAATACTTGTTATTAAAAATATTAAACTAGCTCTAACCACATCAAATAAAAATATATTAATTACTGATGTTTTTAAATAACTATCATATGCAAATAGATTAAAAACTAAATCCATATATATTAAAGATAATAATATATATATATACTTCCTTTTTTTCATCATACCACCTACTACTTAAAATATATTTCCCTAAATTCATCAATAATACTATTAAACATCTCAGTAGCACTAATCAAAACTTCTTTTTTAGATAAATCTACTCCTGCCACCTTCAATGATTCTAGAGGACTTTTACTATCTCCACACTTTAAAAATTTAATATAGTCTTCCTTCTTAATAGTACCATCTAATAGTCCATTAACTATATAACTAGCAGCAGATAAACCAGTAGCATATTTATATACATAAAAATTATAATAGAAGTGTGGTATTCTAGCCCATTCATATCTTATATAATCATCCACAACCACATTCTTACCAAAATATACTTCATTAAGTTTATAATATTCTTTAGATAAAGTATCTGCACTAACTGGTTTATCCTCTTCAATCATCTCATATATTTTCTTTTCAAATTCTGCAAACATTGTCTGACGATATATTGTAGCTCTAAATAGTTCCATTAACCTATTTAAAATAAATAACTTCTCATTTTTATTATTACTAGTCTTAATAACATATTTAGCCAAAATAAGTTCATTTACTGTAGATGCAACTTCCGCTACAAAGATTGAATAATGTCCATACTGATAAGGATTATTTTTTCTTGTATAATAACTATGCATAGAATGCCCAAGCTCATGAGCCAACGTAGACATATCATCATACTTATTTTGATAATTTAGTAAAATATATGGATTAGTATCATAACATCCAGAAGAATATCCTCCAGTTCTCTTTCTCTTATTAGGATATACATCTATCCATCTATCCTCTATTCCCTTCTTCAAAATACTAATATACTCGTCTCCCAAGATACTAAGAGCATTAATAACTGTTTCTTTAGAACTCTCAAAGTCATATTTTTTCCTATCTTCTAAGACTAAATTGGCATATACATCGTATAAATGTAATTCATCTAATTCTAAAACTTCTTTCTTTAAATCATAGTATTTATGTAAAATTTCCATCTTACTGTTTATAACATCAATCAAATTATTATATATTGATTCATCTAGCTCATCATGATAAGTTGCAGATTCTAAAGCACTCTTATACTTCTTAATTTTACTAATAGATACCTCTTCTTTAATATTTGATGTAATTAAATTAGCATATACATTCTTATATTGCTTAAACGTTTCATACAATGTATCAAAAGCCCCTTTTCTAATATTCCTATTATCATCCTCAATGTATATACTATAATTACTATTATTAAGTTCATAATCTTTATTATCAACTACAAAGTTAGGAAATACCATATCAGAATCTTTCATAAGCTCATATGTCTCATAATTATTACCAAATATTTTAGATAAATTAGCTAATAATTTCTCTTCACTATCAGATAACATATGTTCCTTATATCTATATAATTTATATAAATATCTCTTATATTCTAATAGTTTTTCATTCTTTTTATAGTATCCTTCTATCAAATTATAACCTATCTTCAATATATTAGGTTCAATAAAATATGTTTTACTAATAAACTCACTACTTAAATTACTAACTTCTTCCTTAAGTTCTCTATTCTTATTAATACCTGTATCTTCATCACTAAGTAAACTCGTATATACATCTAATTTATTTAATATACTAGAAGTTTCCATATATAAACTAATTACTTCATATAAAGTATTTTCATCATATGTCATATCTTTATACTTACTAAAATCATTCATCTTTTCTTTAACTAGTTGTATATCACTTCTAAAATCATCTATACTACTATAAATCTTACTTAAATCCCACTTATAACGTTCTTCTATTTTTTCTCTATCCATATAAGTATCCTCCATAATAAGTATATCAAATTTATTACATAAAATAAAGTCAGATTATTTCTATTTTTAAATTAATTCTATAGTACTATCATTACTAATTATTTCATTTAAAAATTTTCCATCTCATCCATCTATATCTTTATATACATAAATTTCTACCAGTATCATCAATATATTACATAAATATTTATTTATATAATATTAAAACAAAAGAAGCATTAAATATTTATCTAATACTCCTTCATAAAATCTATAAATATCATATTATCAAAAGATATAATTATTCATTTAATTTCTTTAACTCTTCATAGTATAATGCATTAGCAGCACTTACATAAGGTACAACGTATATACATGCTAATCCAAATGTAATTATACATAATAAGTGCCATAAAATAAAACTTAAATTAAAGACAAACATATTCCACTTATGTCCCTTAGTCATCTTTTTACTTAGATTAATTATATCCATTGCTTGCATATTCTCTTTAGATATAGATTTATCTGCAAAAATATAAGTCCACATTGAATAAGCAAACATTGCTATAATACCAGGAATTATTAGTAACATTGTCCATAAAGCAGTAAATAAGTATACTAAGAATGCTGTTAAAACACATAACCATAAATTTTCTTTAAAGAACTTAAATATATCTTTTAACTCAAATTCTTCACCTCTTACTAATTTTAGAACATAAAATATTACTCCTACTCCTAAAACTGCTTCAGCAAAAGTCATTAAAAGATTAAGCAAACTACCAAAAGCAGTAGCTTCAGTACATTTTAAACCTTCAAATATACTAGCATCAAACCCAAACATATCAATCATATCACCATATTCTACTGTACAACTGATTTCCTTATAGAAAAATGTTGATATAAGTGTACTAGCAAGCATCGCTATTACCATAATTAATATTAAAGGCTTCCACATATTCCAAATATTACCCTTAATTATTTCTCTTGCACGACTTTTAATTTCCTTTCTATTTGGTTGCATTATTTCACTCCTTTCATCTATTTTAACTATTTCTAGTTAATTATACATTAAATCTAAAATAACAAATATCTCCATCTTGCATTAAATAGTCTTTACCCTCAAGTCTCATTTTTCCATTATCTTTAACATTTTTCTCAGATCCATACTTCACTAAATCATCATATGACATAACTTCCGCTCTAATGAATCCTCTTTCAAAGTCAGTATGAATTATTCCAGCACATTGTGGTGCTTTCATACCTTTTTTAAACGTCCAAGCCTTAACTTCATCACTTCCTGCCGTAAAGAATGTAGCAAGCCCAAGTAAAGAATAAGTCTTCTTAATTAACTGATCAAGCCCAGATTCCTCTATTCCTAATTCTTGTAAAAAGTTTTTCTTATCATCATCATTAAGTTCTGCTAACTCACTCTCTATCTTAGCACAAATCATTACTACTTCACTATTTTCTTCCTTAGCATAATCACATACCCTTTTATAGTAATCATTTCCACCATTAAGTATATCTTCTTCACTAACATTCGAAACATATATAATAGGCTTCAAAGTAATCAAATTAAATGATTTAATAACATCTAACTCTTCTTCATCTAATTCTATTTTTCTAGCAGGAATATTTTGCTCCAGATTAGACTTAATTTTCTTAAGAGTATTTATCTCTAATAATTCTTTTTTATCTTTAGTCATTTCTGCTTTTTTACCAATACGATTAATTCTTCCATCAACTATCTCTAAATCTGACATAATAAGTTCTACATTAATAACTTCAATATCTCTAATTGGATCGACACTATTATCAACATGAATAATATTCTTATCATCAAAACATCTTACTACTTCTACTACGGCATCTACTTCTCTAATATGAGATAAAAATTTATTACCAAGTCCCTCTCCTGAAGATGCCCCTTTAACCAGTCCTGCTATATCAGTAAATTCATACGTCGTAGGAACCACTCTCTCTGGCATATACATCTCTTCTAACACCGCTACTCTCTTATCAGGTACTACTACTACTCCCACATTAGGATCTATCGTCGCAAAAGGATAATTAGCAGCTAAAATATTTTTCTTTGTTATTGCATTAAATAATGTTGACTTTCCTACATTAGGTAGTCCTACAATTCCTGCTGTTAAACTCATCACAATTCCTTCTTTCATCTACATAATTATATCAAAAAAAATAAAACTTAACAATCATTTTAACCTAATATTAATCATTCACAAAAAGAAAAAGACCTAATCTCATTAGATCAAATTCTATTTATAACATTACTCCCGTATGTAGGCCTAAAGGAAGACCTACAATATAAAAACCTATAATTATCAAAAGCCATAATATTGAAAATGCTATCGTATAAGGAACCATTAAACTCATCGCATCAGTAAGTGTAATAATACTCTTTTTCTTACTATTATATATCTGAAGAAAACCTATCAAAATAACAAAGTAAGTAAATAATGGTGTAATTCCCTTAACTGAACTATCAGCCGCTCTAAATACTGCTTGTGAAAATTCTGGAGTAAAAGAACTTTGCATAAACATTGGAACAATTACTGGAGATAAAATAGCCCACTTAGTACCCATAGCAGGTACAAATATTGAACTAATAGCAATAATTATAAATGTAAATATAATTAAAATAATACCTGTTAATTGTAAATTACCTAAAAGTTCAGACAATGACACTACTATAAATACCCCTATATTTGTCTCTTTAAATATTAAACAAAACTGTGCTGCAAAAAATATCAAAACTAATAATGATGAAAAACCTTTTAAATAATAACTCATACAATTCATTATATCTTTATTATTCTTTATAGTTTTAACTCTCATTCCATACACTAACCCAGCAAATCCAATAAGTACCGCAAATATTAATACCGATCCCTGTTTAAAGTATGAACCATCTCCAAATAATTGAGCTACATATGTCTTTTCTTTTAAATTAAGAAATAATCCAGAGAAAGGTAATCCTGGTATAATACAATAAAGTATTAGTATAGCAATTATTAAAGTAAATAAAACTGCCATAATTACACCCTTTTTCTCTTTTTTAGAAACTTCTGTCGTTAAATCAATATCATCTTCTTCTTGAATTGTATAGCGGCCAAGTTTAGGAACAACATACTTCTCAGTCACAATCATTCCTAAGTAAGATATTAATAATGTAGCAAATATCATAAATATTATATTTCCATGTAAACTAACTACATAACTTTGATCTAATATTTTAGTAGCATTCTGTGTATAAGTAATTAAAGTATTATCTACTCCATTAGCTACAATATTTGCTCCATATCCAAAAGAAATACCCGCAAACGCTGCACAAACACCAGCTGAAGGATGTCTTCCTAAATTCATAAATAATATTGCTGATAGTGGTATTAAAATAACATAAGCAGCCTCATAAAACATCGAACTAATTACTCCTAATAACACTACCAAGAAAGTAAACATTTTTCTAGGCTTATCTTTAGTAATTAACTTAAAGAAAGAATTAAGAAATCCAGACTTATAAGCAACCCCCACTCCCATAAGACCTACAATTAGTGTTCCCAAAGGAGCAAAATTAATAAAATTACTAATCATATTACTAACAAGATACTGTAGCCCTGTTCTATTAAATAAATTATTGATTGTCACTACCTGTGTCTCAAGTTCTCCACTAACAGCATTAACATTATAATAAGTTGTCTCTAAATTAAGAATATTACCAACACTACTAACAATCATAATAATAATTGTCAGTACAAATAATAATAACGCTGGATGTAATCTAATCTCCTTCTTTTTCATACATTTCCACCTTCTTAATTTTTTTATTAAATTCTACTCGTGGCATCATTACTATTCTTCCACAATTAATACATTTTATCTTTATATCAGCACCTACTCTAACTATTTCAAATTTATTAGTCTTACAAGGATGCTCTTTTTTCATCACAACAATACTTCCCAGTTTATAATCCATAATATCCTCCTCGTACATTATTAATCTTGTTCTAACCAGTTTTCTCCCTTAAAAGGTTCACATCTATTTAAATCCAAATAATCCTGTTGTCTCAAAACTTCATACACTGCTATAGCAGCACAATTAGAAACATTTAAACATCTTACATTACTAGAACAAGGAATCCTAATACATCTATCTAAATAATTACGCAAAATCTCCTTAGGTATTCCTGTACTTTCTTTACCAAAAATCAAATATATCTTCTTTGCTTTATCACTAAAATCAACATCACTATGTGGTTTCTTTCCATATCTTGTAAAAAAATAATATTCTCCAGGATTCTTAAGAAGAAAATCATCAAAGTCATCATATAAAGTGTAATCAACCTTATCTATGTAATTTACAGCACTTCTTTTAATTACCCCTTCTGATAAAGCAAAGCCAAGTGGTCTAATCAAATGTAGTCTAGCCCCACTAGCAGCACAAGTCCTCATAATATTTCCTGTATTCTCTGGTATTTCTGGTTCAAATAACACTACATTAATCATTAATATTATCCCCTTCATTTATCTTTATACTATTAATAAACTCTACCGTCTTCTTAACATCATAATCATTATCCTGAATATTATATATCATCTTTAACTTACCATTCTCAAACACCATTACATTAGGAATATCCAAAATATTAGCATATTCTACTGAATACTTTTTCATCATATCAGTCTTTTTATTATTACTTTTAATTTCACTTGTTATATCCATATATAATACATCATGATCTAACTTATCATTTCTAATATAATTCTTAAACCTATTCTCAAAACTTCTTATATCCTTATCCTCTAATATACTCGTATAAATAATTGTATCTGGATTTTCAATAAGATAATCCTCAAGTTCATTATAATTAATCACTGTCATATACTTATCTAAAACAGGCTCATTAATTTTTGATTCATTATACGCTTTATTCCACATATAAAAATAATATACAGCTAATACTGTTAATAATAAAACTACTCCTAAAATAAAATAATTCTTCTTGGGTATTACTCTAAGTTCCTCTTTCATATATAACTTCCTCTCTATTTACATTTTAACAATTATTCTATCATTTGTAAATATATATATCTTTAAAATAACTGCTAAATTTGTTATAATATTCATATGAAAGGGCTGTATCTATGAAAAATATTTTTAATATGACATTAACAAAATTAGAAGACTATTTTATAAGTATCAATGAAAAAAAATATCGTGCTACTCAAGTATATAATTATCTATATAAAAAACGTATGTATAACACAGATAATATGACCAATATTAGTAAAGAGATTAGAAAAAAATTATCTACTGATTTTTCTTTTGATTTCATAAAAATAATTACCAAACAAGAAGACACAGATGTTGTCAAATATCTCTTTAAATTATCTGACGGAAACACTATCGAATCAGTTGTAATGTATCATAATTATGGTATAAGCCTCTGTGTATCATCACAAGTAGGATGTAATATGGGCTGTCGTTTTTGTGAAAGTGGTCGCTTAAAAAAAGTTCGTAATCTAGAAACATATGAAATGGTAGAACAACTATTACTAATCGAGTCAGATCTTAATAAACGTATAACTCACGTTGTAGTTATGGGAATCGGAGAACCTTTCGATAACTATGATAACGTTATGGATTTTATTCGTATAATTACTACAAATATTGGTATCGACCTAGGTTCAAGACACATAACTGTATCAACTTGTGGCTTAATACCTGGAATTGAAAAATTTATGACAGACTTTAATCAAGTAAATCTTGCTATCTCCTTACATGCACCAAACGACGAAATAAGAAACCAAATAATGCCTATTAGCAAAGCATATCCACTAAATGAATTAATGAAAGTAATAAAAAAATATCTAAATACCACTAATCGCCGCATCACATTTGAATATATCATGTTAGAAGGTATCAATGACTCATGTAATTGTGCTAAAGAACTTAGCAATCTAATTAAAGGACTAAATTGCTATGTTAATTTGATTCCTTATAATGAGACAGAAAATATTGCTTTTAAACGCTCAAAAAAGGTGCAAATTTTAGCATTTTATGATATACTTAAGAAAAGTGGAATAAACGTTACAATAAGAAAAGAATTTGGAGGTAATGTTGACGCCGCATGTGGACAGCTAAGAGCTAAATCCAATTAGGAGGTAAATATGCAAACATTTTATTTCACTGATCCCGGAAAAGTAAGATCACATAACGAGGACAGTGTCACAATTATAAATAATGATAAATCTGAATTTGTTCTTGCCATTGCTGATGGTATGGGCGGTCACAAAGCTGGTGAAGTTGCATCAAAAATCGCCATTGACCACATAAGAGATAGTTTCTATAAACTAGATACAATTGGTTCAAAAGATGACGCTATCGAATGGCTAAGACTAATCGTTAAAGAAATAAATAACAAAATATTTGAGTATGCCAAAGAGCATCCAGAAAGTAAAGGACTTGGAACCACTCTTGTTATTGCCGTCAAAACTAACGACTATATCTTGTATGGCAATATCGGAGACAGTTCAGGATATGTCATAAAAAATAATACTCTTCATAAAGTGACTAAAGATCATACTTATGTTGAAGTATTAATAAATAACGGACGTTTAACCGAAGAATCCGCTAAACATCACCCAGGAAAAAATCTTCTTACTAGAGCTCTCGGAGCAAATAATCCTATTGAAATTGATATCTTTGATGTAGATACATCTGTAAAAGGATTATTCTTATGTAGTGATGGCTTAACTAATATGTTAACCGAAGAACAAATAGAAAAAATATTAAATAGCGACCTCGAAGTAGAAGAAGCTGTAATAAAGCTAATTCGCAAAGCTAACTCTAGAGGTGGCACTGACAACATATCAATTGCTTATTTAAAAAAAGAAAGTGGTGAACTATAATGTTATCAAAGGGGCAAAAAATTAACAATCGATATGAAATTGTTAAATCTATTGGCGAAGGTGGTATGGCAAACGTTTATCTTGCCAACGACAAAATACTAGATCGTAAAGTAGCCGTTAAAGTATTACGAGGAGACTTATCATCAGACGATAAATTTATTCGTCGTTTTCAACGTGAGGCCTTATCTGTATCTAACTTATCACATCCTAACATCGTCGAAGTATATGATGTTGGTGAAGAAGATGGAGAATACTATATTGTTATGGAATATATTGAAGGCAAAACCCTAAAACAACTACTAAAAAAACGTGAATCATTAACTTTAACAGAAGTTATTGATATTATGACACAATTAACTGATGGTATATCACACGCCCATGAATCATATATTATTCACCGTGATATCAAACCACAAAATATTATGATTCAAGATGATGGACGAATTAAAATCACTGATTTTGGTATTGCCATGGCCTTAAATGCCACTCAATTAACTCAAACAAACTCTGTAATGGGAAGTGTTCATTATCTTCCACCAGAACAAGCCAGTGGTAAAGGCGCTACCGTTAAAAGTGATATTTATTCTATGGGAATACTTATGTATGAATTACTAACCGGAACAGTACCATTTAAAGGCGACAACGCTGTAGAAATAGCCTTAAAACATATGAAAGATAAAATTCCTAGTATTCGTAAACAAGACCCATCAATTCCACAATCAGTAGAAAACATCTTATTAAAAGCAACAGCCAAAAATCCAAGAAATCGTTATGATACTGCCAAAGAAATGCATGAAGACTTATTAAATTGCTTAAAAGAAGAACATGCTAATGATAAAAAAATTGTCTTTGAGTATCCAGAAAACGATATAGATGATAATACACCAATTACTCCTACTACAAAACCTAAAAAGAGAGTTGAAAAACCTAAAGAAGAAGAAATTGATGAAGATACTGATGAACTAATAACTGAAATTAAAAATGATAGTAGTAAAAAAGAAAATGATAATAGTGATGATGATGCCCTCGAAGAATACTTTGAACAACCTAAGAAAAGAAATACTCTAATTATTATCCTAACAACCTTCTTCCTATTATTATTAATTAGCCTTGGAGTTTTCTGGTTAATAACTACCAAAGAAGTAAAAGATGTTGTAGTACCTAATGTAGAAAACCTAACCCTAGAAAAAGCTATCAGTATTCTTAAAAAAGAAGGATTTACATATACCACAGAACAAAAAAATAGTGAAACAGTTGAAGTAGGATACGTTATTAAAACAAGTCCAAAAGCTGGTTCTACAAGAAAAAAAGGAGATACTATTACAATTGTTGAATCCATCGGAGGAAATTATATCTACCTAGAAGACTATACCGGTAAAAACTATACTGAAGTAAAAGCAAAATTAGAATTATTAAAAGTTAATGTCCTAATAGAAAAAAAGGATGTTGAAGACAAAGAAAAATATAAAGATAAAGAAAATATTATTATTGATCAATCGCCAAAATATACTGAAGGAGAAGAAAAAACTGTAATTGAAGCCGGAGATACTATAACACTCTATATCCCAAATATAGTAGATGAATATCCTGATATGGTAAGTGAAGGATGGCGTTTATCTGATTTTCTAGCATTTGCCGATGAATACCAAATAACTTATGTAATTCAAGATAAACTAGGAAACATCATTCCAAGTGATAAGTATGATGCTTATAAAGATAGTGTCATCCAAGATCAATCAAGAAAATCAGGAGATCGTATATTAACTAACGTCACTCAAAAAATAACTTTAAATGTTGAATATAAAACAGAAGAAAAACCAAGCGACGACAAAAAAGATGATAAAAAGAATGATAATAACAACTAGTAGTATTAGGAAGTGATTTATGACTGGAAGAATAATCAAAAATATCAGTAATGATTATACCATTGAATCTGATAACAAATTATATATATGCAAGCCATGTGGCAAACTACGTATGAAAAATATTACTCCACTAGTAGGAGACTTCGTAGAATTTGATGAGAACAATAATTATCTCTTAAATATTCTACCCCGTAAAAACGAACTAATTAGACCTAGTATTGCCAACGTTGACTACGGAGTAATTGTACAAAGTGTTAAAGATCCCGATCTTGACCTAGTATTACTAGACAAAAGCTTAACTATAATTTCATATAACAATATAACTCCCATTATTTACTTTAGTAAGCTTGATCTTTTAAATAATGAAGAATTAAAAAAAATTAATACCTATATTTCATACTATCAACAAATAGGTTATCTCGTATCAACAACTCCTGTTGATTTGTTAAATAAAATTAAAGAGAAAACTGTAGTCTTAACCGGTCAAAGTGGTGCTGGCAAATCTACTCTACTAAACACTATTGACCATAACCTAAACCTTAAAACAGCCGAAATATCATATGCCCTAGGAAGAGGAAAACATACCACTAGACATACTGAACTATTTCACACCCATAACACATTTATCGTAGATACCCCAGGCTTCTCTAAAATAGATTTTATTGGTATGAGTAATATTGCCATTCGTGATAACATGAAAGAAATGTTTGATAACCTAGAATACTGTAAATATCAAGACTGTATGCACGTATCCGAAGACGATTGCCATGTTATTGAACTAGTAAATGATAATAAAATACTTAAAAGCAGATATCAAAACTACTTAAACTTCATAAAAAGGTGATAATATGTATAAAATTTCTACATCAATACTTTCTAGTAATAATTTAATAGACACTATAGAAAAACTAAACAAAAGCATTACTGATTATATACACCTAGACGTTATGGATGGACTCTTCGTACCAAATACTAAGTTCTCCATTGAAGAATTAAAAGATATACTACCACAAATAAATAAACCAATGGATATCCACTTAATGGTAGAAAATCCACTTCCATATATTAAAGCTATAAATAACCCAAATGTCGAATATATAACTATTCACATTGAAATAAATCAGGGTATAAATTCACTTATTGATACCATTAAATCATCGGGATATAAAGTATGCTTAGCTATTAAACCAAATACCAATATAGAAGAAATTATTCCATATATAGAAAAAATCGACATGGTACTAATAATGAGTGTTGAACCTGGTTATGGTGGTCAAAAATTTATACCAAACTCAGTAGAAAGATTAAAAGCCATTAAAAAGATTAACAAAAATATCTTAACTGAAGTAGATGGAGGAATAAATAATGAAACGATTACCTATATTAAAGACTACACAGACATCATCGTATCAGGAAGTTATATTATAAATAATTCAAATTATAACGAAGCAATTATTAATTTAAAAAAATAGTTGCTTTTTTTATGTTTCAATTACGAATTATTTATCCATAATATTCATAGAATGACATGAAAGGTGATAAAATGATAAGTAATTTTAATGAAGAAGCACAAGAAATATTAACTAAAGCAAAATTAGAAATGTTAGAATTAAAGCATCCGTACGTTGGAACAGAACACTTAGTATTAGCTATATTACATAGTAAAAGCGAATTAACTGAAAGACTTAGTAATTACAACCTAACTTATCAAAAATTTAAAAAAGAAATCCTAAACGTTATAGGAAAAGGAAGTAAAAAAAGTGAATTTTTTCTCTACACCCCCCTACTAAAAAAAGTAATTGAAAATGCTATAATGGATAGTAAAGACAACAATAATGGCATCGTCACCACTAATCATCTATTTGCAGGACTTCTAGACGTAGGCGAAGGAATAGCCATAAGAATATTTATGAGCATGAATCTAGACTTAGATAACATTTATGATGAATTCACAGAAAAAATATATAATACCAATAACAAAAAAGATCATGTCCTACTAATCGAAGAATTAGGAGTAAATCTAACTACTAAAGCTAATAATAATGAAATAGATCCTGTTATTGGTAGAGAAAAAGAAATTAAAAAAATAGAAGAAATATTATGTCGTCGTACCAAAAACAACCCTCTTCTCCTCGGAGAACCAGGTGTCGGTAAAACAGCCATTATCGAAGGACTTGCCCTATATATTAGTGAAGGAAAAGTACCACCAAAACTTCAAAATAAACAAATAATCTCACTAGATATGGCTAGTGCTGTAGCAGGAACAAAATACCGTGGCGAATTTGAAGAGAGAATGAAAAAAATAATTGCCGAAATAGAAAATAACGACAATATAATTCTCTTTATTGATGAAATACATACCCTCATCGGAGCAGGAGGCGCAGAAGGAGCAATTGATGCTTCAAACATCCTAAAACCAGCACTAGCCCGCGGAAAAATAAAATGCATCGGAGCTACTACTACTGATGAATATAAAAAACACTTTGAAAAAGATAAAGCATTAGATAGAAGATTCCAAATTATTAATGTTGAAGAACCATCTGTTGAAGAAACTAAAAATATACTAAATAAATTAAAACCTTTATATGAAGAATATCACCACGTAATAATTTCTGATGACATTATCGATAAAATAATTACTTTAAGTGATAAATATATATATAATCGTTTTCGTCCAGATAAACAAATTGACATCCTTGATGAAGTATGTAGTAAAGTAAACATCAAAGGTAATGAAAATCTTATTAATTTAGAAAGCAATTTAAAAGTAATAAGAGACAAAAAAGAATTATACATAAAAGAAAATAACATTAAAAAGGCTTATGAATACAAAATTAAAGAAACAGAATATAAGAAAAATATAAATACTAATACATCCAAATCCCATGTATCAATTAATGATATAGCGACTGTTATTAATAACAAAACTAATATTCCTATATATGAAATATTAAAAGATAATAAAAAAACAATCTCCCAAATTGAAGCCTATCTAAAAAATACAATTATCGGTCAAGATGAAGCCATAAATAAATTAATTAATATAACTAAAAGAATAAAATTAGGATATAAAGAAAATAAGTGCATATCTCTATTATTTAATGGCCCATCTGGAGTAGGAAAAACAAAGCTTGCTACCACATTTGGTAGTTTAATATCAAAACAAAAAGTAATAAAACTAGATATGTCTGAATACTCTGACGCCAGTTCAATAAGCAAATTTACTGGTTCTAATGCCGGCTATGTAGGCTATGAAGATAATAAATATATCTTAAGTAAAATAAAAGACAATCCAAACGCTTTAATAATTCTAGATGAAATAGATAAAGCTCATCCAAAAATCATTAATCTCTTATATCAAATACTAGAAGATGGCACTATTACTGACGCTAAAAATAATTTTATTAATTTTAAAAACAATATAATCATCATGACAACAAATATCGGTAAAAATAAAAATTCTATTGGGTTTAATACTAATGAAAAAGAAATTAATCAAGAATTAAAAGATAATTTTAATATTGCCTTTTTAAACAGAATAGACGATATAATTACCTTTAATAGTCTAAATAAACAAAATATAACTACTATTATCAATCGAAAAATAGATACTCTTAAAGATAAATTCAAAGAAGCTAATATTACAATATCTAATAGTGTTTTAGAAGAAATAATTAATGAATCTCATTACACTGACTTTGGTGCCCGTAAAATAGATAAAATTATCAAAAATCACTTAGAAAACATTATAATAGATAATCTAATAAATGATAACATAAACATTCATATTGATAGTATTTTTTCTAAGTAAGTGTTATAATATCACTTAGGTGATATTTATGACAAAATCTAATTATGAATTATGCAAAGAAGAACTATCAAAAATTACTTATCCAAAAGAATTATTGCTTCATAGTTGTTGTGCCCCTTGTAGTTCTCATGTAATTACATATTTATCAAAGTATTTTAATATAACAGTTCTCTATTACAATCCCAATATTTATCCTGAAGAAGAATATCTTAAAAGAAAAGAAGAACAAATTAGATTAATAAATAATCTTAAAAGCCCAAATAAAATTACTTACTTAGATTGTGAATATGAAAATGATCTATATGAATCTAAAATTAAAGGTTATGAAACTTGTCAGGAAAGAGGACCACGTTGCACAATATGCTATAATTTAAGATTAGAAAAAACTGCCATGCTAGCAGAAAAATATAACTTTGATTATTTTTGTACTACCCTATCAGTAAGTCCATATAAAAATGCCTCTTTAATAAATGAATTAGGATTTGCATTAGCCAATAAATATAATGTAAAATGGCTCCCATCAGACTTTAAAAAAGAAGATGGCTATAAAAAATCAATTGAATTATCAAAAAAATACAATTTATATCGTCAAAATTATTGTGGATGTATATATTCAAAAAGAGCTGAAGAAGAAAAAAAAGAAAAAGATTTGTAAACATTTTTGTCTACAAATCTTTATTTATTACCATTATTTTACTGCTTGAAAATATCTAAATGCTTCATATCCCATAAATACACAAGCAGATACAAAGAACAATATTGCTATAACTACAAAGAATTTCTTATTTGCAAATCCTGCTCTTTTTCTACTTAAAATTTTTACATCATTATTTATCATCTCATCTGAAGAATTAGAAACAACTTGCGGAGTATTATTAACTACTGGAGCATCTTGTCCAAACTCTCTGATGGAAGAAATGTCATTAGAAACAACTACTTTATCAGAACTAATTTCCCCTAATGCTTCATTCAAATTAACTTCTTTTGAAGCATCAAATACTAATTCATTATTATTAACCTCTAACTTTTCTGGAACACTAGGAGTTATAACAGGAGTAGGCATTGGTGAAGGTATTGGTGAAGGTATTGAATTAACTTGTTCACTAACTGGCAAAATAGGTTCTGGTTCTTTAACACTTGATACAGTTTCAGGTTGTGGAGTATTTTGAATAACTGAAGTTGGTTCTACTGCTTTTTCAATTGATAAAACTGGTATATCTAATTTAACTTCTTTTGGTTCTTCTACCGATTCAACCTTATTAACTACCGGAGCAACAACCTCTGGTATTTTCACTTCTAAAGTATTGTTTTCCTCTTTAGGTAAAGCACTTTCTTGATTATTCTCTAAAGGTAAAACATTTGGTATTGATTCTACCGGCTCAATCTTAGGGCTTTCCATTACTGGAGGAACAAAATTATATTCATTATTTTGCTTCTCTTCAACCTTAGGTGTTTCATCTATTGGATTAACTACTGGTCTTTCTTCAACGACCTTTTCTTGTTCATTGGTATTAAATATTGGAAAAATATCTGCTACTGGTTCTTCAACTTTTACTGGTTGTTGAAAATCATAAAAATCTGTAGCAACCTTAGTGACTGCCTTTTTAACCGTAGTAATATAAGTCTTTTGAACATTAATATTTTGTTCTTTCTTATCAATAATCTTAGAGATTAATTTTACTGTCACACCTGAAGGTAAATTAATTACATCTGTATCGGTCTTATCCTTCTCAGTGTCTACAGAATATTTAATAAGTTCTTTTACTAAATTAGAAATTTTCTCCTTCTCCATTGGATTTTCAATATTAATCATACTACTAGTACCATTAATATTACTAATAAGTTTAGATACAAATATATTGTCGTTATCATTATCTCTTTCTATTGAATATATAAGATAATCACTACCATCAACATCTAATACACAAATCTTATTAGCTTCACGATCAATATTATGTTCATCAATTACTTTAATACTTTTATTTTCCATATTTCCTCCTATAAGCATACAAACATCATGTGTTCCTATACTCCTACTATTAAAGCAAGTATACCATATTTTTTTCTTATATTCAAGTTTTTTTATTAAATATCATAGAAAAAGCACCATGAAAGTGCCTTAATTCTCTTCATTTCTATTAAGTTTATCTACTAGTTCTAGCTTCTTATAATTTTCCTTCTCTTTATCTAACATATGTTTCCTCATAATTTCAATTTTAATTTTATTACCTAAAATTTTATTTTCCATATCGTTAATCTTCCCAATAACTTTCTCGTACTCTAAAAAATCACCCTGATACTTTTTAAACTGTTGATTATATTGAATTTTTAATTTAACTATATCATCCAAAGTACTATCTACAATATTACTTGTATAATCCAAATCATTAATGGCTCTATTAATTTCACTAGAATAGTCAATTGCCTCATAAACTACTTTCTTAGATTCTTCCCATTCTAAATTATTATATAAATTAGCAACAACATTTTTAGTAATTAAAGTCTCTGTTGATATAGCAGGAATAATTCCCTTTAAAGGACTTAACATCAATAATCCAACATATTTAAAAGAATTAAATAGTAATGCATTAAAACCATTTAGCTTATAACTATACACTTCTTTTTCATTTATTTTAGAAATATCCTTATTAAGTCTCTCTAAGTAATCATTTTGTCTGTCTATAAATCTCTTATACTCCTCATCCATTCTAGAAATATTATATACATTTCTCTTTAACCTATCAAAATCTATATCTCTTTCTTTAAGTTTTTGTAATTCTCTTTCTTTTTCTTCTTCAAAGCTTACAGTATCTTCTTCTAATTCATCAATCTTTAAATATAAATATTTATACACATCTAATAGTTTATAATCAGCTACTGTAGCTTTAACTTCATTATTAGAAAATTTATCTTTAAGTAAAATAATATTATCAACTAATTCTTTATCATCAATTTCTAACATATATTCAAAATCATAATTATCCTTTAAAAAATCATATTTTTTCTTTAAAGCATCCACTTTATAAAGCATATCTTTAACAGTAGCTAAAGCTTCTCTACATTCATTTAAAGTCTTATCATCACCATTGACTTCACTGAGTAAATAAAGTTCACTTTGTAATATTTCTAGTTCATTAACTGTCTTAATTAAATTCTTCTTTATTAAATTAATTATTTTTTTCTCTAATTCTTTAGAGTCAACTATATTATTATTTATCTTATCATAAGAGTTATTATTAGCGTTATTAGTATTATTAACACCATTAACATTAATATCAGTATTAATATTTTTATTATCATTATTATTAATACTAGCACTAAACACAGTCTTAAAATTATATTCAGCTTTCTTTTGTTTCTTTTTAATTTCTAATATGTCAATCTGTTCAATTATTTTTTTATCATTACTATATTTAACTTTTGAATTATTTTTTCTAGTTGACACCATGTTGTCTCTTTGATTAGGTTCAGTTATATCATCTTTTTTTGTCTCTTTAATTTCTTTATTTATACTTTCATCAGTATCAAAATGAGAAACATTATCATAAACCATTAATGGAATTGCAGCTATTACCTTTAAGAAATTCTTGTAAATTACGTCGCTATCTTCCATAACCAATTTCTTTTTTCTTAGTTTACTCATTCTAATATTAGTAAGTCTCTCATTAAACTTTCCCTTAATTCCACTCCCACCATTAGCCATACTATCACCTCTAATAACACTTAATATTATATCATAATAACAATGTAAATTAAAATATTTTAAATACTACATAGAGTTAATAATCATAAGAAAAACAAGCAAACTGTAAGTTCACTTGTTTAATTGTATTAATCTAAAAACTTTTCTTCTAATACTTCAGATGGTTCATCATCAAAGAATTCTTTCTCTAATGTATAACCAATATCCATATATTCTTTAGCACCAGTTCCTGCTGGAATAAGCTTACCAATAATAACATTCTCTTTAAGACCATGTAAATTATCAACTTTACCTTTAACAGCAGCTTCTGTAAGAATTCTTGTAGTTTCTTGGAAAGATGCTGAAGCTAAGAAAGAATCTGTTTGAAGAGAAGATTTTGTAATACCAAGTAAAATTGGTTGTCCAATAGCAGGTTTCTTTCCTTGTAAAATTACATCTCTATTACCCTCAGTAAACTTATTAATTGAAACAACAGTACTTGGTAATAAATTTGTATCTCCAGAATCCATTATTCTTATCTGAGAAATCATTCTTCTAGCAATAAGTTCAACGTGTTTATCATTAATATCAACACCTTGAGAACGATATACTTTTTGAACTTCTTTAAGAATATATTGTTGAACAGTATTAGGATCAGTCACTGCAAGTAATTCTTTAGGACTTATATTACCTTCAGTCAATCTATCACCAGCAGATACTTTGTCTCCTTTTTCAACTCTAAGCTTAGCACCATATGCTGATAAATGTTCTCTAACTTCATTAGCATTCTTGATAAATATCTTTGTTCTTCCTTTTTGATCTTCAATCTTAGAAACAACACCATCAATTTCAGCTATAAGAGCTTTTCCCTTAGGAGTTCTAGCTTCAAATAATTCTTCAACACGAGGAAGACCTTGAGTAATATCGTCTCCTCCAGCAACACCACCAGTGTGGAATGTTCTCATGGTTAACTGTGTACCTGGCTCACCAATAGATTGAGCACCCATTGTACCAACAGCTTCACCAATTTCAACTATATTACCTGTAGCTAAGTTTCTACCATAACACTTACAACATACACCATGATCAGTTCTACAAGTAAGTACTGTTCTAATTTCTACTTCTTCAATACCAGCTGCTATAATTTTATCAGCAATATTCTCAGTAATTAGTTCATTTTTATCAATAATAACTTCTTTAGTATTAGGATCAATTACCTTTTTATTAGTATATCTTCCTAAAATTCTATCATAAAGTGGCTCAATAATACCATTTTTCTCATCTCTAAATGCTGATACCTTAACACCTTCAGTAGTACCACAATCCTCTTCTCTAACGATTAAATCTTGTGCTACATCAACAAGTCTTCTAGTCATATAACCAGAGTCAGCAGTCTTAAGAGCGGTATCTGCACTACCTTTTCTAGCACCATGTGTAGATAGGAAGAATTCAGATACTGATAATCCATCTCTAAATGAAGACTTAATAGGTATTTCTACAGGTTCACCATTTGGCTTAGCCATTGTACCACGCATACCAGCTAATTGTACGAAGTTAGAAATTGATCCACGAGCTTTTGAATTCATCATTATGAAAATTGGATTATCTTCATATTCTTCACTCTTAGCATAAGATTCAAGTTCTTTTTCAATATCTTTCTTTGCTTTATCCCAAATACCAATAACAAGATCAAATCTTTCTTTATCAGTAATTAAACCTCTTTGATATTGTTTAGTTATTTTTTTAACTTCCGCTTCAGAATTAGCTATAATCTGATCTTTTTGTTTACTAGTGACAACATCAGAAGCTGCAATTGTAATACCAGAATATGTTGAATATTTAAATCCTTGATCCTTAAGCTTATCTAGCATAATAGAAGTTTCAGTAGTTTTATACTTCTTAAACATTTGAGCAATTATCTTCTCTAATGTACCCTTCTTAAATGCATCAGCTTTAGGTATTTCTTTAATCTTCTCAGGAATATTTTCCCCAGGAGCAATGAAGTATTTATTTGGAGTATATTTTTCAATATTCTCATCAGTTGGTTCATTTACATATGGGAATGAATCAGGTAAAATTTCATTAAATATTAATTTACCTACTGTAGTAACTAAATATTGATCCTTATGTGAATCCAAGAATACTTTATGTTTAAATGAATTTACAGGTACAACTATTCTTGTATGTAAATCAACTTCTCTTCTATTGTAAGCCATAATTGCTTCATTAGAATTCTTAAATATTCTTCCTTCTCCTTCATGACCAGGCTTTTCCATAGTAATATAATAATTTCCTAATATCATATCCTGGCTAGGAGTAACAATAGGTTTTCCATCTTTAGGAGACAAAATGTTATTAGCACCTAACATTAATATTCTAGCTTCTGCTTTTGCTTCTTCAGACAATGGTACGTGTACAGCCATCTGGTCACCATCGAAGTCAGCATTAAATGCTGTAGTAACAAGTGGATGAAGTCTAATAGCTTTACCTGATACTAGTTTTGGTTCAAATGCTTGAATACCTAATCTATGTAATGTAGGAGCACGGTTTAACATAACTGGATGTTCTTTAATAACCTCTTCAACTACATCCCATACTTTAGGATCTCTAGTATCAATCATTTTCTTAGCAGACTTAATATTATTAGCTATTTCTTTAGTCACTAAACCATTAATAACATGTGGTTTAAATAATTCAAGAGCCATCTCTTTAGGAATACCACATTGATACATCTTAAGGTCTGGTCCAACTACGATAACTGAACGACCTGAATAGTCAACACGTTTTCCTAATAAGTTTTGACGGAATCTTCCTTGTTTACCTTTTAACATACTAGAAAGTGATTTTAATGCTCTATTACCAGCACCAGTCACGCTTCTACCACGACGACCATTATCAAACAATGAGTCAACTGCTTCTTGAAGCATTCTCTTTTCATTTTGAATAATAATTGAAGGAGCATTTAATTCAACTAATTTCTTTAAACGATTATTTCTATTAATTACTCTTCTATATAAGTCATTCAAGTCAGATGTAGCAAATCTACCACCATCAAGTTGAATCATTGGTCTTAACTCTGGAGGAATGACAGGTAATGCTTCCAATATCATCCATTCAGGTTTATTACCAGATTTAGCAAAAGAATCTAATACATCTAATCTTTTAACTAATCTAAGTTTCTTTTGACCAGTAGACCCAGCTAATTCTTTTTGTAGAGATTCTAATTCTTTCTCTACATCTAATTCACTAAGTAACTCCTTAATAGCTTCGGCACCCATACCTACTCTAAATGTGTTTCCATATTTTTCATAGTATGCTCTATATTCTTTATCAGATAGTGTTTGTTTCTTAATTAAGGTAGTAGCTCCTGGATCAAGAACAACGTAAGATACAAAGTAAATTACTTCTTCCAAATCTCTTGGAGACATATCAAGACATAATCCAATATAAGAAGGAATACCCTTAACAAACCAAATGTGACTTACTGGTGTAGCAAGTTCAATATGTCCCATTCTTTCTCTACGAACTTTAGACTTTGTAACTTCTACACCACATCTATCACAAACAATATTTTTATATCTTAATCTTTTATATTTACCACAACTACATTCATAATCTCTAGTTGGTCCAAATATCTTTTCACAGAAAAGTCCATCTCTTTCAGGCTTTAACGTTCTATAGTTTATGGTTTCTGGTTTTAATACCTCACCATAACTCCATGCTCTAATATCATCAGGTGATGCAATTCCTATTTTTAAAGCTTTAAATTTATTAGCCTCTAACATTAGAAATCACCTCCCATATCATCAAAATCATTTGTATCTAAACCATCTCCATACTGGATAGGCATATCCAAATCATCTAATTCATCATCAAGAAGATCATTATCCTCTTCTTCATCTTCAAAAATATCTTTATCCGATGCAAACAAATCTGGTTTTTGAATTTCTTCTGCAAGAGGTTCATCATCAGTGTCATCTTCTTTTTCAAGTTCACAAATGCTTACCTCTTCATCATCGTTGTTTATTACTGATATATTTAATCCCAATGCTTGGAATTCCTTAATTAAAACTCTAAATGATTCTGGAATACTAGGTTCTGGTAATGATTGACCTTTAACAATCGCCTCATATACTTTAACTCTACCTATTACATCATCTGACTTATAAGTAAGTATTTCTTGAAGTACATGTGAAGCGCCGTATGCTTCTAGAGCCCAAACTTCCATTTCACCAAATCTCTGACCACCAAATTGTGCTTTACCACCAAGAGGTTGTTGAGTTACTAATGAATAAGGACCAGTAGCTCTGGCATGTAATTTATCGTCAACCATATGATGAAGTTTAATCATGTACATTACACCAACATTAATACGATTATCAAATGGTTCACCAGTTCTACCATCATATAAAACAGTTTTCCCATCAGGATCCATTCCAGCTTCAGCCATCATATTAGCAATATCATCTTTCTTAGCACCATCAAGTACTGGAGTAGCCATATAAACACCTAGCTTCTTACAAGCCATACCCATATGAAGTTCTAGAATCTGGCCAATATTCATACGAGAAGGAACACCCTGTGGATTTAACATAATATCTACTGGAGTACCATCTGGTAAGTATGGCATATCTTCTTGTGGTAAAATTAATGAAATAACACCCTTATTACCATGTCTACCAGACATCTTATCTCCGACTTGAATCTTTCTCTTTTGAATTATATATACTCTAATAACCTTACTTACACCACTAGGCATCTCATCATTATCAGCCTTAGTATAAACTTTTACATCATGTACTATTCCATCTCCACCATGTGGAACCGTAAGTGAAGAGTTTCTAACTTCTCTTGTCTTCTCGCCAAAAATAGCATGTAATAATTTTTCTTCACTAGTCAAATCAGCCATTCCCTTAGGAGTAACTTTACCTACTAAGATATCGCCTTCCTTAACTTCAGTACCAATTCTTATAATACCATTCTCATCAAGATTTTTTCTTGCTTCTTCACTAACATTAGGAATATCACGAGTAATTTCTTCAGGGCCTAATTTAGTATCTCTACATTGAATTTCATAATCTTCAATATGTAAAGAAGTATACACATCATCTTTAACAAGACGCTCATTCATTATAACAGCATCTTCAAAGTTATAACCATTAAATGTCATAAATGCTACAACAACATTCTTACCTAAAGCTAATTCTCCTTTATTAGTACTTGGACCATCTGCAATAACTTGTCCACGTCTTACTTTATCTCCAGCTCTTACTATTGGCAATTGATTAGCTGTCTCACCTTGGTTAGATCTTTCAAATGTTGTAAGTTCATATACATCTTGACCTTTAGCATTTTTTACAATAATCTTTTTAGCATCAACGTATTCAACAATACCATCAGCCTTAGCCACTACTACTGCTCCACTATCTCTTGCAGCTACATACTCAACACCAGTTCCTACATAAGGAGCTTCAGTTGTCAATAGTGGTAATGCTTGACGTTGCATGTTTGCACCCATCAAAGCACGAGTAGCATCATCATGTTCCAAGAATGGAATTAAACTAGTAGTAATAGAAACTACTTGTTGTGGTGATACATCAATATAATCTACCTTATCAACAGGAATAATTACATTTTCTCCATTACATCTACCTGCAACTGTACTATCAGTAATCATATTATTATCATCAACATTAACTGTAGCTTGAGAAATATAAAAATCTTGTTCCTCAGTAGCCGTTAAATAATCAACCCGATCTGTTAACCTACCATTTTCTACCTTACGATAAGGTGTCATAATAAATCCATATTCATTAATTTTAGCATAACTAGCAAGTGAAGTAATAAGTCCAATATTTTGTCCTTCTGGAGATTCAATTGGACAAATTCTACCATAGTGTGAAGCATTAACGTCACGTACTTCAACACCAGCTCTATCTCTAGAAAGTCCACCAGGTCCTAAAGCAGATAATCTTCTCTTATGAGTAAGCTCTGCAATTGGATTAACCTGATCCATAAATTGAGATAATTGACTACTACCAAAGAATTCTTTAATAACAGCTGTCACTGGTCTAATGTTAATTAATGTCTTAGGAGTAACAGTTTCCATATCTTGAGTAGTCATTCTCTCA
>OIZL01000269.1_pt1 | contig 43533 bp, 51 predicted proteins | sample 1588541 | NCBI WGS metagenome assembly OIZL01 (sample SAMN03283285) | human gut metagenome | biome: human-associated habitat; material: feces | host: Homo sapiens | place: Peru | collected 2012 | reverse complement strand
CGGCTCGCCCTCTCCCGCCTGCGTGGGCTCCCAACGCACCTTACAGCCCAGCGGATACCCCGCTACCGGGTAGCACGTCACGGGGTTGCCGCTATCCGCAATGGGCGGGCACAGTGTCTCAATGATATGGCGGCTGCTCCACGGATTTTCGGCGGATACCACGCTATCGTCAATCTGCGGCGCGTCCAGCCCATCCTTGCCCGCAGGACCTTGGGGGCCGATCGGGCCTTGTTCTCCCTGGGGACCCTGCGCTCCGAGGTCGCCCTTTTCGCCCCGAGGCCCCTGCGGACCGGCAGGCCCGATAAAGCTTCCGTCCTCCAGCCCCTGCTTTACGTAGCGGTAGATTTTCTCCGCGTCCTCCGCAGCCCGTTTCGCCGACGCGGCATCCGCTGCCACAGCGTCCCAAAAGGCCTTCTCCGCAGCCGGTACACTTCCAGGCTTGCCCAGCGATTTCCTCACCGTTACCGTGTATGGCCTGCTGTGCTTGGTCTGTCCTTCCGCGCTGCCCACCAGCTGCGCAAAGCCCGTTCCGGGCTTCTCCGTGTCTGCCAGGGAGACGGTCCAGATCAGGTCCCCGTCAGCCTCTTCAAGCGGCACGTTGTAAGGCCGTTTGTCGCCCCGCCGCAGGTAGTGCAGCGCCCACTTGAAGTCCGAATCCGGATTTTCAAAATAGACCTGGGTAACGTTCTCGTCGCCCTCGTAAAAAATATCAATATTTCCGTTTGCATCCGGTTTCACCGGAATGATCATAGTCCCACCGCCTTTCTCCCCTCTATCTTACCCTACTTTCAGCCGTTCCTCTAACCCAAAACCCCGGGTTTCCCCGGGGTTTTTCGTTTATCGCCAGGGCAGCTTCCGCAGCACGCTCTTTCTCGCTTTGGGGTATTCCGCCTGGAACAGGGCATCCTTCTGTTCCGCGCTGATGGGCATCGAATCAATGTACTCAATAACCTGTTCCTGCTTCGTGATATCCTCTTTCCCATCTCCGTCTTCGTCAATGCTGGACAGCCTCGAAACAGTCCGGATATAGCTGTCGTAGGTCTCCGCGGAGATTCCCGCCGGGTGGATGGTTTCGGCGTAGTCCAGATATCTCGCATTGCTCCAGCTGATTTCGTCCCCCAGCTCCAGCTCCGTATCCCACTGCAGAATCAGGTCGTCCAGCTCCTCATCCTCGGCAATGTCCGCCGCGGTAAGCACCTTCCGCACCTGTGCCTCCGTCAGCTCTCCGGCGGCGTAGCCGTCCTTGGCGTCGCCCTTGACATTGCTCTGGAAGGTCTTCAGCGCGTCCGATTCCGCCTCCTGCCGTGTCAGCTTTCCGTCCGCCTCCTGGTTCCGGTCCGCCTGATAGCGGATCAGCTCCTTTTGCACGTCCCCGGCATATCCCAGACCGTTGGCGGCGGCGTTGACGTATTCGGAATAGTCGTACAGCTTTTCCGGGGGGCTTTCCTTGCCGCTCTGGGTCTTCTCCTTCATGCTGTTGGCCTTCTGGTTGATGGCCTTGATTACCTGATCCTGGGTGTAGTGCCCCTCGGCCACGATCTGCTTGATAATGGCCACCCGCTTCGGCGTGTTCCCGTCGATGGCGTACTGTGCCGCCGTCTTGATTCTGGGGTCATTCTCCCGCAGACCCTTTAAGAGGGCGCTTTCGTACTTCTTCTCGTCCCCAAACTGGGCCTTCAGCCGTCTGGCAAGCACGTCCTTCCCCTGAGTGATGGCCTTGTACAGCTGATCGCTGTTGCTCTCGTCCGCCTTCCAGCTGAGGATCGGGAAGTTCTTCCGTGCGCTGTCCTTCATGGCCTTCAGCACGGTGTCGGCGCTCATCTCCGCCCCGTTGCTGGGGTTTCTCGCCGTATTGATAACCGCCTCCACGTCCCGCACAACGTTCTTCAGCGGCAGGCCCATAACCGTTCCCGCCATCCATACGTTGTCCATCCATGCGTCCCGGACCTTCTTCTCCCATTCCTTCTTCTTCTCATCGCTCCACTCATCGTCATACTTTCCGTACAGTGTCGTGATTTTCTTCAGCGCCGTTATCAGGTCAGAGGCAAGGCTCATGTCCGTCCGCTCGATGCTGTAGCCCAGAAGCAGGTTGTTGATGTCCGACAGAACCGGGATGTAAGTCAGCGGATTGAGGGAATCCACGGTCTCCCCCGCAAGACTTGCCATGTATTTCTCCCAGTAGGTCTTGTCATCGTCGTCATCTCTGGCCGCGTATACCACCGATGCCAGCGCCGCGTTCAGCACCGTCGCCACGGCCACACTGCTCATAACCTTCCCTGCCATGCGCTTGTCGCCTCCGGCGAACTTCCGCACCGCGTCCTCCACCATGTTCGCCGTGGTGGTAGGCTCCGCCATAAACGCCGTGGCCACGCTTGCCCAAAAATTTTTGTCTCGCATATTGGCGCTTCTGGAAAATACGGAATCATAGACCTGTGTCCGCGTGATGGTGTCCGTGAACAGCTCTCCCGCCTTTTGCAGCAGAGCCTCCCCGTGTAGTCCCGGGTTCTGGGCCTGGGTCTTCCGCTTGGCTGCCTCCCAGATGGCGCACCATGTCACCTGGTCCGCCATTTCCGGCAGCCACCCGGAGTACTTGTCCACCTTGTCCGTGATCTTCCCCCAGGTGCTCAGCCCGTTCCGACCGATGATGTATTCCAGGGTGCTTCTGCCCATGTCCACGTCAAACCGGCCCATTTCCTTTAAGCCAGCCACAGCCGCATATTTTTTCAGCTGCTTCCAGGTTTCGGCAAACTTCGTTCCCTCTACCTTGCTGCCGATAAAATACTTCGGTTCAATGTAGGCCAGCGCTCTGCCGACGGCGCTTGGCTGCTGAATGGCTACGGACAGGGAAGCGGAAACCGCCGCTTTCTTGAATCCGCTCAGCATGGCTTTGCTCACAGTCTCCCGTGGGTCGGCCCGCAATCCGCCATTCAGGTCCTTCAGGAACTGGTCAATGTAGGTCACAGCCCCCTTGCCCGCCGTCTGCTGGATCATCTGCCTGACACCCATAGTCCGCTTCCCGTCAGAATCGCCCCTCTGGTTCCAGTTGTACACCCGGCGGAAATCTTCCATAGGAAGCACGAAGGAGTGGTACATGCTCATGTCACTGACGTGCTCTGCCCAGGTCTCTGTCAGGGTGCTCAGCTCAATGGCGTTGTTTGCGTGCGGGGTCAGCGTCTTGGTGAATCCGTCGTTCTTCCATGTGTTCCCTGGATTCTCCTGCTGTGTCCTTACTTGCTCGGAGAAAACGTCACTGGATTTCAGCGGCCAGTAGGTTTCCTCTCCGAACTTCTTAATGCCGTACAGCGCCATGTTCACCTCGTCGCCCTTGGCACCCATGATCTTTGCCAGATACTGCTGCATCTCAAAGGCGAATTGCCGCTGCTCCTTGGTCAGGCTTCCTGCAATGGCATCAATGGTCTCGTCCGTCAGCGTGTAGGCGTTGGCATCGTTGTAGGTGGTTTCTCTGGTAACCCCCAGCGGTCCCTTGGTGAAACGTTTGGTGTTCTCTCCCAGTACAATGCCGCCTCTGGTCAGGTGCTCCCGGGCCTGAGGCCGCAGGCTGTAGGCGTACAGGCTCATGAGCTCGTCCAGGCTCAGCTGGAATTTCCGCCCGTCCGCCGCCGTGAACTCCTTCAGCTCGTTCAGGTCCCACTTGGAAAATCCGTTCTTTTCGGCGGATTCCAGGAAGAACTTCCGTGCTTCCGAAACATCCCGGTAGAACGTGTCCTCTCCCTTGCGCAGGTTGTCGTACAGCTCGCTCATCACCGCGCTGCCGATTCGCTCAAAAGCGTATACCGGCTTCTCGTTGTTCCAGAAGAATTGGTCAATGTTTCTGCCTATTGCCGTCTGATTGGGGTTTTTCTTCTTCATCAGGCTCAGCTCTGTGGTTGCCCGCTTCACCATTTCATCGATCCGCGCATTTTTTCCTGCCACGAAAGCCTTGTTGGCATTCCGGATGGTGGTCAGCAGCGCCGTGTAGGTGTCCCGCACCGCCTTCAGCTGTTTCAGCGACAGATCCTTGTAGGCCGTGTTCCCGATGGTCTCTTTTGCGTCCTCAATCAGGGCTTCAATGTTGCTGTCATACAACCCGCCGTCCTGCCCTTCCAGCTTGGCGTACTGCTCCTGCAAAGATGTCAGCGCCGCCTTCATGCTGATGTCCCTGCCCGTCAGGTCGCCGATCTTCCGGTTCAGGTCCGCGATTTTCTCGGCGTTGTCCTCCGGGTTTCCCTCCAGCTTCCGCAGCTGCTCCGCATACTTCGCCAGCCGGTCCGCGTTCTGCCCGGTCTTGCTGTCAAGGATCACCCCGTTGATGACCTTCATAGCCATGGCCACACTGCTCTGCAATTCCTGCGGCACATGGGTAGTATTGGTTGGCCGCAGCAGCATCCGGTTCAGCGTGTCGATAGTGTTCTGTAACTTGTGCCGTTCCTCGGTTCTGTGTCGGCTTTCCACCTTTTCGTGGGCTTTCTGGGTGTTCTGCTCTTTCAGCTCCTTCATCTGCTTCTCATAGCTCCGCTTGATGTCGGCCCGCTCAGTCTCCCACAGCCCCTCCTGGGCCTTCTGGATAACCTCCTGCTGGTATTTCAGGGCTTCCACCGCAGCCTTGCCCCGCTTCCGCTCGGCCTCCAGGTCGTACTTGTGGCTCCGCTCCATGGCCTTGGCTTCCTCGTCCCAGCTCCTGCGCAGCTCCTTCATTTCCTGCTTGTGCTGCTGCTTCAGGTCTGCCAGCTGCTGCTTCAGCGTATCGGAAACACTCTCAATGGGCTTGGCGTCCAGAAATCCCATGAGAATCCTCTGGGTCAGGTCTGCCTTGGTCTCTGCCTTGTAGTACTGGAATTCCGTCTCGCTGTCGGCCTCGGCGCTGTTGGCCCAGGAAACGATATTCGCGATCCCGTCCGGCATATCCGCCGCCACGGTCTCGGCATCAAACCGGTCCGGGAACCGTGCCGCCGCCTCCTGCCACAGCTGGTCAAGGCTGGTCTCGGCGTTTTGGTCAAGGATAATGCTGCCCTTGATTGCCCGCTTGAAGTCGTTCAGGCTTCCGTATGTGTATTCAATGTCCCCGATCTGGCCGTCGCTCAGGCTTACCCGCCGTTTCTTCAGAAAGTCCAGCACCTCCTGTGCGTAGCCGTCCCGCTCCGCCTGATGGTGTTCCAGCGCCCGGTCCGCCAACTCTCCGGCCTTTTCCTGCATGGTGTCGTAGTCCATCTCCACCGTCACAAGATCCCGGTAGAAGTCGTTCAGCTTCTTCCCGAACTCGCCGTCTTTGGCGTTCACCGATTCCAGAATGCCCTTCGCAATGGCGTTCACGCTTTCCCGGTCCCGCAGATTCTTCCTGTTCCCCTGCTTCTGGATCTGCACAACCTGTTTCAGGTACTCCGCCTCCGCCTTCAGTTCCTCATTCTTCCGCACCAGCCTGTCCACCCGGCTCTCCCCACTGTTCCGGGAAGAGTACCGGATGTCCGGGGTCCCCGTAGGGTTCTCGTTAGAAACCAGCTTTGCTTGTTCGGAATCCAGCACCGCATAGGAATTCCCGCCGAATTCTTCATCCGTTACGATCAGCCCGTCATAGCCATTCTCCCGCAACCAGTCCACAAAAGCGTCTGCCGCATGTCGGGTCGTGGTGTAGTCGCCATATTCATAGTCGTCCTGCATCTGTTCGGCATTCTCGGCGTGTTCCCTGATTGCCTCTGCCAGCTCGGCCAGGCTCGTGGAATAGGGATTCTCAATATTTATGTACGCCTGAATCTCCCTGCCGCCCAGGGTGTCCCCAATATCATGGTCACTGAACCAATGCCCAACCAGTGCCGTCGCCGCCATAGCTGCGTCCGTGGCATTGCCCAGAGCGTTCCCGCCCAGCCGGTTTCGGTCAAAGCGATAGAACTCGCTGTCCGTCCTGTGGTACACCGGCAGCAGATTCCCGTAATCATCCCGCACTTCGCTATTCTCAAAATACCGCTCCTGATTCTCCGTCAGCGTCTTCCCTTCCGCATCCTGCGCATTCCGGGAAGAATACCGCACCCCTGTATACCCCACAACATCAGAAAATTTTTCTCCGTAGAGGTTGACATTCTGCTTGTTGTATGTTATATTTCCAATGAAACCACTTTGAAGCAGTTCGATAGGCATTTGGAAGCCTATTGTCCGAAGCAACGAAGTGGTTCTTTTTTTGTCTGCATACAGCACAAAACTGTTCTCCAAAAAGGTTACTCCGTTGGTTTTCGTGTAGGCGCTCGTTACCTTCTGCATATCATTCAGAACAAAATGGTTTTCAGAAGGCCGCAGGTCGAATACAGTCAGCACCGGCATTCCGTTCTGCCCCTTTACGGAGCCAAACAGCACCATTCTGGTGTTTTGTCGTCCGCCTCTGCCCACATTCCGGCTTTTCAGAATCAGCGTTGGGTCATTCAGAATTTGCGGAATCTGCTTGATTTCATTCAGTGTGATTTCCGGATGCTCCTGCAAAATCTTCTGAATTTTATCCCCGTTCATGTAAATATCGCTTTCAATGGCCCCCAGGCCTTGCAAAACCTCACCTGTGCTGCCCAGCTCAAACCGAGCACCGCTTTCCATGCCGTCCCGGTTCCATTGGTCGATTTCCTGTGCGAACGTTGCTGCGTCTGCCTGGTACTGCCGCGCAGAATACCTCTCGCCCCCCCGGGCGTTCTTTTTTTGCCCGTCCTGCAATTGGTAGTTCTCCCCGGCCTCGCGCACCGCCTCGGCCCAGGCCTGGGCAATCTCTGCATTGTCCTGCACCGCCCGCTTGAGCATCCGCCCGATGTCGCTGTCCGGGTCACTGTCGCGGTAGGCGTTTCGCAGCTTTTCCACAAGCCCTGTGAAAAAGTCCTTGATCTTCTGCCACAGCGTCCTGTCCTGCTTATAGATTTGCTGGGATAGCCGGCTGGCCGCGTCCGTATCCGTCAGGATCGTCTCACTCATCTCGGCAATGGTTTCGTCGTAGGCAATATTTTGCAATTCCGTTTCGGAAAGATTTTTGTATTCCTCCATCTCCGAAAGCCGTGCCAACTGCCGGGCGAGCAAAGAATCATAGCTGATTCCCTTGCTTTCAGCCGCCGCAATGATCAGCTCTGCATAGGTTTCAAATTTGGCAGGGGAGTAGTCCTGAATAAAGTGGGTCGTCTCGTGGGCCAGCGCGTAGGCCACAGCACCCTGCCCGTTGTCGCCCGCGTTCAGGTCAATGGCTATGCTGCCGTCTGCCTTTCGGTAAATGCCGTTGGGCTTCCCGGCCTTCCGCTCTGCCTCTGTGCTGGCGTATACCTCGATGTTCAGTCCGGCCGCCGCCAGCGCCTTGGCCGCCGCCATGCCGGTCTGCTGCTGCTTGTTCAGGTTCCGGATGCTCTTGGCGCTCTCCTGCATGGTAACGCCGCTTTCCCGCGTCCCAGCCTTTCCGCTGTCGATCAGCGCCGACTGCTCTCGCACCTTCGCCGCCCGCCGCTGCTTTCCGGCCTCCCAGGCGGCTCTCCGCTGGGTCTCCGGCAGCTTTGCCGCGTCCGAATATCCCGGGGTATCCTCAAATTTCACCCCGTTCATGCCCCGGTAATAGGCGTTCTGGATGGCTCTTGCATAGGCCGAGCTGCTCAGCCCACTGTCGTCAATGCCGTTTAGCAGGCTTCTGGCCGTCTCCGTATCCGTCTGCATATTGCTGATGGCCGCGTAAACCGCAGCCTCGCCGCTGTTGCCGTAGGAAACGTCACTGGCCGCGATTTCCTGCCCGTCGTCCGTGTTCAGGTACAGAACCCCGTTCTCCACCTTGGCAATGGGTTCACTGGCAAGGATGTTGATGGGCTCGCTGTCGCTCTTTCGGAACGCCTGTCCGGAGTTGTCGCTGTCGAATTCCGCCTTTGTCTCCGGTGCAATGCCCAACACACTGCTCTGCACGTTGCCGATGGTTCGCATGGAGGCCTCCACGCTGGGTTTTGCGTTCTCCTGCAAGGTCTCCTTGCCGCCCACGCTGTTCAGGATTTCCTGGGTCAGCTTCTCCCCGCCGATCATGCGCATATAGGCCTTGTCTCCCGGCAGGGTAGCCGTGCCGTCATAGACCCTTGTCAGAACATTCAGCGCGTGCTTCTTGTTCTGAATGCCCCGCTGCCCTTCCAGGTACTTTTCAGCCGCCTTTCGGAACTGCGCCGTCTCCGCGCCTCTGGCTTCCCGTCCCGCCTGCTGGGCGATCTGGGTCGCCACCTTGCCGGTTCGGTAGGTGTTCCGGAAGGACTTATCCCCGGTGCTTGCCTTGCTTGCCACCTCGGCAGCCGCCTTTTGCAGCTTGGCCCGCTTCTTCTCGTTGGTCAGGCTCGCCGCCTGCTCCTGCAAGTCCACAGCCCGCCCGTTCTTCTGCAGCTCCTTGCCCACGGCATAGTTTTCGGCAACGCTGCCGATAGCCTGCCCGCCTACCGCCATAGCCCCCGCAGAGATTGCGCCGCCGTAACCGGCCCACACAATGTCCTGAATGTTGTCCAACGTGGCCCGCTGCCGGGCTTCCTGTTCCGTCATGCCCTGGGCCATGTATTCCCGGGTTGCCGTCTCCGTGTCGCTGTTCTTGCCCATGACAATGCCGTCCCACAGGATGTTGCCGATTTCCGTAAAAACCTCCTCGGAGGCCTCCACGCCCATCTGAACCGCCAGCTTCTTTGTGAACTCCTTCAGCGTCGTGGCCGGATTGTTCAGAATATTGGTAAAGAACGCTTCCATGGATACGTCTTCAAACAGTGCTTCCAATACGCCGGAGCCGATGGCCCCCAGGGCAATCTGTGCGGTGGTTGCCCCTTTCAGCTGCATCTCCTGCGCCCGGTCTGCAAAAGCGCCCAGACCCATAACGGTGGTGTAGCCGCCCACGTGCATATCAAAAGGCCCCACAGGAATTCCAAGGCCCTGCCCGAAGACCATGCCGCCCGCCAAGCTATCCGCACCACTCATAAGTGCCTGGAAGGTCTGGTTTGCAAATTCTCCCGCCTTTGCCGCAAATGCCTCACCGTACTTGTCCGCCAGCTGGTCTTCCGTCCAGTCGCCGATATCCTGCCCCACGGCGCCCCGGATGTAGGAAGTGTACCGCTTGAAAAGCCCGCTGCTGCTGTAGGGGTTCTTTCGGCCTGCAATCAGGTCTGCCGTAGTGCCCATGGCCGCGGGAATGGCACCAACCAGGTTTGCACCCACGCTCGCCGCCACCATGCCGGTCTTCTCCAGCGCACTGGCGTTCTCAATACCCTGCACCATCCCCGCTTCATTCCGCCGGGAAAGCTCAATGTACATATCATCCAGGTACTGGTTGGCGGCCTCCTGCCCCTGTTTTCCCTTAATATAGTAGTAGGTCTCCACCTCGTTGTCCGTCAGAAGATCCCAGTACCCGTCATTCCCTGCCATAACGACGTTGTTCAGCTGCACGTTGGAACTGTTCACGGCGTCCTGTTTCTGCTCCGGTGTCAAACTCCGCCACAGGCCCAGCCGGTCCTCCGCCACAGGCTCCGTGTCGCTGGTATACCGGAGCGTTCCGGGAACATAGTCCGGTCTCTGTGCCTGGGCGTCCTGCGCGGCCTGTTCCTCGTTCTTCTTATTCTCCCAGTCTGCAATGCTTTCATATCCGGGCCCCGTATAGCTGGTGTCCGTGCCCTTGGCTGCCTCGGATGTCTCCCCGTACTTATCAACCTTCCCCCAGGTTGCATTGTATGCATCCATCCGGTTCCGTGCGCTCAGCAGCGCGTTCTCCGCCGCCGTGACCTTCTCCCGCGCCTGATTGTACCGGCTGTTCAGGTCTTCTTCGTATTCGTCAGAGTACGCCCCGCCGTCGCTGTCCCCCTTGTTATGGATGCGATATTCCTGATCAACAGGCGTAAACGCCTTCTTCGCTGCCACATACTCCGCCAGCGCCCTCTGGGCCTCCTTGGCGTCATTCTGTGCCGATTCCTGCCGCAGTTTCCGGGCAGACGCATCGTCCAGTCCGTAGCTCTGTGGGTCATACCCTACACCGAAATTCGTATACCCGCTCCGCACCCGGTCGAAGTCATCCTTCGTCCCGAATCCTGCGTAGTATTGGTTTTCGGCCTGTGTCCTCTTGTTGTAGTCAAGCAAAGCATTCCGATATTCGGTCATGCCGCTCTTGTCCCCGGTGTAGGCATCGTATTCCCGCAGTAAAGCGTTGATCTCCGCAGCGTTTCCACCGGAAGCGTCCGCGGTCCATTCCCCGTTTCTGGAAGCCGCGGAATTTCCCACCTTGCCGATTACATCCATGACCCGCTGGCCATAGTCGGATTCAGGGGTGTATGCCGTTTCCTGCCCCTGCTGCTTTGCAATGAACTGCTGATAACTGTTCATCAGGCCGCTGCTCTTCTGCCCGCTCTGCTGGGTGCTTTGCTGGTTGCTCTGCTGACCGCCCTGTTTTTTCTTCTCCTGCTCTTCCTTGAATTTCTGGAATGTAGATAACGTTGCCATATTGTCTCCTTACTTCCCGGAATTGGCGTGCATATATTTGGTACTCCACTTTCGGATGTCGTTTGCCGTAGCGCCGTTCTGCTTTGCTTCCTGGGCAAAATAGTAAAGTTCTTTCTGGGTTGCCCCGTTCTTGGCCATGTAGGCGTATTGCTCTTCCAGCGTCATTCCACCTTTTCCGGGGTCTGGCTGCGGATTGTAATTTCTCGTGTTCCCGCTGCTCGCTGCCGCCACCTGCTCCACCGGCGCATAGCTTGGCACATACGCCGGATGCAGCTTGTCCCACTGCTCCCGGGTCATGCCAGCCCCCCGAAGCTCATCGTCCGTGGGGGTGTACCCCTTCGCCGCCAACTCCGCAAGGCGGGCATACATTGTGTTGCTGATGCTTATGGCCTGGCTCAGCTCCGTGTCCGCCCTGCCGGAGAGATAGCTCCTGTCCGTATTCCACTGGTTCACCCGGTCAGCCCAGCGGCTATAATCCGTGGAATCCGCATCCTTGTACAGGCTGTATTTCTCCTTCTCCGCCGCCGCGTCCCGGTCGTACTTGTCCAGTGCCAGCTGGTACAGCTCCGGAATTTTGTCCGTCAGCCCCTGCATATACTGCCCATAGGCCTGCTGCCCAACGTTCTGGGCGTAGGTGTTCCCGTAGCCGCCGGTCAGCGCCGCCGCCTGCCCCATGGTGTCCTGCATGGCCTGTCGGCCCATCTGGGTGTACCGGTCCTTGTACTGCTGGTACAGGGCGTCAGCGTTCACGTCATATTGGAAGGGCTTCCGGCTCGTGATGCTCTGCATCACCTGGTCAATCTGCCCCTGGTACTTGCTCTGATAGTCTCCCGGCTTGGCGGTCAGATGGCTGTCCAGCGCCGCCTGGCTCTGCTGCAGCCGGTCAAGATAACTGCCGTCATACAGTTCTTTTTTTTTGGTCGTCTCTGCCATACTGTCCTCCTTTGTAAAAGAGCCGCAGCACTCGCCGCGGCTCCTGTTCTGTTAGACCTCGCTGTCTTCCGTCTCGTCAGCGCCGTAGACCGTCTCCACCAGGGCCGTCAGCTCGGTGTATTCGTCGTCACTCAGCCGATTGACGGCGTAAAACACGTCCAGCTTCTTCTGGGCGGCCTCGCCGGTCTTGTAAAAATGCTTGGTGATCAGGGTTTTCATGCTCTTGTACATATTTTTTCTTCCTCCAAATAAAAAATTTATGGATACGGCAATCACCGTTTATCCCTCCTCAATTGCGGCCACATCGGCGTTGTACACATCCTCCACCATGGCCGCCATGGCCTCCACCAGCTCCGCGTTCTGGGCCGTCAGGCTTTGCACCTGCTCCCGCTCATACTCCCGCTGCACGGCGTCCAGCTCCGCCCAGGGCTTCCAGGGAGATACCATTTCGCCTGTAAATACCGTGCCATCTTCCCGTGTCCAGGTCTGCCCGGCAGGTACATAACGGTATCCCTCAATATAGGCGGCGCACTTGCCATCAAAAAAGGCTGTTTCCACTTCCACCAAACCATTGCCAGGAGATGTGTGGCACTTATAATCGCTGTCAATATAAATCGTCATACTCGTCACCTCATGTAAGCCACATCTTTGTAACATTTATTGTTACGGCCCAGCTGGCGACCGCAAAACATTGAATATAACCCGACTGAATTGCGGATATATCAAGCACTGTTTCACTTGTTCCTATACCCGCAGACGCAACCCAGTTAGGTTCACCAGCAGCCAGGTCTTTAATACCTGTGACACCAAACTTTCCGAAAGCCCTATCAGCAATGCAATGCAATTTTGTGAATCCTGTAAGATTAATAGTCTTTTGCGTCGATACAATTGGCCTGGAATTCGCAACTTTGAGTTTAAGTGTAGCCCCAATCTCCGTTTGATTGTTTCCAACCCATCCACCAGTTACATTTACATATTGATTGCCATTATCAAACAATGGGACACCCCAGGAGCTGGAAAACTGAATCCACGTATTACTATGGCATACGTAAGCATCGACATCCACCCAGTTTCCGGTGGAACCTTGTACCTGCTGACAACGGTATGGTTTCACCTTCATGGAATTTACGATACCGGAAACCTTTGTGCTGAAAACCTGGATTATGCTGTTCGTTGACGATGGATTTACGCCTCCAAGATTACCGGTAACCATAACGGTTCCAACGACGGCAGTACTCCATGGGGCATCATTGAACAAAAACCTAGTCATCGCCACCGAGGACTTGGCCCAGATTCGCCCTTCCTTCTTGGCCGGTTCCGCCGTCTGGCATACTACATCGTAGTACAGCTGGCTTCCCCCGCCGTTCCCATACAAAAAGCACTGTCCCATTACCGCATCACCTCGATCTGAATGGGGATCGCCGTCTCCGGCTTGTCCTCAAAGCACGTAAACTGAATGCCGCCCGCCGCAGCCACGCCCCGGCTCACGCAGCCCCAGGCCTCCCGCTGGGCCTGGGCCGTGGTGTTGTCCGCGTCATACACCGGCACCACATGGGGCATGTCCGATGCCAAAATGCCGCTTACCGCCACCGTCTGGGTGTAAGGCCCGGAACCGGTCCAGCCGGTGCCGACGGTCGCCGTGAAGGTCTTCCGTTTTCCGTCCACATAGCCTTTTGTGGCTGCATCCGCATCCGCAGCAGGGGATTTCACGTTGGCCAGTGCATTTCCGCCCAGGTCGATGTTCCCCGTCATGGTGCCGCCGGATTTCAGAAGCGCATCTATTTTCAAGTTTCCAGTTTCATCCGGCCCATTGCCGTTGATACTTTTCAGGAACCCGGTATCCACATACCGTTTCCGCACAGCGTCCCCATCCGCCACCGGGTCAACAAGTCCGGTGATCTTCCGCCCGTCCATGTTGATATCCCCCGCCATGGTGCCGCCGTTGGTAGAGAGAAAGTTCAGCTCTCCAATCACGTCTTCCAGGTCGTCATAGCTGATAATCGCCCCGTCCTTCGTGGCCACATACCCCGGAGGAATAGGCCGCTCTATCACCGGGATTTCCAGCCGTCTGTCCGTGGTGGTGCCGATTTCCGTGGACATGATCAGCGCGTCCACGATTCCGGCCTTCTGGATCAGCAGATTCGGGATGTAGCATTTGCCGTCCTTGGCAAACACGCCGTAAACCGTCTCCGGGTCTACCCGGAAACAGAAGTCCACCCGGGTAACGTCGTCGCTCACTTCCAGATATTGCTTCGTGTCCCACTGGAAAAGGCTTTCTTTCCCGTCAGGAAGTCTTGCGTACATCCTCTTTCCCTCCGCTCTTGTTGATGATCTCCGCCACACGGAACAGGTAGCTCCACATTTGCTTCAGCTGGTCCTCTGTGCTGCCTGTAGGCATAGGCGGCGTTGGAATCTTAATACCCACAAACGTCACTGCCTTTCTCGTAGATTTTGGAAATGCTGTAGATTTGCATGGTCCCGAATCCTGTGATTCGAATCCGGAAGTGGTCACACCGTCGGGGCTTCACTGGCAGAATCTCGCTTTTGATTCGGTTCCCGGTGATGCTGCCGCATGGCAGCCACTCCCCGTTGGAATCGTACTCTATGGAAAATTGGGCCGTGGCCCCGTCCTCCAGTCTCAGCCGCACGGCAAACCGGCTCACATATTTTTGCCCTGCGTCCGAGTACCCGATGATATTGGTCGTCGCGCTCCATTGCACCCGCTTTTCTTTCGGTCCCGCTGCCTTTCCGGTAGCCCCCAGAAATTGCTTGGTGTCCGCATCCAGAATGTACAGCTCGTCTAAAAGTGTGGCCATGGCCAGGGCGTGGGTGCCGTCCTCCTTCACCCAAATGCCGTTCTTTGTGTCGTATACGAACAGGTTCCATCCAGTCTCCCCGTGCATGGATAGGTAGTATTTCCCCCGCAGGCTCCCGCCTACGGCCTCAGAGAACAGTTCATTCCCCAGGGAGTACCCCGTGTTCTCCGGCAGACTGCCGTCATACACGCATACACCGCTCCTGGACTTGAAATACAGCCTGTCGTTTACCACCTGTAAACTTCTGCTGCACCCTTCCTGCACGCCTTGGCAGGCCGTGTCCTGAATCTGGTGTGCCCCGCCCTCGTCCACATAGACCTTGTGCAGGTGGTTTTCTTTCCAGAAAAGGGGGTACCCGAGATAGGTGATAGCCCCCGTCCACTTGCCGTCCGTGCCCACGCTGGCCCGGTAACTGTCCGTGGAGATTCCGGCGTAGCGCTCCCAGTTCTTAAAGTCGCCCAGGGCGCAGCAGTAGATTTCATTGATGGTTTTCCCGTCAACCAGGCCGTACTTGCAGCCCCATATCCGGTTCTGACACTCGCACACATAGTCCATATCCGGCATTTTCCGCTGAATCCGCAGTTTTCCCGCCGCCACCGTCACCGTCTGGGGTACAAGCCCAATGACCACAACGCTGTCGGCGCTGACCCCATATAGAATCTTGCTGCCGTCCAGCTCTTCCTTCCCAGTGCCGGACAGGGTCACGCCGTCGTTCTCCGCGAACTGCTTTCCAATACCGGTGCAGGCAATTTTGCAGTAAACGGTTTCCACCGCCGTCCAGCTTCCCGTGCTCTCCGCCCAGACCTTCATAGCCTCCTTTTCCCCGGAGGTGTCCAGCCAGTATTGTCCGGCCTTTGGGTTCTCCGGAGCTGTGGCGGAGGCCGTGTAGTCATAGGCGGCCCCATCTGCCATGCACAGGCTTATGGTTGCCTCGCTGCCGTTTGTCCAGTCAGCTTCGATCTTCCCGCAGTCCGTATAGTCCTGGGTATTGATATAGGCCTTGTCCGGCAGAATCAGGATGTAAGCACCCATGCTCACCAGCGTCTTCTCGCTGTCCGTCAGATGTACCCCAGCATCGATCAGATGGTCTGTCAGATCCTCGCCGCCATAGAACAGGTTTCGGTTGTCCACCCATACCAGCTTATCCTTTGCCATCAGCCCATTGGGCTTTACCAGCACATCCAGCAGCGTCCGCTTTTCCCGGGAAGCCAGCAGGGGATAGTGGTCAGAGGTGAGATTCAGCATATCGGACATGGAACCGTCTGTCCCTCTTAGATTCCTGTCCAGCCCCGGGAACTGCTGCGTCAGCTCCTCGCTGCGGCTTATTTCCGCCATTGTCGGCAGTCTCATGCCTCACACCTCCTAAAAGTACCGGATTCTCGTCCCCTTGGGCTTGTGCGTCCGGTTGTACCAGTTTGCAAACGCATCATACTCCGCCTGGAACATGGCGGCGGAATTGTTGTACTTCCCGAATTCTGCGTTGGCATAGTCGATCTGGCATTCCAGCCAGCTGAGATACATTCTGTCCCAGGGCTCGGGAACCATCAGCACAGTGTCCTGGTCGTCCAGCCCATATGGGAGGAATAGAATGTTCTCCCACCCTTCGTGGGTGTCTATGATTTCCGCCTTGATCCTGCCGTCCAGCGCGTTCAGCCATCCCAGCTTATCCGATACGCTGTAGGCGTTGGGCTTCCGGCTGTCCACGGAAGCAATGGCCTCCCGGACCGTCATGTTACACCTCGCCTGGATGGGATGCCTTGGACACGCTGGATTCATATTCCAGCGCCTTGGCCAGCATCTCCTCGCTGCGCTGGATGACCTCCGCCACGCCCGCCGGGACATCCACTTCCTGTCCCCTCTTGATCAGATAGCCAACACCGTTCAGGCCAACGTACATGTCTTCCTTCTGGTCTCTCGTCAGAGGCAGGCGAATCCGCACATACTTTCCCCTGGATTCCTCCACGGTCTCCGCCGCGGTATTTTCCACGGTCTCCGCCGCGGTATTTTCCACGGTTTCCTTCACAGTCTTTTCTTTGCTGGTTGCCATACATATGCTCCTTTCATGGTCAGGGGCGGTTTCCCGCCCCATGTGTCAAATCAGTTTGCCTTCGCCGTGTCGGAGAAAGCGCCGCCGCTCTCGATGCGGATCATGTAGTTCTGCTGCAGGATCTCCGCGGTCTGCATGGCCTTCCAGCCCACGGTGCTGCGCTGGTCCAGAGGGTCAGCCGTACCGGCAGAACCCAGCTGCTTGATCATGGTCTTCAGGCCGCCGCCGGTTACCTCGGTGATGCCATAGGCGTTCTCACCCAGCACCAGCGTGCAGAACACGGCGGGCTTGGTGGAGGTCTTGACAATCAGCGCTTCGCTGCTCTCCACGAACCGCACACCGGCAATTCTGCCGATCTCGCCCTCGTACATATTCTCGGCGCTGGTATACTTGTGCATCTCCTCCCACTTGGGGTCGGACATCAGGTCATAGGCCGCGTAGGGGTGGATGATGGCCACATAGCTGCCGCCGATTTTGGGCACGTTGTTGGCCTTCAGGGTGGCCACGGCCTTCTTGATCTCGTCCACGGTCAGCTTGCAGGTGGCGTCAATGTCCGCCCGGGAGGTCACGGCGGTGGTTCCGGTAGCGCCTACCTTGGGGCAATACTGCACGTTGGTGCCCGCCTGCAGGATGTTCCGGGTAATGGTGTCCAGGGTCAGGCCCGCCTGATTGCCGATGGCCTTGGTGGCCTCCAGCACGTTGTTGTCGATGGCGGTCAGGTCCAGCACATCGGACAGCGCCACATAGTCGCCGTACTGATGCACCTCCGCCTCGACGGCGGTCACCGTCAGCTTCCGACCGTCGGGGGTCACGCCTTCGGTCAGAGGGGTCAGGGCCTTGGGAAGTGCGCCGTACCGCCGGAACTCGATCTTCTTTCCGCCGTTCTTGGGAATGGGCCGCTTCTGGCCGAACTGGCTGTGGATCAGGTTGGGCTTTGCGCTTTCCAGCAGCGTCCGGTCGTAGAAGGTCTTGTTCTCGGCGGACAGGCCGGAATCGGTGGTTACGTTGGTGTTCAGGTCGCCCGCAAACAGCTGCAGGCTGCCCATAAAAATAAGGTTTCTGATGATTTCCATGGTATCTCCTTTCGTTTTAGCCGAAGGAAATACGCTCGCCCCGCATAATGCGGTCCATATAGGCTGTAAATTCGCTTCGGCTCATGTTGCTTACATCTACTTTCTGGCTTACTGTGGGGCCGTTCCCCACGCCGCTTTCGGTTGGCCTCCGGCTTCCGGATGCCACGCTGGCGGAGAGCTTCTTCTGGGCCTCCGTCGTGGCCTTCTCCATACCGGCCTGCATGATGTCGTCGTGGTATCTGGCCCAATAGGCACTCTCCACGTCAACGCCGCTCTGCAGCATGGACACAAACTGCGCGTCTTCCAGACAACTTTCCAGATCCAGCCCCGGAAATTTCTGTTTGGCCTGCTCTGCCTGGGTTGCCCACCTTGTGTAGGTCTCCCGGGCCGCTGCCTCCCGCTGGGTCAGCTCCTGCTGCCGCTTCAGCATGGCATTTTCCCGCTCGGCAGTCCGCAGGGCCTTCAGATTCTCCACGGACATCCCTTTGTCCGCCGCCTCGGCCTGCCACATCTGCTCATCGTTGTCCAGCGCCGCCATCAGGCCGTCCACGTCCCCGGCGTCCACGCTGTACTTCTGCCCCAGCATCTGCAGCAGCGGCTCGGTCTTGGCCAGCCGCTCCTCGTTGGCCTTGGCTCCCCGCATCCGCGCCTGAATAGTCTTCTGTACCCGTGCGTCGTAGTCCGCCTTGTACTTGCCCTTGATCAGCTCGTCGAAAGTCGGTTCCGCGGTTGGAGCCTCTGCGGCTGCTGCCTGTGCTCCCGTCTGGCTCCCGGCGTCGGAGCCTCCCTCGCCCGTTCCGGCCCCTGCGCCTTCCGCGAACAGCTGCAGTTCCTTTAGCCGGATGATTTTTCCAAACAACTTCATAGGTTCCTCCTCTGCGGGTTAGGCCCGCGGCTCCATGTCTGCGGGTTCGGCCCGCGAATCCTCGGTTTTATCTTCTCGGCTTTCGCCGTTCCCGATGTAATAAATTTTGATGTTTTTGGGGTAGTTCCCGGCCAGCATCTCCATGCCCCGCCGAATTACCCCCCACTGTGCCCGGGCAACCTCCATATTCACCGGCTGAATCCGCACAGTGGCTTTCCCGGGCATCAGCTCCACCGTGGGAGAAGCGTACAGCCCATAGTCATTGTCCAAATCCATGGCCAGCTGTGCCGCTGTGTAGGTCAGCGCCGTGGCGGCTGCGCAGATCAGGTCCCTGCCGTATTCCGCGCTGTTGGCGTGGCCGTACATATCCAGCCACAGCGCCCCGCCCATATCCCCAAATGTCACGCGAATCATGCCCTTACCTCCTCAATCAGCCCGGAGCCGTGGAGTTCGCCACCCGCTCCCGGGCATTTTTGGTAATGCTGCTCTCTCCGCCGGAGCTTTCCGTGCTTCCGCCTCCCGTGGGCGCTTCCGCCGTATCCTGCACCGGCCCCATAGCCGCCATCATGGCCGCCTGCTGCATCTGATACATCATCTGGTTCTGCTGTATCCGCTGCACCACCTGGGTCTTCCGGTCGAAGTCCATCATGTCCAGACAGGCCAGCGCCTGATCCGCCAGCTGCGGGTTGAAGAACCCCGCCGAATAGAAGCTCATGGCCATCTCGTTCTGGCTCAGCCGGGAGTAGGGGCTTGCCTTTTCGGAGGAAACGCTGATGTCAAACACCGGCAGCCGGTACCCCATGTCCACGCCGAAGGCCGCCCCCTGCTGCTGGGGCTGAAGCCCCGCGTTGCTGTAGGCCACATACTCCGCCTCCCCCTGGGGCCCTGTAATCCGGAACTGCCGGGGCAGATCGTAGAATTGCCTTATCAGCTCGATAACCATCAGGCACACCTTGCGGAAAACCCTGTGGCTGGACTTGTTGCTGTCCCGGCTCAGCTTGCTCCCCGCCTCCTGCATGGCCGCAATGGCGGAAGCCGCCGTCACGCCGGTGGAGGTGCCGCCGGTGGAGATGTCCCGGTTGCCCGTGACCTCCTTCAGCTCATCAATTTTGTTGTTCAGCACCGTCACATAGATGCCGTTCAGCACCTTCCCGTTCACGGGCTTGATGCTGTCTTCCCCCAGATTCCCGTCCACATGGATGAAATCGTTGCGCATGTCTGCATACTCCTCCTCGTTCACCGCCCCGTCCGCCCGGATGAAGTGTCTCGGTCGTGCGTTGGCCAGCATATTCTGCAATACAGCCTGATTCCCCCGGTCGATGTACTCCTGGGCGCTCTTGCCCACATCGATGTACCCAAACCCGCAGGGACTGCCCGCCACCCGGAAAAGGGAATCGATATGGAAGGGATACAGCCCATGGTCGTACCATCCCCGCTCGGCATACTCCGCCTCGTTCTCCGATGCGAACAGCACCGTGTCCCCGGTAAATTTACAGTAGTGCAGCACGGTCTTCCCGTTCCTGCGCCGCTTGTAGTACCAGTCAATGACCGTGGTCTTGTCCCTCGTGTCCACATTGTCCTCGTAGCTGTATTCCGCCACCGTGAAGCTCTTGTCGCCTACCCTGTCCCCCAGCTCCGGGTACTGCTCTTTCAGGGCGTCATTGTCCACCATGGTAACATAGAACAGATTCCGGCTGTCCTGTATGTCCGTCACGCCCGGCTCCCAGAACAAATTGAGAATGTCAATGCTGCGGATGCTGATGTCCCCCAGCCCGTTGAGCTTCCCGGAATCCCAGAACACGCCGTAGCATCCGGCCCCAAACTTTAATTTGTAGTCCTGCTCCGCATCGTACACCGCCTCGAACTCGCATTGGTCCATTACCACCGGCAGGATGCTGCTCAGCCGCTTTGCCTCTTCCTCGTCGGTCTGCTCCCGGCCCTGCACGGTGCAGGTGGGATAATTGTCCATACTGTCTGCGTGTTTGTTTGCCAATGCGTTAAACAGCCACCCGGATACCGGCTCCACGTCTCCTCCGGCCCGCCGCAGTGTCTCCCAATGCCGCATACGGTACCATTTCTCGTTGTCCACAATCCGCTTGTCCAGCATGGCCTTACCCTGCTTGTAGCGGTTCAGCTGCAGCAGCGCCTCCCGAATCTGGTCAACTCCCACGGCCTCCACCCGCCGGGCCTGCACCGCAGCCGCTCCCGCCATCTGGTTGCCCATGGCCTCCAGCATGGCGGTCTGCGCTCCCTGCTGCGCCGTGGCAAACTGCCCGCCCCGGCTCTCCGGCTGCTCCATGGTCTGCCCGTCCGGCATTGCCGCCTGCTCCTCGTTCTTACGTCTCGCCATCTTCCTGGCCTCCTGTCCTTACAATCTCCATCCGCGCCGCCCTGCTGGGCCTGTACAGGTCTCCCCTGGGCACATCCAGCGCCTGATATACCGCCGAGTGGGTGTACCCGTCGTCCACCTCCGGCACAATGGGCTTGATGGGCCGCGCCATGCACATATACCGCACCTCGTCCGCCACATGGTCTTCCATGCTGGTGTCCAGGTCTTCTACCCGATGGTCGTCATACATCAGCATGGGGATGGTCCGGACAAAGGCCCTGCAGTTCCTAAAAATGTACATCTGCGGAAACCCGTTTTCGTCAAAGTGCAGCCGGTAGTGCACCTGCATCCAGCCGGGAATCCGTTTGTTGTCCCCCGGAGAGAAATACACCCGGTGTTTTGCCGCCACATCCGCAATGGATTCGCCCCGCTCCGCGTCCCAGATGGCCGGGTCGGCAATGCCGATGATCTTCTTTCCCGCCAGCCACCGATGCTCCACCTCTATCCGATGGATTTCCGCAAATACCTGCTCCGGCGGCCATTTGAAGCCCTCGTTGGGCGTGTCCGTGCAGCCGTACAGTTCCAAAATCCGATACAGCACCCCGTCATAGTCCACCGCCCACCAGCCGCAGCTGAAGGGCTTGTTGTATCCCCAGTCAAAGCTGCGGTAAATCTTCCAGCCCTCCGGCACCTCAAAAGGCTCTATGACGTGGGTATACGCCCGATCCTTGTAATGCCTCGGGTCGTCCCGGAATTCCTCAAAGAACTGCCCCTCGTATATATCCCAGCTGCCGTTCAGCCAGGCCTCCCGCAGCTTTGGCGGCAGCTTTTCCAGGCTGCGCTTGTACTCCGGCTGCTTATCCATCAGGGCCTGATTGTCCGTCACCAGCGCCTGGATAAAGGCGTAGTCCTCCGGATGCTCGTCATCCGTGAACCGCCCATCGATAAACAAACGTTTGAAATAGGCGTGGCTGGGCCCGCCGGGGTTCAGGGTATAGTAGGTACGCTTGGGGAAGGCGTTGGCCCCACGGACACAGGCGTCAATGTTGGTCAGCCATCCTTCCTGGAACTGCCCCGCCTCGTCGGCAAACCACACGTCATATTCCGCGCCCTGGTATTGCCCCAGATCCGCGTCCGTTGCGCAGTACCCGAAAGAAATGGTGCTGCCGTTGGGAAACGTGAACCGCTTGTCGCTGCGGTTATAGGCCGCAACCCCATGCAATAATTGTAAAAGCGGCTGAATGTGGTTATTGTCCAGCTCTTTGTAGGTTCTTCTGGTAATGAGTACCTTGATCCCCGGATACCGCAGGCACAGCAGCACCGCTTTCCAGCGGACGAACCAGCTCTTCCCGCCGCCCCGTGCCCCGCCGTAGCCTACATACCGGTGCTTTTCCCGCAGGGCCAGCGCCTGCTTGGGATTTGGCCCCAGCGGCCCCATATCCAGCACTACTCTGCCCATTCCGCAGCCCCTCCATAGGTGATCTCGATCTCCTGGGCCTTCCCGGCCTCTTCGTCCCGTGCATTCTCCCGCCGCAGCTTCTCAATCCGCGCTTGCTGCTCCTGAATATCCAGTTCAGGCCGGATATTCAGCACTTCCTTCAAATCCCGCAGCACCCCGCTGTAGGCCTTCAGGGCCCGTGCCTCCGCAGGATCGATATTCTGTATACCTTCCAGCGCCTTCGCCGCCAGCGCCGCCGCAGCCGCCTGCAAACTGGTATCTACCCTGCTGCTCGCATTGGCCACGGCTTCCGCCGCTTTTGTGGCCGCCTTGTTCCCACTCTGTTTCCGCAGCTCAAACCATTTTTCGCTCTTCGCCCGCCGCGCCAACGTTTTCAGCGGCACATTGTATTTCTTCGCCAGTTCCCGGTAGGTGCCCTTCCCGGCGATATAATCTTTTCGTATCTTCCCCCAGTCCAAGCGCCTCCCCTCCTTGCTTTCCAATATTGTATCAACTTCGAAGGCGAATCTCTAACCCCCGCCGACAGCAAAAGGCCGCCCCCGAAGGAGCGGCCCAGTGCCCATATTCACTCCCGCCAGTCCATTTGTTCCAGCAGTCCAATCTTCCCCTGTTCTTCCTCCGCACCCCGGTAGCACAGAACGGCTACAAAGTAGTCGGCGCTTTCCTGCACCAGCCACTGCCCGTCCCGGAGATACGTTTTGTTCCCGTATCCCATGGGCAGCAAATCCGTCTCCCGCGCCAGCCGTACCAGGAACCGGTCATTCTGGAAAACCACTCTGTCCCCCAGCCGTACCGGCGTAACCCTGTATTCCTGCTCCGGTTCCGCATCTTCCATGTCTTGCACCTCGGCCAGCAGTACGGCCACGGTCACAATCTGCGGATCTGCGCCCTTATGTACATTCATGGCCTGTCCGCTGCTGGGCATAATGCCAAAGTGCAGTACAATCAGGCTCTTAACATCATTGCTGATGCAGTTCCCCCGCAGCCCCACATACCAGCTATCGCTCACAATCCACAGCGTTCCGTGTTCATTTGCCACGCTGTACCCGCAGCTCTTGTACAGCTCCTTCATGGCCTTCAGCAGTCCTTTTTCGTAAATCATGTGTATTCCGCCCTTTCTGTTTGTTTCCACCGGATTTCCCGGCCCTTTTTCGGTGCCCTACGGCACATTCCGTACATTCTCGCCTTGCCCATCAGTTCCACCCCAGCAGCCACGCCCGCAGCCACCCAGGGCAGGGAAGCGCCAGCACAAACCGTACCCAGCTCAGCTTGTCAACATAAATCCACGTGGCACGGACCAAGAACAGGAGCAGAAGCACGGCGCACAAGGGGAAAAACACCTTTGCGAAAGCAACCGCGGCCTTGTACCGACGGTCAATGCGTTTGTAGAACCCGGTGTCGTCTAAATCTTCCCAATTTTCCCATTTTTTATGGTCTTTCATTGCTTCCTCCATTCGTTTTGCCGCCCCCGGCAAATTGCTTCCCCCAGCTCTCCGCAGCCGCTTCTGCCGCCTCCCGGCACAGAAATACGCTTGTGCCAAGTGCGTTTTCGTTGAAACCAAAGTCGCCGCAGTCGTATATTACCTTCCGAACAGTGGCCTCGTAAACGCGCACGCCGTCTGTTGTATACACCGTGGTTCCCGGCCTCACAACGGTTGCGAAGCGTACCCCGTTGTCCAGAAGCAAGTCCGCCACGACCTCCGCCGGGTCTGCGCCCTCCTTCGGCCAGATTCTTGTTCGCAAAATCCGAATCAGGTTATCTCGCTCACTCATGTTCGTTTCCTTCCTCCATATTGCGCACGTCCGCAGATTGGTCTCGGCGCTTGCCCCGGCTGCAATAGTCTGAATCGCTGGTAAACTTCATCCCACCTGGATGGATGCAGAAGGACGTGGTTGCACCGGATACCGCATAATACCTGCACTCCCGGCACCGGATGACAGGGACGGCATCCACAATGCATGATTTTATTGATTGATTGAATTCATCACATGCGCTTTCATCCATAAAGAAAGCTTCGTCAAATCTTCCACATTTGCCTTTGTATGAACATTTCTCGAAAGCCTCTTTGCTGCACTTAATCCAACCCATTTCTATCGCTTCCTTCGGTGGTTCAGGCAGCGGCATCCAGTGGGTGACGCAACCTGCGAGCAATGGGGTGCTTTCCCAAATAATCAGTGCGTTCACAACCTCGCCGCTGCTTAAACTCCAAATTTTTTGTTCGCTGTTGTAATCGGCAACTGTAACAAACGACATTACGTTTATATCATCCCAGATATCCCGGTAATTGTAGCAATATACTACGATGTATTTTTGCCAGACTTCATCGCTCTCCGGCAGCCTCTCGCTGCACGGAATCCACCTTGTCCGTTCCAGGGCCTCCATGCCCATCCGGCAAGCTTCGTTCACCTCGTCCATACCGTCATAGTTCTCCCGGTGTTCCGGATCAAGGATTTCAATTGCTCGTTCAACTTTCATCGTTATCCTCCAAACACATTTTTGCGCCGCAATGGCAATATGGATTATTCTCTGGCTTGTTAAAGCAACCAAATGTCTCAATGCGGCCACACACGGAGCATTCGTATTCCCCACAAGCTGCCATTCTGCGAACAAGTCGCCATTCCCCATGCCGCACCGGCTCCACATCGGCGGCGGGGGTTCGATTTATCGCATCAGTTAAACTTGCTATCGATGCAGGTTTCGGCATACTTCTCCAAACCGAAAATATTTCATACCGGCTGATGTAATCACTCAAATTGCAATTCCTCCACATAGCACCAGCTCTGGGGCGGGCGTTTGATTGCAACAGGCGCATATCCAAATTTCGTTTTCCGTAGCCCCTTGAATGCGCTCAGCGGTTTCGGGGCATCATAGATTTTCAAGTTTGAAATGTGCCAGAAATGTCCGTCTTTGCCGTCCAGATATGTGTCTATCTGGTACATATTTAAGCAGCTTCCGGCAAAAGCACTTTCCGGCATTTTCAGATACCCACCACCCCAAATGACTCCGATTTTGTCACACACAAACTCTCCGACAACGTGCCCGTTACCAACACTATGTAAATCTGGTTGTGCTCTTAAATGTGCGCACACTGCGGCAATGCCATTGTACTCTTTCCTAATTTGTTCTCTTAGCACCCACAATCTATCAGAGTCTTTTCTGTCATTTGTGCAATAGATATAGCACTTGAATGGCGTTTCCAGCTTCGGCTCTGTTTTTCTTAATTCCAGCGTCTTTTCACCGCTCAGAATCTTCTCCACCCACTCCGGTCGAATGCTGATAAGTACCGCTTTACTCATGTTCAGCCCTCCGGTTCCACATATCTGCAGCCTTTTCACGTTCGTCTTTGGTGAACACAATTTCCCCGTTTGAATTCATGTCTACCGTTACGATGAAATCTCTCACAGGCAGCTCCACCATGCAGTTAGTACACTTAATGCCAAATTGCCATGTATGCTCTGTGAAACGTATGTAGTTTTTGTCGATGATATACACTGCCTCCCCCCCGCAAAACGGGCATGGCTTCAATTTGATTTCATCCACGGTTTAACTCCTTTCCCTTGGCCTTGAATCTGATCGGCTCAAAATCGCAGGATGTGTATCTCGGCTTAACCCCATACGCTTTGCTGCACCAATCAACGTTGATACAATCCCCACAAGTCATTCCATCCGGTAAAAACATACACTGGTGTTTGCAGTTTTTGGCTTTATAGTAATCACAATTTCTGCATTCCATTGTTATCTCCTTCCCGCCCGGGTTGCCCCGGGCTTGTGTTATCCCAACTGTTCATGCATCCTCCAGCTTCATGAAGCATCCCCAAAAGGTCTGCGATTTTTTGCCGCTATGATGCCCGAAAAGGGGGCGTTCTCCGATTGCCGCCCAAACATCTGCGGTGGGGATCTGCGTTTCTGCCCACTTAAAAATCAGCACGCCGTCCGGTTTTAATACGCGCATACACTCGCGAAATCCGTCATGCAGCATTTCGCGCCAATTCTCGCCGAGCTGCCCGTACTTCTTTCGCATCCACGCATTTTCGCCGACCCGCCGCACCTTCGGCGCGTCGAATACGACCAGCGCAAATGAGTTGTCAGGAAACGGCAGATCCGTGAAGTCGCACAGCACGTCTGGATGCACGATGCAGGTTCGTTCTGGCTCTCCGTTGGTGCTCTTCCATACCCCTGTGCATTCCTCGTCCCTAACGTCGCAGTAGACCGCGGCAGGGTGGTTCTTGTTAAACCAAATCGTTCTGCTCCCGCAGGTAACGTCAAGAATTTTCTTTGTCATCATGCGTCCTCCCTAACGTCTCCACCCCACTGTTCCGCCATTGCGGCGGCGATGCCGGGGAAGGTCTTGGAGCGCTCCTTTGGTTTTCGCTTCCCTTTGCGTTCCCATTCTCCCGGTCTGGCTGCTCGTCCATGCGGCGTGGTTTCCACCCATTTCCCGGTAGGAACCACGCAATCCGTCGCCATCAGCACTGGAAGGTTTTTGAGCCATAGGCACGTTCTTTTGTACCATTCGTCTCCGAACATAAACGGCTGGATAATCTGGGAGTAGGGGGGAAGCTCGTGAATACTACCGGGGACGGGGTTTTCAACCGCAATTCTCGGAACATCGGCCTCTAACATTGCCATAAACAGGGTCTTGGCTCTTTTCGAGTTTTTCATGCGCGCCTCTTGGATTTCGCCGTTGACCCTCAACCGGTTAGCCCCTGCGTTGCTCAGATATGTACACGGCGGATGCGCAATCAGCAAATCCCACCGCCCCACATCATGGGTCTGTCCGTCCATAGTGGTCACTTTTCCCCCATCGATGGCCTCAAGAGCATCCCCCAGAATGTGCCATTCCGGATGCCCCCCGCTGGGTTCCTGGATGTCGCAGGAGTAGGCTTCATGCCCTTTTGCCCGGAACGCCTTGCACACGGTTTGCGATTCCTCGCAGGCTATCAGTACTTTCATTCCGCGCTTTCCTCCACCGGGGAGCGGAGCCACGCAAGCCACGCATCCCTGCACTGGTCCATGTTCAAAAGGACGTCGCAGCTTGGAACCGGGCAAGCGTCGCAAAATGTCATCCTGCTCGCTTCCTCCGCCAGCTCCTCGTCCGTCATCGCCCGAATTCTGTCTCCGTTGGTTTTCGGCTTCACTTTTCTCTGAGATTCAAGCTTCCACTTTGCTTCAAGCGCATCCTGAAAGCAATTGGCCGCATCGTGGAGGCCGGCAGCCCATACCTGGTGCATCATTTCCATTTCCCATGCCCTGGGGTTTTTGCAGGATCCATTTTCTCCATGCTCGTGAGTTACTGGGTTCGGCGTAAGCTGCTCTACAACGTTGATCATTTCCCATTTCCTTTCTTTTGCCTTGCCTTACTCTCCCGCTGGGTTTTCAGAATCCCAAGGTGGGCGCATTCCGGGGTGCAATATTTGCGCATATTGCTTGGCAGTGGCTCGCCGCAGATGGCGCAGGGGCTTTTCTTTGGCTGCCTTGGCTGCTTTGGCCTTGTCGTGGGCCGCTTTTGCCGACTGCCGGTTAATTCCGCCTGACATTCCAGGCTGCACAGGGTGCGCCGCCCGCTTTCCGGCGGGATGGGCTTGCCGCAGATGCGGCAGACTTTTTCGGGATTCATAACCGGCAGTTCCCGCAGGGGCGTGATCGCCACCGGCAGCACATAGGGCCGGGGTTTGGCGGCCATGTAATCGCCGTAGTGGATGCCGTTCCGGGTGGCCATGTACGCGTCATGGCAGGAGCGGCAGCGGCCCCGGTCGTCCAGCTCGTCCCGGGTATGGGATGTGTGGCAGATTTTGCATTTGCTCATTATCAGTCCTCGCTCTCGTAGATTTTTTTCAGCATTTGATAAACCTCGCAGAATTCGTATTTATCGCAGCAGAAAGTATCCCGCTGAATCAGGAAGTCTTCCTTCCTGTCAAACTCCCAGCACAGGCAGCTGGCATCAGTTACCCCCTGGCACTTGATGTGCAGTTTGCCGTCTGTCTTCCGGAAGTAGTAGCATTTGACATACCAGTCGCGCCATGATGTAGCCATATCACCGCGCGCCTCCTCCGTGCCCGTCCTCCTCCATCATTCGGCGGATCGCCGCGATCTCTTCCCCGTCAAGCTCCCGTCTGCCCTGCTGCCATACTTCCGGCTTGGCGGGCTCCGGGGGGCATTCCCACAGCCGTTGGCTCAGCCACTTGGCAAGCCCAGGAACAAACCGTCCACCGTCGTCCTGCCATTGCTGGCTCAGCTTCCATTTTTCAAGGCCATCCAGAGCCGCCTGTTCCTGCCCCTTCTTGACAAAGCGCTTGTATGCCTCTCTGGCCTCCTCGCTGTCTCCCTGTCTGTGTGCCGGGTACGCACGGCGCAGCGCCTCAAAGCCCCTGTCTGCTTCCTCGCTGCTTTTCCCACTCGCTGCGCTTTCCCCTATACCTCTACCTCTTTCTCCCTCTCTTTCTCTTTCTCCCCCTCTTTCTAGCTTGTCCCACTCGGATAAGCACCCTTCTGTTTTGCTTGTCCCACTGGGAGAAGCACTTTTCTTTTTGCTTGTTCCACTGGGAGAAGCACCGCCGCCCTGCTTCCCGGCGGCCGCTTTTTTTCTCGCAGAATCCAGCGTCGGTTTTATGAGGTTAAAAGCTATTTTCCCGGAAACAGGCAACATTTCCGGCGCTGTCCCGTATATGGCATATCGGATCACCGCCAGCAGCGTTTCCGCCTTTTCCTCGTCCGGCAGCTCGTCCAGCGCCTCATAGTAGCTTCGGTAGAATGTAAATTGGTTCCGCACCATTGCCATTTTTCTTCACTCCCTTCCTGATTTTTTCAGAAATTTTTCTTGATTTTTCCGTCTCGTGGGAATGCTTCTGTCCGAATTCCGGTGGTTTTCCACACCCGCCAGCAGAAGCTTTCCTCGTCCCCGGAAGCGTCGCTCAGGTGGCATAGATAAATCTGCCTGCACCGCCCTAAGTCCATGCCTCGTAGACATTCCAGCAGCTTCTCAATCTCCATGTGGGTGTTCTCAATCCGGTGCTTCGTGCTCTCCGGCATCCGCCCGCACCGTTCCAGCAGCCCCTTTTCGTAGTTGGCCTCCACCGCCAGAATGTTCACCCCCGGGAATGTGTACGGCAGGTTTACCGTGTCCGTGGCAAAGGCCAAAATGTCCCCGTCCTCCCGGCTTTGAATCAGAAACCCCAGCGGCTCCGCCGCATCGTGGTAGGTCTCAAAGGGCATCACGTCCAGCGTACACACCGTAAATTGTTCCCCGGCCCGTATCTCCTCCAAAAGAGAAAATACCGTCTCCGGCAGCTCCAGCGCCTCAGCCGTCCCCCGGCTCATGTAAACCGGGATTCCGCTCTCCGCCACCCGCCGGACGGAAAGGCTGTGGTCCTTGTGCTCATGGCTCACAAGGCACCCGTGCAGCCTCGCCAGATCAAAGCCGGCCCTCTTCTGCAGTTCCTTGTAGCTCAGCCCGCATTCCAGCAGAATCCGGGTCTTCCTGTCCCCAATGAGATAGGCGTTCCCCTTGCTGCTGCTACCCAGCGACGCAATTCTCAAAACGGTGCCCTCCCGGTTCCCTGGGCTGCGTCAGGGGCCGTGTCCGGCAGGGCAGGGGAGAGCACCTCCCCCGTCCCGGCATCCACCTTCACTTCCGTCTTCGGTGCAAATTCCTTCTGCCATTGGGTGCTTTTCTTGATTTTCTCCTGTGCCCATTCCGGCAGCTTTTCAAAAGCCGCCTGGTCGAATCCGTCATCCAGGTCAAACCAGAAGGGCGTGGTCGTGGCCTCCGGCACCGGCATTCCCACCGGAAGCCCCATAATGCTGTCGATATTGGCATATTCCCCCGTGTCGTTCAGCACAACATTCAGCATGGCCGCTTTGCCCAGCAGGCTGTTCGTGTCGAACCCCATGTACTCGTCGTCCGTCAGGCTCTTTCCAAGCCAGCTGCCCAGGAACTTCCGAAGGCCGGAATTCTGGCTCTTGGCAATGTTGAATGTCCGCCCCAGCACTCGCGGCTGCTGTACCCCGTCAATCTCCACCGTCTGGCCAACCAGTTCAAAGCCGATCATTACCTGGTTGTTGTACCGGGTCGTGTCCTTGTACTTGCACAGCTGCTCCCCAATGCCCAAGCTGTAGATGCACACCGCCATGTACGTTCCGCCCGGTACCGGGGGAATGCTGGGCTTTACGTTCTTTCCGATTTTCATACGATTCTCAGCTCCTTGTCGTTTTCGCTTACCACCAGCCGGACCACCTGGCTGTCCATGTCTTCCAGCTGCGTCACGCTCTCCGCGTTATCGATAAACAGCGGTACTCTCACGCCGTAGTACCCGCTCAGGGCGTTGATAATGTCAATGCCCACGTTGATTTGCATGGCGCTGTTGAGCCCCGTGTAGGGAACGCCATCATACACCACGTCGCACCGTTCTTCTATTCCTCCGTTGGCCTGATCCCGGAACAGCCGGAACCGTGCCAGCCGGAAGGGCGCGTTTACAGCCGTCTCCAGGAAGGATGCCTTGTACCGCACAAACTCCTCTATCAGAAATAGCGTCCCTTCCACTTCCTCCAGCCGGGCCGCCGCCTCCTGGGCCTCCTGTCGCAGCTGCCCAAGCCGGGCTTCCGCGTACCGCAGGCTTCCTTCTCCCGCCGCTGCCTGCTGGGCCGCTTTCAGCTTGTCGGTGATCTCTTCCAGCTGTCTTTCCAAGGCCGCCCGCTGCGCCCGGTCTTCCTGTTCCGCTCCAGTCTGCGCCTGTTCCAGCTCCCAGATGTCCTTATCAAGGATTGCCCGCTGCTCCTCATATCCCGGCATATCCGTAATGGCAGCCGCCGGGGCTTCCCGGATTTCCGCTTCCGCTTTCGCTTTTTCCCGCTCCGCTTCCGCCTTTTCCTGTTCCAGCCATTCCAGGTCCTTCCGGTACCCCTCACACAGGGCCTTGGCCTGGTTCGCCATGCCCTCGATCCTGTTAAGCCGCTCTTTCTTCTTGGCCTCAAAGGCTTCCGTCTGGGCTTTCAGCTGCTCAAAGGGCAAGCTCTGGCCGCAGGTGGGGCATTTCCCGCCGGAAAAGCTCTCCCCGTTCACTTCCACCCATTCCGCCCGGTAGCTTGCCAGGCTCTTTTCCGTCCGCTCCAGGGCCATGTCCGTGTTGCCCATCTGGGCATTGGCGTAGGTCAGAGCCTTTTCCGCCGCCGCTTTCCGGTGCTTGGCATCGGCGGCCTTGTCCTGCCCCCGCTGCTGCTCCCGGTATGCCCCGTTCTGGGCTTCCAGTGCCCGCAGCTCCGCCCTTTTGGCGTTCAGGGCCAGCCCGGTCTCCGTGGCCTTGCTCCCGGCTTTCAGCTTGGCCAGCTGCTCCCGCAGGGCATTGCTCATGCCGTCCAGCTCCAAGGCCTTGGCCTTGGCCTTCTCAAAGTCCTGCCCGTTCAGCTGGTCAATCAGTTTCTGGCATTCACTCATTCTGGCCGGCCCATCGTTCTTGGCCCCTACCAGCCGCTTCCGCTCTGCTAGCAGCTTCTGCTTCAGCTCGCTCAGGGTCAGGCCCTGCTCCTTCAGCCCCCAGAACCGTTCGTCCTGCATCATAATCTGCTCGTCCGTCAGATTCCCTGCCAGATCGAAGAGCACCGCCCGCCGCTCCTGCCATTTCATCTCTGCCGGGAAATATTTTACGTTGGTAAGTACCCGGTAAAGGGTTTCCCCGAAAAGTCCCTTCACTGCGCTGTCAAAGCCGTTTTTCTTCGTGGGCACACCGTCCACCGCGTATTCGCTGATGTTCCCGCCGTATTCCAGCTTGCTGGAGCCCCTCTTGCTGGCAAAAACCTCCTTCATCGTCCGCCGCAGCGTCACCTCCTGGCGGCCCATTTCCTCAGCGACGGAAAACACCGCCTCTACCGCCGTCACCGCCTCGTGGTCCAGTACGTTCCCGTCAGCCCCAAGCGGCTTGATGGTATCCGCGTCCGCGCTTCCCCGGCTGTCCTTGCCAAAGAGCAGCCAGGTCATAGCGTCGTAGACGCTGCTTTTCCCCGTGGCGTTGTCCCCGTAGATGCTGGTTACAGGCTTGTCAAAGCCAATGTGCAGCGCCTTGTGGCACTTAAAGTTCTCAATGGAGATTTCCCGAATCCGAATATCCTTCATAGTGTTGACGTTTCCTTTCTTTTCGGGTATACTACCCGTGTATTCATCCCTATCCCTTGCCGCCATCGGAGCCTCCAACACTCCGTCGGCGGCACTTTTCATACCCGCAGCAGAATGTTCACCAGCAGCGCAAAGTCCGCCACTGCAATGATCAGAATCAGCCCCAGCGGAATTTTTTCATCACGCAAACCGGTACACCTCCATTCTCGGTGCCCGCGCCCGGTGGTTCCGGTGAATTTCCTGGAACATTTCCTCGTTCGCCTCGTCAAAAGCCCTGCTCTCCGCGCTCTGCTTTTGTTGTAATGCCTCATTCTGGGCTTTCAGCGCCTCGCAGTACCGCCGCAGCCGCCGGTTCTGCTCTGCTATAGCCCGATACCGGGCCAGATCATCAGGGTTCATACCTCCGCCCCCTTCTCTTTCAGAAAATCCAGCACATCCTGCCGGAAGATTTCAAAGCTTCTCTTCCCCGTGGGGCCGATGTTCACCACCCGCCCGAAGGGGAACCGCCCTTCAGCGATCCCCTTGGCAATCTGCTGCTGCGTCACCCGCCACCCGTATTCGTGGCACAGCTCAGCGGTTTCCTTTGCTGTCAGCGTCAGCTTCTTCATGGCTGTCCTCCTTTCCCTCGGGCTTTCTGGGGGCCAGCAGGTTTGCCATGTCCACCAGGCCTTCGGCATATTCCTTGCCTTTCACCGCCGTGATGGCGTTCAGCAGGTTCACAATTTTCTCAGGCATTTTGTTTCATTCCTTTCTTTGGATATTCGCCGCCCCGGTTTACTGCCCCGGGGCGGCTTTTCATGGAGGTTCGGCAGGCCGTCTCATTTCCTGCCTATGGGCCGGGGCTTTTAGGAGCAACCCCGCAGAACCGTTCAAATGTTCCGATTGCTTTTTCCTTCTCTTGCCTGTAAACTGGCCTTGAAAGGATTTGATTTTATGTGTCTCCAAAAGCGCTGGGATTTTCCGGTCCCCTGTCTTCTCCACCCATCCCGCACAGAAAAGCTATCCGTTTACTACTTCTTCTCCGATGGGAAGTGGTACCCAACGCCGCCCATGGTCTGTGACAGCAGCCCCAACGACCCGCTTTGCGCCAAGTGTGTGGCTTCCGTCATTCAGCGTGCGGAGGAACGTCTTCCGTTTTCCCCTCCAATTTCTGAATGAAATCTTCCAGTGCCTTGGCGTATTCCTTCGTGCAGTAAGGCCGCACCGTTTCCAGAATCTCCCACGGTGTCGCCCCCTTCGCTTCGCAGTCCGCTTTCCACGCCAGATATGTCTCCAGGTTAATTTTTTCTGCGTCCATCCTTTTCTCCCCCCTCTCCGTCACAAATAAAATAGAAAGAATCTGATCATATGACCGAACTAACCTATCAGCTGCTGCTGAAAATAAAAACCGCTGGCTCCCTCCATTGGGTCGATGCCCTCAACATCTGCCCTTCCGGTTATTCCCCGGAATTGGTAGATGCCGCACTCCGTACCATGCTGGATCAGAAGCTTGTCCAAAAAGTGTGGGCTGCGGAAACCCCGCCCAGCTGCACCTTGGAGCTGACCCCTGCCGGTTACTCCCGCCTGAACGCCCTGGAGGAACAGCGCCGGTCAGCAGAGCTTGTAGACCAGCCTGCAAACCAGGAAGAAGATCATCATCAGCACAAAGCAAATAAACTCCTGCCCGTATTTGCTGCCGTTGCGGCCATTGTTGCCTTTCTTGCCAACGTCATTTTCATTGTCTCCTGGATCACCGGATGAGATCGTCTGCAAAACAATGATGTATTTCAGAATAACGAACGATACCAAAAACCAAATCATTCCTAACCCCCCCTCTCCGTCACAAATAGAAAGAATCTGATTCCATGACCCGCTTCCTTTCCCTCCTGTTCGCCCTGTACTTCCTGATCACCCCCGTCTTTGCCCACCCCGGCAGAACCGATTCCGCAGGTGGCCACTACGACCGCTCCACCGGCGAGTACCATTACCACCACGGTTATTCCGCTCACCAGCACTACGACATGGACGGCGACGGCATCCTTGACTGCCCTTATACCTTCAAAGGAACCACCGCCACAACCACGTCTCCGGACATCTATACCACAACCATAACCACCGCCCCGGCTACCTTCTCAACCTGGGCCACCACCGCTTGGACATCTCCGTCCACATCAACCCCGGACACCGCTGCCAAGGAAGGAGGAAACGGCCCCATGATCGGTTGGATTGTCAGCGCCGCCCTAGTGATTGCCTTGTATGGCTCCTCAAAAAGCCACGAGAAGGAAAGCAATCTGGATTTTGAACGCATCCGCAAGCAGAATCAGGAGATTAACGCCCTGAAAAAGGAGCTGGAAGCCAAATCCCAGCAGCTCACCGATCTGGATGAGGAAACACAGCGGAAACTCACAGAACTTTTCGAAAGCTCCAAAGACCGGGAAACTCAGCTTCTCACCGAGAAGCAGCAGCTACAATCTGTCTATGATTCTGTCTCTCAAAAGCTGGAATCCATTCTCACTGCCGCTGACCCGGAAGAGGGCCAGTCGCCCCAGCAGCACGCCGTTGCTCTGGCCGCCAAGATTTCTGCTCTGGAAGATACTGTCTCAGAGAAGAACGAAAAGATTCAAGAGCTTTGCTATGAGCTGGACAAGCACATCCGCCGGGAGGCGGCTCCATCAGAAGTCTTTTTCGCATCTGACGGGCTCCCCATCCTCTGCAAATCCCTTTCAAAGAAGTACGGGGACTATACCGCCTATCTCAATCGGAAATCCGAAATCTATCACCTCGATCCATCCTGTGCCCCAGCCGGTTCCCCGGTCGTACATCTGTTCAATGTGCCCCACAATTACCGCGCCTGTTCTAGATGCGCCCTGGGCATTTCCAGGAGCATCCCGGACTGGTATAAGTGAGGCTTGTTTCCCTCACTTGCAAGGCTATATTACCACGCTGTGCTAGGTTTGTCAAGTAGTAATTTTTATTTTTCCTTGACACAGTTAGGCTTTTGTGGTACTATCAGACTGTAAGGAGGTGATCCCAACGGATACAGTTGGAACACGCATCCGCGATGCAAGAAAGGCATCCGGAAAAACACAAAAAGACTTCGCAGCAGGGCTTGGAATGTCCGAAAACTTTATCTGGCAAATCGAGAAGGGCCAGCGCGAACCCAGCGACCGCACGGTCTCCGACATCTGCCGGGTCTACGGCGTCAATGAAACTTGGCTCCGGGAAGGCACCGGGGAGATGTACGTCCCCAAAACCCGGGAGGAAACCATTGCCGAGCTTGTGGGTTCCGCTCTCTCCGGCTCCAATGAGTTCAAGCGGGCTGTGGTGCAGATGATCTGTTCCCGCACCGATCAGGAGCTGGAGACCCTGGAAGCCGCCATCCGGACCATTTACGAAAACCTTTGAAAAACTCCCCATGGGATTGAAGCCCCATGGGGAGTTTTCTCATTTCTTGTTCGATAGCAGCCCTCGGATGAACGCCAGCACAATCCGCAGCTCCTTTTCCGTCATTTCTTTCGCAGCCGTTTCCAGCACTTCCCGCAGCCGTTTCTCTTCGTCCATCCTTTTGTTCTCCTTGCAAAAAAATGATTTGATAAAATTTTGTTGATTTTTTCTATTTACGCTTTCTTTATACCTTATTATAATATAGCTGTACAGTCTTGTATTTGCATCCGCAACGCTATATTAGAACATACGTTTGTACTTTTGCCCAGGCTCCCGTGCCACCAGAAGCCTGGGCTGCCGCCGGAAGTCTCTGTCCCTTGCCGGTTGCCTTGTCAGAGTACCAGACGATGTGCCGTTTCGTAAATGCCCAGATGTGCTTTTCCCGTTTCATATCTGAACCCTTTTGTTCCAAGGAGGTAAAATCATGGAAATTCCGGAGTTGATCGCCCAGTTGGATGCCAAACGCTTAGAGCGTGGCATGTCCTACCAGACCGTGGCCGATGCCTGTGGTGTGTCCAAAGCCACCATTTACCGCACCTTAACAGGTGTCACCGAGCCTACCGCCCAGCTGCTGAACCACATCGAGGCCGCCGTCCAGTACGTCCCACCCGTCCAGGACCAGCTGCCCCCCGTGGAGTGTTCCGAGGCCTATATCAACTACCTCCGTGCCGCCCTCCACCAGCAAACCGAGGACTATAACCGCCACATTGCCCAGCTGCAAACCCACTATAGCATGCTCCACCGCCAGGACCGCCGAACCATCACCTTCCTGTCCGTCTGTGTCACCGTCCTGGTGACCTTCCTGATTCTCTGGCTGGTCCTGGACCTGTTCTACACCGGCATCGGCTGGATTCAATGATAAAGGAGAATATATGAACTGCATCAAATGTAAAAAGGGCATCCCTCCGGATGCCCTCTATTGCCCTTATTGTGGAAAAAAACAGGAAGCCCAGCGCAAACGCCGCAAGCGGGCCAACGGCATGGGCACCGTCTGGAAGCATTCCGGCCACCGTTCCAAACCCTGGGAAGCCCAGAAAGCCGGTGCCCATATCGGCTACTTCGCTACCAAATTCGAAGCCGAGCAGGCGCTTTCCCGCATTGCCGACATTCCTGTTTCCGATTCCCTGAACCTGACCTTTTCCCAGGTCTATGACCGTTGGAAACCCACGCATAGCCGCACCCTCACGGAAAGCGGTGTCTCTGGCTATGAGTTCGCCTATTCCCATTGTGGGCCTCTGTACAATTCAGTATTTCGGAAACTCCGAACAAGCGACTTTCAGTCCATCATAAATCAAATGGAGCTGGACGGCCTTTCCAAGTCCTCCTGTGGGAAGGTTGTGCAGCTCTTCTCCCAGCTATCCCAGTGGGCCATTCAGGAGGAGATTTGCCACACCAACTATGCAAAGTACCTCACTGTCACCGCCCCCCAGAAGAGCACCAAGGCCGTCTTCACGGAAGCCCAGATCAGCGCAATTCAAGCATCCACTTCCACCGCTGCCCCCATTGCCCTGCTGCTCCTGTCCACAGGCTGCCGCCCCAATGAGCTATTCTCGGCCCTTGTGGAAAACTGCACCCAAGATTATTTCATTTCCGGCTCCAAAACAGAAGCCGGGAAAAACAGAGTGATCCCCGTCTCCCCTCTCGGCAAGCAGGCCTATGCTTTCCTCCTGAAAGCCGCCAGCGCCTCCGGCGGCCCTCGTCTTATCGACGGCTATAGCGGGAACCGCGAATACCGAAACTTCGTCAAGCGCGACTGGAAGCGCCTCATGGAGGAAATCTCCGCCCCGGACATGACCCCCTATAATTGCCGCCATACTTACGCCACTTATGCCGTAAAATCCGGCATGAAGCCGGAACTCCTAAAACAAATCATGGGCCACGCTGCCTATACAACCACCATAGATTTCTACACCCATACCAACACCGCAGAGCTGATTCAGGAATCCCAAAAATTAGCGGTTACAGTCACGTTACAGTCACACGAAATCCAGCCAGAAAAAGCTCCATTAAAAAGTTCCAAAAATGCATAGAAAAAGCCCCCGAACCATAAGATTCGGGGGCAAATTTGGTGACCCGCCGGGGATTCGAACCCCGGACCCACTGCTTAAAAGACAGAATCTCGAATGATATTATCTCCAATTATCTCAAGATTTCTCTGTTTTTTCTTTATTTCTCGAAGTTTATAAAAGAAATTATTAGTTTCTAAAACTTTTGAAATCTCAGCTACAGTCACGGTTACAGTCAAATCAAAGGGCTACCGCCTATACATCCCTTGCAGTGCCCCAACCTCTCCGGCTTTCTCGATAGCCCGCTTATGCAGATACTCATGTACGGCCATCATATCAGCAGGTGGTTCACCGTGCTCCCGGCGGTGCTCTCCGATCAGCCGCACAACATCCTTGTGCAGGGTGTTCATGTGGTTGATCTCCTCGTAGCTGAGCTTGTAAAACATCTCTGCTGTCTCCGGGTCACCATTGGATTCAAAACCGAACACGATCACCGTCATCGGTATGGTTTTCGTCCAAACCAGAAAGCACGCCCTGCCTTGATTGGCGGGGCGTGTTCCGTTTTATCTTAGGGCCTTATCGCATACCCTTCTGCTGCTCCATCCGGGTCAGAATTCTGTGCAGGTCGTTCTTGGTGTCCAGGTCGATGCCCTGGGAATCCACCAACTCCCGCAGCCGGTCCACAGCGCTGCCATAGGAATAGCCGTCGTCTCTGGCGTATCTGCCCATGGAATCCCGCCGGTTCGAGTAGCCGTCCTCCCGGCTATACCTCCGGGAATAGTCCCGGCTGTAGCCCTGGTCCATGATGCAGTCCAGCTTGCAGATCAGGGATGCAAGGTTCTTTGCCACCTCGACGCTTCCGCGGTCCAGGCGGTCCCCCATGCCCTCCAGCTCCTGCATGGCTGCGTCCCGCAGCTTGTATAACTTCTCGTGCATGTCGTCACCTCCTACGCCACCCGCTCGATCATCAGGTTGGCATTCTCAACGCTGATGGCCTGAGCGGAAATGTTTCTGACTGCCAGGCTGGCGCAGCAGCCTCTGGGAACGTCCACAAACGCAGCCGTTGCCACGTTAAAGGCGTTCCCGACCGCCGCCGGTGTCACCGTGGCCGTGGTCTGCTGGATAGCCTCGCCGCCCAGCGACAGCGCCACGCTGATGGCCTCCACCGTTCCTCCCGCCGGTACGCTGATGTTGCCGGCAAACAGCACCTTGTACCGTGCAAAGGTGGAACAGCCATTGCAGGCGCCACGCAGCGTCACCAGCCCGGCACCTTCCCGGTGAACAACATACCCGCGATTGCACCCCACAGGAGTGTCGGTAAACAGCACGTTCTGCCCAGCCGCTACAGTCTGGGCAGCGTTCGCAGTAAGTTCAACCGCCATAAGCTACCTCCTCAGAAGCTGCCGCAGCCGCAGCCGTTGTTGCAGCAGTACGGGTTCTGCACCTGATAGGAAGGCACAGGCGTGGGCCGCAGCGTGCTCACCAGATAATTGTTCTGTGCCTGCTGGGAAGCCGCCAGCCGCAGAGCCTGGTTCTCCGCCTGGAGTTCCTGCATTCTGGTGCTGTTCAGGTAGTCGATGACCCGGTCGCCCACCTTGTCGATGGCGATCATGGTCGCGTTGTGCTGGGCCTGCATGTTGTAGTTGGTGTCACAGAAGCCGCGCTCAATGGCCCGGCCCAGGCCGTTGTTGACCCCGGCGATCTCCTGCTTGATGTCGCAGCAGCAGTCAGAGAGTTTCTGGCCCACGCCGTTGACGGCGATCCGGGTCTCATACCCCTGCTGCATCTGGCCCACCTGCACGCCGTTGATCAGCTGCGCCTGGGTGTAGCCCAGGTCACACAGCCCGTTCTGGGTGTTGTCCAGTCTCCGCTCCAGCGAGTTGGTTGCGTCGGAGATCATCCGCTGCACCGTCGCAAAGTCGCTGGCCAGCACATAGTTGTCAGCAGCGCCGGAATTTCCGTTGCCGCCCCAACCGTTGCCGCCCCAGCCCACAAAGGCGAACAGGAACAGGATAATGATCCACCATGCGCCGTTCCCGCCGAACATACCGTCGTTGTTTCTGTTTGTCAGCGCTACAACATCGGCAGGGCTCATCATATCGTTCATACTTTTTCCTCCTAAATAATATTATAAACCGTTGCGCACCCGGCTTATTTCAGAAGCCTCTGGAACTGCGTTGCCAGCCCCTGCAGCTGATTGAACTGCTGCTGCGTCATCTTTCCGGAGTTCAGCAGCTGCTGCACCTGCTGTTGCGGGTCGCCCTGAAAGTTCGCCCGAAACTGGTTGAACTGCTGGATCATGTTCCCAATGCCCCCCGGGGTAGGCGTGTTCCCGCCAAACTGCCGAAAAAGATCATTCATTGCTGTTCCCTCCTGTCAGCTCCGCCAGCCGCTTTTCGAATTCTTCTCTGGTCACGAAGTCCCCCGCAGGCGCTTCCGGCTGTCTGGCCTCCCGCATTTCCTCGTACCGGAATATCCGCAGCGGGTTTGGGATGCCGCTGCCGTCCACGCTTTTGACGTAGAACTGCTTCTCCTCGCTGTCCATCATCCACACGGCGGCCCCAGGGGCCACAGGATAGGCTTTCGCCCCGGCCATGCCCTGAACCCAGACGATGTTGTTTCCCGCCCCCTGGGTCTGCTGGCTCTGCTGCGGCTGCCCGTATAGGAACTGGTTCCCGCCCATACCGTAATTGAACATTTTCAGTCACCTTTCCTTTTCCAGAAATAAAGTGGTATCTCTCCGGAGCAGTCCCATGTGTCGTAGATGTCTCCGTCCTCCACCGCCACAACGTGATTCTTGAGCGTCAGCACATACAGCCCCTTGGGATAGTCCCGGCAAAAGTCCGCCACGCTGTAGCAGTCCGGGCAGCTGTTGGGGATCATAAACCGCTCAAAGCCGTTCTTCCGCAGTATCGCGCCCCACACATTGTTGCTGGACGGCATGTCACACATATCCATTCCAGCACACACAAGCTGCAAATAGGCGTTTTCCCAGTCTGCACCGATGGCCTTGCACACAGCCCGCACCGCACAGTCGCCCACTCTGGCCGCCAAGGGGTTCGGGTTGAACATCTTCCACATGGCTTTCCCTCCTATGGCTCTATAATAACAGGAAAGCCGACAGGCAACCTCTCGATTACCTGTCGGCTTTTTCGCGTATTTTTCGCACTGGCAGCTTGTCGCTGTAGGGCTGAACAGCATCGTACTTGCTTTTCAGCCTTGCGACAATCCTGTCAATTGCGGCAAGGGACATATTGTATTCGTGGCACATCTTCACGCGGCTCCATCCGGCGGCCCGTGCCCTGATGACGCGCTCCTCGTCTTCCGACAGAGAAGCCAGGTCTATGAATTCGTCAAGCAGCACACGGTTCCACAGAACCGTCCGCGCCATATATTATTCCGGTTTCTTATAATTCATTGCTCGGTTGCTGTCGGAGATTCCCGCAGTCGTGGGATCGACCACCACGCCCAGCACCACCAGCACGCCGAATGCCGCGTTGACCACGGCAATCAGCCGATTGCCGATCTCGCCCAGGTCCAGGCTGTAACCGAACACGGCGGCTACGGCCTGGATCAGCAGCAGCACGGCGGGAATCACCGCCAGCCAAAAGGCCTTGTTTTTGATACGTACAGTCCAGTTGATCATAAAAATTCCTCCTTAATTATGCAGCGGAAGCTTCCGCACTTCCTCCATTACGCGCTTCGCCGACCCGTTCCCGCCCGCAGCGGCATAGGGTTCGTAAAGGTAAACTTCCAAATTTTCAAACTCGTCCTGCGTGATGTAGCCTCGCTCCACGTACTTCATTCCGAGGTATACAATGCGGTCGTGGGCAATACCCACCAGCAGCCGGGTATTTGCGCTTTTCTTCGTCCGGCGGGCCTCCAGATACCCCCAGAAGCCCGCCGAACCCAGCAGCGTTACCAGAATGGTAACGGCTGTTTTCAGCCATTCGTTCAATTTCTTTCCCCCTCTAGCCGATCCACCGGCTATATTTTCCGTCGTCGATATGTACGCCCCAGCGGTACGTTCCCAGCCCACCCCGGCCCGGAATCATCTCCTGCTGCACTTCCTCGGCGATCTCCTGCAACCTGGAAACGGAAATGTTCCCGCCGATGGGAGCCAAGTCAATGGCGTGCCCCGTCATGTGGTTGGAGTTGGCAACGCCGTCTTGTTCAGCATTCCATCTTTGGCACCGCAGAGCGGAATTGTTGTTCAGCGGCACACCGGCCCTCCGGCGTATCTCGTCCGCCATCCGCATGGTGGTTTCGGACATCTCCGCCGGATAGCCGTTGCAGTATTTCCCGCCGCACTTGCACCGGCACTCTGTCCGGGTAAAATACTGGATGCTGTCCCAAAAAGTCCCTGTGTCGGGCGGCTGACCGCTGCTAGGGACAATATTGTCCTTTGCAAACCGGTCTTGCCACACAGCATCTTTCAGCGCCGCCTGGGTTTTGCTGCCCGCGATCCCGTCCACGCCCAGCCCCTCGGCCTGCTGAAAACGCCTCACCGCCGCCTGGGTGTTGGCCCCGTCGGCCCCGTCCACGGCCCCGGGATTATACCCCAGGTACGTCAACAGGCTCTGTATCTGTTTGATTGTCACTGTCGTCAACCTCCTCCAGTCCAATATCCTCCAAATCCTGTTGATAGATATAGTCCACAGCCATTGCTGTGGTATCCACCACCGCCGCCTGCGTCTCCGCCAGGGCTTGCGTGGCAACGGCCAGCTGTGCTTGCAGCGCCGCAATGGCGTGGGCCGGGTCTGCCCGCCCGGTGACAGTAACGCTGTCCGCATCGGTCGTGATGGTATTGGTCTCGCCTTCCAGTGGCATGATCTCGGCGTTCCCCGTGGCCGTGAATGGGGTGGGGGTTGCCAGCTTGTAGGCAACCTGCACAGGGGTTCCGGCAGCGTACTGGGCGGCACAGTAAGCGTTTAATTCGTCAGTAGATTGGAATAAATATTGCATAAGTTTTCTTTGTGTGAAAATAAATGAATATTTATTATTGACAGCAAATAAGCCGTTCGCAAAATGGCTAATTGCCAGGATCTTATCAACGCCCGGGGCAGATCGCATAGGTAAATTCCAGTATTCGTTTGTGGTGTTACTGCTAAATTTCATCTCGTTGCCGTCGATTGTGATAATCTTTGCTTTTTCGTTCCCCGCACCTGTCACCGCATCCACATATCCACCGTAAACCGTCCGGGGCAACGCAAGATTCAGCGTGTCGCCACGGTAGGGGGTGTAGGTGGTGGGGGCTGTGGTGCCGGGGACGATGTACGGGTATACGGTTGTGTTTGCCGTATTGCCGTTGTTGACAATCATGTACCAATACTTAACAATGTCGCCCTTAATGATTTTGAACGTACCTTTTGCGTTTAGCCATAAATTCTTTCCGGCCCGCTGGACAACAATACTCGCGGCTATTCCCGTGCCCATATCCAGCCCGTAGTATTTTCCTGGCGGCAGATGCCGAATAGGGAATACTGGGGAATCTACGTTGTCCGATGCTGTGCCCTGAATCCGTACACCGCCGTCCGGCACATATTCAAATGTAACGCCTTTATAAACATCGGTGTCAAACGGTGCGATTTGCAGAAGATTCTCCCCGCACCGCTGCACCGTCACCGCATCCCGCCCGGAGATGGGCCGAATGTTTTCGTGGGGCGCATAGGCCGTGGGGGTATCTTTGGACACCATCAGCCGCAGCTGTATATCCGTGTCTACCCCCGGTGACAGCTCGGCGGCAATCGCCAACGATGACTCGTCAGCCGTCCGCAGGCCCCAGGCGTTGGACACTTTGCCCTTGATGGGCCACGCCGTGACCTTGTACCCCTTGCCCCGCAGCTCTTCCTGGTCGGACGAAGCCACGGCGAAAGAGTACTGCATCGTGCTCGTGACCTCCGCAGACGGCACGCCGCTGCACTTGATAATGTCTCCGTCTATGGTGATTGTAAGGCCGTAGGGCTTGCCCACAGTGGCCGTGCACCTGGATATATCCAGCAGCTGCGGTCCGCCTCCCGCCGGGTACGGCTC
>OIZL01000268.1_pt1 | contig 43556 bp, 27 predicted proteins | sample 1588541 | NCBI WGS metagenome assembly OIZL01 (sample SAMN03283285) | human gut metagenome | biome: human-associated habitat; material: feces | host: Homo sapiens | place: Peru | collected 2012 | reverse complement strand
CAGACAGCCGTTGATATCAACGTAGTTCAGGGTGAAAGACAGTTCGCGAAGGATAACAAGTCCCTCGGACAGTTCAGACTGGACGGTATCCCGCCGGCAATGAGAGGTGTACCGCAGATCGAGGTTACCTTTGATATCGATGCAAACGGTATCGTAAACGTATCCGCAAAGGATCTGGGAACAGGAAAAGAGCAGCACATTACCATCACGGCAGGCTCCAATATGTCCGATGATGAGATCGATAAGGCAGTCAAGGAAGCTGCTGAGTATGAAGCACAGGATAAGAAGAGAAAAGAAGCCATCGATGCGAGAAACGATGCAGATTCCTTTGTATTCCAGACACAGAAGGCTCTCGACGAAGTAGGCGACAAGATCGACGCTTCCCAGAAGTCCGGTGTAGAGGCTGATCTGCAGGCTGTCAAGGATATTCTGGAAAAGACCAAGGACAGAGAGATGACAGACAGCGAGCTGGATGAGCTGAAGGCAGCAAAGGAGAAGCTGACAAATTCCGCACAGGCTCTGTTCACCAAGATGTATGAGAATATGCAGCAGGCACAGGGCGCAGCAGGAGCCGAGAATATGGGCGGCAGCGCTGATGCAGGCGCAGATACACAGTCCACGACAGCAGATGATGTGGTAGACGGAGATTACAGAGAGGTTTAATAGAGCGAAGGGCATAGATTATGGCAGAACAGAAAAGAGATTACTATGAGGTCCTCGGCGTTGAAAAAAACGCCGACGAGGCCGCTATCAAAAAGGCATACAGAGTTCTTGCTAAAAAATATCACCCTGATATGAACCCCGGTGATGCAGAGGCAGAGAAGAAGTTCAAGGAGGCATCCGAGGCTTATGCGGTTCTGAGCGATCCGGAGAAGAGACGGCAGTATGACCAGTATGGTCATGCTGCCTTCGAAGGTAACGGGGGAGCCGGAGGCTTCGGTGGCTTTGACTTTAACAGCGCGGATTTCGGGGATATTTTTGGAGATATTTTCGGAGATATTTTTGGCGGCGGAAGACGCGGCGGCAGCAGGAACAATGGCCCTATGAAGGGCGCGAACCTCCGTACCAGCGTGCGCATTACATTTGAGGAGGCGGTATTCGGTGTGGAGAAAGAGCTGGAGCTCACCCTGAAGGATGAGTGTACGACCTGCCACGGAACGGGAGCGAAGCCCGGAACATCACCGGAAACCTGCAGCAAGTGTGGTGGTAAAGGCCAGGTTGTCTTTACGCAGCAGTCCTTTTTCGGAACTGTCAGAAACGTGCAGACCTGTCCGGATTGTCATGGAACAGGAAAAGTCATCAAGGATAAGTGTCCTGACTGCCGTGGAACCGGTTATATTGCCAGCAAGAAGAAGATCCAGGTATCGATTCCCGCCGGAATTGACAATGGCCAGTGCGTAAGGATCCGCGATAAGGGCGAGCCCGGCACGAACGGAGGACCGAGAGGCGATCTGCTGGTAGAGGTGGTTGTCGGACGGCATCCGATCTTCCAGCGTCAGGATGAAAATATTTATTCAACCGTGCCGGTATCCTTTGCAGTTGCAGCGCTTGGCGGCGATGTGGTGATCGATACGGTCGACGGCAAGGTGATTTACGAGGTGAAGGCGGGAACCCAGACAGACACGAAAGTGCGCCTGAAAGGAAAAGGAGTTCCCTCGCTTCGCAACAAAGATGTGCGCGGCGACCATTATGTAACGCTAGTGGTACAGGTGCCGGATAAACTGCCCCATGAGGCAAAAGAGCTATTGAAGCAGTTCGATGCACTGACCGGGGACAGCCTGAACGCAGCACAGCACGCGACCGGAGATGGCGACAACGATCCGGGCACGGGCGGTAAAGGAAAGGGAAAGAAAAAGATCTGGAAATAAATTAAGAATGATGGGACAGCAAGCGGAGAAAACTCTGCCTGCTGTTTTTTATTCTATGGGGAATACCATGTTGCGTGAAAGCTGCTGATACTTTGCATTCCGCCGGACGCGTAAGTGTGCGCGCCTGTGCAGATATATTTGACGATCACTGAGTCGAATGAGAATTGCGAAGAATCTGCTATTTGTTAGGGAACAGGGAAAGCGGTCATGCCCGCTCGGGTTGGATGTGCTGTGGAAAAGATACGAAAAAAGAGAATAAAATTTGTACAAAATAACAACAGAAATCCTCTTGTATTAAATTGATTTGTTCAATATAATGAAAATGTAAGAAGCGCAACCGATTGCGCAACGAATTGCGCACAAGAGAGAGCGGTTGAAGCAAGAGGCACTGGAACAGAAAGCAGTTGGAGAATGGGAGGAAAGAGATGAACAGAGGATTTCGAAAGTCATGGAAGAACATCCTGTGTATGATTCTTGCCGTTGCCATGGTCGTGACAGGGAGTGGAATTCCGCAGAGCACGGCGCTGGCGGCGGAGCAGGAGCAGGAAGTTATACAGGAGAAGGCTTTGCCGGGGCAGGAGGATGCACAGGAGACGGCGGAGCAGGAAGAGAAAGCGGAGCCGGAGGAAACAGACGAAGAGCCGGCTCTGGATGAGGAAAAGGAACCGGAGGAGACGGATGAGGAGCAGAAGGGCGCTTTAGAGAACGAGGAAGAGCAGCCAGAGGAAAAGACTGCTCTCGATACGGTGGACGAGACAACGGAGACAGGGGATGCGGAAGGCCGGCAGGCAGACGAAGCTGCTCCAGAGCCGAGTGCGCAGGATGAGGAGACACAGAAGGACTATATAGCCGGAGGCGACTTCAATGGCCTGGAGTGGAGCGACGGCAAGCTGGGCAGCTTCAGCTTTGGTGACTGGTCGGCGGTTGACAACGTCAACCTGGATGCGTATGCTGCTCACAATGGTGCGGGAGCAGAGAGCGATACCGGACTTGGCATCACATTCAAGAGCGACCTGACGGAGAACGGAAATTTCGAGGTGTATCAGACGGTAGCAGAAAGCCTTCCGGCAGGAACCTATAAGCTGACCGCCTATGTCAAGAACGGCGTGTCTGCCAAGCTGTTCTACGGAAGAAGCTATGACAGCGATTCGCTGACCTACAGCCAGGAGGCTAAGGAGTTAAGCGACAGCTTTGCAGAGCTGAGTGAAGAGTTTACTGTGAAATCAGAAATGACCGACTATGTGGTGGGAATCAGCATTACGGCAGCCGCAGGAAACTGGGTTTGCCTGGACGACGTTGCGCTGATCTGCACGCAGGAGGGAGCAGAAGGATACACGCTGGAAGAATTGCAGACGCTTTACACAGAAGGCGCGGCAAAGGTAGAAGGAAAGACGGAGTCGGACTTTTCAGCAGGTTACGCAGAACTGACTGCGGCGCTCGCGTCGGCAAAAGAGCTGCTGGACGCCGCATCGACAGACAGCGAGGCAATCACGGCCGCCTATGAAGCATTACAGACAGCGATCGAGGGATTACAAGCGGCAGCGGCGTCAAAGACTCTGTATTATTATGCCGGGATTCTGGAAGAAAGCGAAGAAGTCGGCGTATATGTGTGGGACAACGCGGGCGGCATGATCACCAGCGCTGCAGACAAGGCAGAGTGGTGTACTTGGAATGAGGGAGACACCTACCGTATGGACGCGGTAGAAGGCTATGCCGGCTGGTACAGCATTGTGCTGGAGATGAACCAGGAGATAGGACAGCAGGCGGGAATGGAAATATTGCTGAAATCCCAGCAGGGTACCGATGAAAGATTGATGACATTTTCGGGCTGGGATAGCGGCAACCCGGAAATATTTAAGAAAATGTATGCTGGAGAAGATGTTTGCTATGCGATAAAGGACAGCGTCCTGTACAGCGGCGACGCAGAGGAGATGCAGTCGGTATTCCGTTTTGTGACGCTTCATGTTTATGGGGAAGATAAGACGCCCCAGATCAAAAAGGACGGCGGGACGCTTTCAACCTATGTGGACGGCGTCAAGACAGAGATGACCGCATCCAGTACGGATGAGTGGAGCAACAGCTACTATGATCTTACCGCGGACGAGGCGGGCGACGGATGGTATGAGATCACCTTTATTGCACCCGCGGCAGAGACGGCAGCGCAGATCGTACAGTTGTATTTCGCAAATGAGTGGAATGTGAATTTTGTGGCAGGGGCGACAGAGAATAGCTGGGAGAAGAATTTTACACCCGTATTTGAGGGAAAAACCTACTATAAGGACGGAACCTTTTATGCCTCGAAGGAAGAGGTTCCCGGCGGCTCCTGGACAGCATTGTATCAATCCCTGAAAAAACTGGTAGAGAAGGTAAAGACGCTTGCGGAGAGCGATTACAAGGCAGAGAGCTGGGGCGTGCTGCAGACAGCGCTGGAAACAGCAGAGAGTGCTCTGGAAGAATACGCGGATGTCACAGAAGGAACGGATGAACAGACAGCGGCTTTGCAGAAGGCATACGATGACCTGAAGGCGGCGTACGATGGACTTGTGGCAGCGCGGAAGGAAGAGATCTCTGTACAGCAGGTGGCGCTTGCAGACGATTTTATCACTGGAGCAGACCTTTCCTCCTACGTGGCACTTCGCCAGAGCGGCGTTGTTTTTAAGGATGAAGAGGGAAATGCACTTTCGGATCAGGAATTTTTCCGGTATCTGAAAGAGGGAGGCACGAACTGGGTCCGCATCCGTATCTGGAATGATCCTTACGACAGCAATGGAAACGGCTACGGCGGCGGAGATTCGGATCTGGAAAAGGCGGTCACGCTTGGCAGACTGGCGACAGGAGCCGGCATGCGTGTGCTGATCGATTTCCATTATTCTGATTTCTGGGCAGATCCGTCCAAACAGCAGGCGCCTAAGGCGTGGGCAGGCATGACGGTGGATGAAAAGGCAGATGCAGTCTATGCGTTCACAAAGAGCAGTCTGGCAAGCCTGCAGGCAGCCGGTGTGGATGTCGGAATGGTACAGGTCGGAAACGAGACAAACAACGGTGTCTGTGGAGAGACTTCCTGGGAAAATATCGCGAAGATCTTTAACGCAGGATCAAAGGCAGTGCGCGAATACGATGAGAACTGTCTGGTGGCAGTGCACTATACGGATCCGCAGACTGCGAACGAATTCAGCAACCTTGCTGCGAAGCTGAAGGCAAACGAGGTAGATTATGATGTGTTTGCAGCTTCCTACTACCCGTACTGGCATGGAACGACCGCCAATCTGACGGCTGTTCTGACAAATGTTGCCAAGAATTACGACAAGAAGGTCATGGTTGCGGAGACTTCCTGGGCGACCACATGGGATGACGGAGACGGACATGGAAACTCTGCGCCCAAGACCGTTGGACAGGATCTGAATTATGATATTTCCGTGCAGGGACAGGCAGACGAGATCCGCGACGTGGTAAATGCGGTCAACACGGTGAACGATCAGTCGGCAGGCAAAGGAATCGGCGTGTTCTACTGGGAGCCGGCGTGGCTGTCCGTACATTACGCATACAATGCAGACGGTACTGTCAACACAAAGGCATACGAGCAGAATAAGGCGCTCTGGGAGAAATACGGCAGCGGTTGGGCGTCCAGCTATTCTTACGAATATGACCCGTCCGACGCAGGATTATGGTACGGCGGCAGCGCGGTTGATAACCAGTCGTGGTTTGACTTTGACGGGACGGCTCTCCCGACAGCGCGCGTGTACAGCATGATCCGTACCGGAGCATATGCGGACAAAGCGATCTCCGGCGTAAAGACGAATCTGAGCATCTCTGTCAACGTAGGAGAAGAGCCGGTGTACCCGCAGACGACGGAGGCGACCTTCAATGACGGATCAAAGGCAGAATGTCCGATCACGTGGAATAAACAGCAGAAACAGCTTGTAGATACAGGGAAGGCCGGAACCTATACGGTGGAAGGAACGGCAGTATGCACCTATGAACAGTCTGAGGGCGTGACCAGAAGCGAGAGATATCCGGTAACGCTGGAGATCAAGGTGGCGTCCACCAGCAACATTCTGAAGAATCCCGGCTTTGAAGAGTCAGGAAGCGCAAACTGGACGATCGCCACAGAGGGCGAGGGATATACGATCGCGCCGACTGCGGAGAATCCGAGAAGCGGAGCGTACGGACTGAACTTTTACAGAGAGGATGTGATGAACTTCCGGGTGACACAGACGCTGGAAAATATAGCGCCCGGAATATATACCTTTGGAGGCTATATCCAGGGAGGCTCTGCGGGATCCAAGGATCTGCAATATGCGATCGTGACCGTGCAGAAGAAAGATGGAAGTACAGCGTCCTATAAGGCAGAGTGCTCACTGAGCGGATGGCTGAACTGGGCGAACCCGGAGATCAAGGGAATTGCAGTAGAAGAAGGAGACACGATAGAGGTCGGATTCCAGGTCAATTCCAGTGTCGCAGGGGCGTGGGGAAGCATCGACGACTGCTACCTGTACGGCAGCTATATGATCTCCGTAGATGAGAATATCAAGGGCGGTAAGATCTCGGTAAGCACGCTGGAGGCAACCAGCGGAGAAACCGTGACCGTCATTGCGCAGCCGGAGAAGGGATACGCACTGAAAAGCATCAGCATTTCCGGCAACTCGATAGAAGAGGCGATCCTTTCCAGCAAAGAGGGAACGTCGTCCTATGACGAGGAGACAGGGACGGCTAGCGTGAGCTACCAGGATCGGACGGGCGAAACGAAGGCAGTCTTTAAGATGCCGGACGGCGTCGCGGCCCTGACAGCACAGTTTGCGTCGATCTTCGGGGATGAAAAGGTGGATCTCGCCTCAGAAGAGGTGAAGGTCGCAGCGATCGAGGATCAGTATTACACAGGAAAGGCGATCAAGCCGGCAGTTGTGGTGACCTATCAGGGATATACCCTGGTGGAAGGAAAAGACTATACCACCACTTACGCGGATAATAAAGAACTGAGCACGGACGATAAAACGGCAAAAGTGACGATCAAGGCTTCTACAGCCAAAGCAAGCCGGTTTACCGGAACGACCGGGCAGACCTTCCGGATCGTGAAGGATGAGAGGATCAGTCTGGCTTCGCTGAACAACAAGAAGAACAAACTGACGGTGGTGCTTGAGGAAGGACCTGATGAAAAGATTAAGGACAGTTACTATTACACCGGGGAAGAGATCGAACCCAAGGTGACAGCCGTGACTTACATCGACGCGGACAATCAGACTCAGACCATCGACGCTTCCGAGTATAACTGTTACTATCAGAACAACAGTAAAGTCGGAAAGAAAGCGGAAGTAATCCTGATCGCGAAGGGAGAGAAATACAGCGGCTCCTATACAAGGAATTTCAGCATTGTGAAGTGTCCGGTATCTGAGCTTACGATCGGCGCAGTGTCCGGCGCCGTCTATACCGGCAAGGCAGTGACGCCCAAGGTGACGGTGCGGTATGGCGGAAAGGTCCTGCAGGCTGGCAAAGACTATAAAGTAACTTACAAAAATAACATCAAGGCGAGCCGTAAAAATGAGGAAGGCGTCTGGGAAAACAGCGCTTATGTGACAGTGACCGGTATGGGGAACTATGCGGGCACGACGGACAAAAAGTATTTCCGTATCAGTCCGAAGTCCCTGGAGGACATCAGTGTCAAAGTGACAGCGGAGAATCTGGCGGAGTCGACCAAAGCACAGGCTGTCAAGGTGACTGTACAGGACGGCACGACAAAACTTAAGGCGGCAAACTATACGATCACAAAGGTTGAGGTCGTATCCGGAGAGGATGCGAAGATCGCAGACAGCAGGAAATGGACGGTGAAAGGCGTCGGCACATATCAGGTGACCGTGGCAGGAAAAGATAACTACACCGGAGAAGAGACAGTGACCTTCCGGATCGTGGATAAGTCGTATCTTCTGAGCGGCGCAAGGATCACGACCAAGAGCAGGTATTATACCGGAACGACGGTGACGCTGGACGATAGCGAGCTGATCGTTAAAGTGGGAACCACGCAGCTTGTCAGGGGAACGGATTACAACGTGACCTACAGCAACAATATCAAGGCTGGAAAAGCGACGGTGACGATCACCGGACAGGGCAAATATGCAGGAAGCAAGAGCGCAGCCTTTACGATCGCAAAGAGAAGCCTTGTAGCGGCAGGAGCTTCTGTTGCCGAGAATAAAAAAGCATCCACCGGCTATCTGAGCTATCAGATCGTTGCGGACGATACCTATGGTACAACGCAGTATTATACCGGCTATGCGCTGACACCGGAACTGAAGGTGACGGCAGTCAACGACGGCAAGACGGCAGTTCTCGCCAGGGGAACAGACTATACGGTAACGTACAAGAAGAATGTAAAAGCCGGAGATAAGGCAGAGATCAAGATTACCGGAAAAGGAAATTACAGCGGAAGCGTCACCTTTAAGGAAGCGTTTGAGGTGGAGAACCGGAAGCTCGACGATTTCGTCATTTCCATCGATCCGGTGACATACACAGGCAAGGCGATCAAGCCGTCCGTTAAATTTGTGGATAAGCAGACCGGAACTATTGTGGATCTCAAGGCCGGAACGGCATACACGATCAGCTATAAGAACAACAAGGAAGCGGCAGGAAAGAACAGCAGCAAGAATCCTTGTGTAGTCATCAAAGAAAAAGGTCTTAACGGGGAAGCGAAGGCGACACAAAAGCAGAGCAAGACGCTGACATTCACCATTGCGACTGCAAAGATCGACGCATCATGCGTGACGGAGCTCACGGCGCAGACCTACAAAGGGAAAGCGGTTACTCCGGCAGTGAAAGTGAAGGTAAATGGCAAGGCATTGAAAGCCGGAAAGGACTACACAGTCACCTACACAGGCAACACAAAGCGGGGAACGGCAGTCGTACAGATCACCGGTATCGACAATTACAGCGGAACGGTTGAGAAAGACTTTATTATCCGGTAGAACGAAACGGGAGTGACAGAAAGAATAAAAGTAAGGCGGGTTCGCGAAGAACCCGCCTTATGTTATGCGAAAAACAGGATCAGCCAAGTCCCATGATGGCGTCAACCGGCAGGGAGAAAGCTACGGCGTGAGCCGGGGTGTTGATCCCGTGCTGACTGCTGATCGCGGTCATGACCTCTGTCTTTTTTGCCTGAGGGACAACGATGGCAACAATCTCCTGCTCATCCTGAATGGGAAGCCCGAAATGGGTCGCGATCTCCGCCGGACTGCAGCGCAGACCCTTCAGGATCGTGCCACCGGTGGCTCCTGCCGCTCTGGCAGTACACATAATATCGTCGCTGTAACCCTGGCTTGCTGTCACTACTATCATTGCATGTGTAATCGATTCGCTCATTTTCTTCTCCTCTTTTTCCAGTGCGTGTTCTGTCTGCTGCGATTCTGCTGCGTTCAGCAGCTTGTAAAGCCATCCCTGTACGCCGCTGATGGGAATGCTGACGGCAATACCGGTACCGCGTTTGTGGAGCTGCAATGCCTGGTTCATCTCGGCCAGCAGCATTTTTGTGTGGTGACGGTGAACGAAGCACAGCATGATCGTTTTCTGTGTATCGCCCAGACCACACAGATTCAGGAAGTCGGAGCTTGCGGTGCCGATCCCGTGCATCTGGTAGTAGATCGGGATGTGGGAATCGATCAGAAATTCGGTCAGCTTTTCCCGGATATTGGAATCTATGATGATCACAAGGCATCGAAATGCCGGCTTGCTGTTTGTATTTTGCTTGTTGGAATCCTGCATACCTATTCCTCCTCCATGTCGATAATCACATCATCGTCAATTTCAGCCATAACGGCAGGTGCAGAGAGCGCCTGCTTCTGCTTCATCTGATAGAGGGCGCCCATGATCTGTATGGCGATCAGGGGTGCCATGGCTACCATTGCCACTACGCCGAAAGCGTCTGTCACGACATTTCCTCCTACTGCGGTACACGCGCCCATGGCGAGCGGCAGAAGGAAAGTCGAAGTCATCGGACCGCTGGCAACACCACCGGAGTCAAAGGCGATACCGACAAACACCTTAGGAACATAGCGCGTCAGCACCAAAGCGATGATATAACCCGGGATCAGCAGGAAATAAATGTTCAATCCGGTCAGCACGCGCAGCATGGCAAGAGCCACGGAGGCGGAAACACCGATGGAAAGACAAAGATTCATAGCGGAACGGGAGATAGAGCCGTTTGTGATATCCTCTACCTGTTTGTTCAGCACCTGCACCGCAGGCTCCGCTTTTACGATATAATATCCGATCAGCGCGCCGATCGGGATCAGCGCCCATTTCCAGGGCTGGCCTGCCAGGTCGCTTCCGAGAAGACTTCCGACCGGGGCAAATCCTACATTGACGCCGGTCAGGAAAAGGATCAGACCGACGATCGTGTACAGGAAGCCCATCAGCATCTTGATCATCTGATTGCGGTGATAACGTCTGGAGATGAGCTGGAAAAGCAGGAATACCAGAAGTACCGGGAAAATGGAAGAAAATACTTCCTTGGCATAGTCCGGCAGCATATGTACAAACTGTTTCATCACATCCTGCATGGTGACGACGTCCGGAATATCGGTTGCATTGTAGGAGGCCCCGGTGGGATGGAAAAAAATGCCGAGAAGCAGAACCATCACGATCGGACCGATACTGCAAAAGGAAACCAGACCGAAACTGTCGCTCGAACCGTTCTTGTCGCTACGGGTAGAGGAAAGTCCCACACCGATAGCCATGATGAAAGGTACGGTCATCGGGCCGGTGGTCACGCCGCCGGAGTCAAATGCGACAGCGATAAAATCCGTGGGAGCCACGAACGATAACAGGAAAAGCGCTACATAGAGCACACACAGCAGAACCGGAAGGCTCAGCTTAAAGATAATACGAAGAACGGCCACGACCAGAAACAGGCCGACGCCGAGAGCTACGGTCCAGATCAGCACCTCGTTAGGGATAGAAGGCACCTGGTTGGCGAGAACCTGCAGGTCAGGCTCTGCGATCGTGATAATGACGCCCATCACAAAACAGACGATCACTAAGATGGAGAGCCGTTTTGTTTTCATGATCTGTGCACCGACGCCTTCGCCGAGAGGCGTCATGGACATTTCTGCGCCGAGCTGAAAGAAAGCCATGCCGATGATCAGCATAAAAGCGCCGACCAGGAACAGGGCGATCGTTCCGGTTTCCATAGGTACTACGAAAATGCTCAGGAGCAGCATGATGACGGTGATCGGCAGCACGGCGCTGACAGATTCGTCAATTTTTTCTTTTAACTTTTTGTTCAAATAATATCACACACTTTCTGTTGTCTGGTTAATAGTTACAAAATACCAAAATAATTTTATCTTTTGTAGAAAAAAACGTCAATCACGAAAAATGGAATTTTACAGAATCTTAACACGGGGATGTGGTCTGTGAAATTTCACCGTGAAATTCATGTTTTTTGGATTGTATTCCGGGACAAAAAAAATTATACTTAAAATAATACAGGCATTATTATAAGGTGCATTTGCAGACCTGATAGGATAGATGAAAAAAGGATAGAAGGTTTGGATTCAGGAAGGAGAAAGCATTTTATGAAAAGGATTGGCAGCAGTGTTTTGGCATGGATTCTGGCGGCGGCTATGTTTCTGGAGCCTGCGGCATGCGCCGTAGTATCTGCACAGGAGCCCGTGCTGACACAGGAAGAACAGGCAGAAGGGAAAGAGGGACTGACGGAAGAGCCGGGAACAGAAGAAGGCGAAGGTCAGGAAGAAGAGAAGAAAGAGCCGGAAGAAGACGGAGAGGACGCAGCGGAAGAAGAGCAGGACTCTCAGCCAGAGGACGAAGAGAATAATACGCCGGAGGAAGAAAACGGCGAAGAGAATGCGGAGACCGGGGAGGAAGAACGCCGGGCGGACGAGGAAAGCACGGAGGACGACACACAGACGCTTTCCGGAAATTCTGTCTCTGAAAACACGGTGACGGCAGAGGATGGAGAGCTTCAGACCGGTTACTGTGATGATCCGGATGCACTCTATCAGGCGGGCAGCTTTGACGTCGTGATCGAAACGCCGGAGGATAACTACAGCGCGATGGACGCCGAGGCACAGAGCCTCAGGGATGAAGCGATCCAGGCGATCTATGAAGGATTGCGGGATAAAAAAGAGAAGATTGATGTCAGCGCATATGGATTTACAAAGAGCGATCTGGCAACGTTTCAGGCAGTTTACTACGGTGTGGTCAATGATCATCCGGAATTTTATTATGTAAAAACAGCCTACCGCTATTGGAGTTATTCAAGCGGGGAGATTGTGAGCGTCGAGCCTCAGTATATGGACTATGATTTTGATGATGAGGCATTTCAACAGGCGACACAGGAGGCAATGTCGTTGATCGACGATGATATGACGGAAGTGGAGAAGGCATTGGTGCTCCATGACTATATCGCGGTGACCTGTGCCTATGACTATGATAACTATCTGGCGGGAACGCTTCCGGAGATGGTCTACAATTCCTACGGAGCGCTGGTGGAACGGAGCGCCGTATGCCAGGGATATGCCCTTGCCTACAAGTATCTGCTTGGACAGGCAGGAATCCAAGCGTATATGGTCAGCAGTAAATCCATGAACCATGCGTGGAATATCGTCAGGCTGGATGGAGAGTATTACCAGGCCGATGTGACCTGGGATGATCCAACTTCAGACAGGATCGGGAGAGCGCGTCATTACTATATGTTTATCAGCGACACGGCGTTCAAAAATTCCAGAAAACACTATGGATGGACGGTGACGACGGCCAGCGAAGAGACAGATATCACAGCGACAAATACGCAGTATGACGAGGTATTCTGGACGAATTGCGACGCGCAGATCACAGTACAGGATCACAAGTATTACTATGTGGATGGAAAGGACGCAACAAAAATAGGAATACGTGTGAGAGATTACGCCGGAGAGTCGATTGATACATTGACCACAATCCCCTACTGGACTGTCTGGGGTGGCGGCGGCTGGTGGAACGGAGCCTATACCGGACTTTCCCAGCTGGATGATATGCTTGTCTATAATGACAAGGAGAACATCTACGCCATCAACAGGGATGGAACCGGAAAAAAGGTGCTGTTTGAGCCGGATATTACGGAAGGCTACATATATGGAAGCTACTGTGAGGATGACACGCTGTTCTATATTCTGGCACAGTCGCCCAATGAAGAGGGAAAATTATATTACACAGAATTAACTTTTGAGGATACGGAAATTGAAAGCATCACGCTGGATCAGACGGAACTGGTGCTGGATGAAAAAGGAACGTCTGCGCTGAAGGCGACCATCAAGCCAGCACGGGCAAATAAATCGGCATTGCACTGGACGAGCAGCAATTCCGGTGTGGCTGCTGTCACAGCGGAGGATGGTTCTCTGGAGGCAAAGATCACAGCGGTGAAAGAGGGAAGCTGTACGATCAAGGTTTCGGATGGAACCCATGAGGCTTCCTGTGAAGTAACAGTCTGCAAGAAACTTGATAAGCCGGTGTTTACGCCTGCGGAAGGGTATGTTGACAAAGGAGATACCGTCACGATCACGGCGGAGGACGGCGCGGATATCTATTACACGACAGAGGGCAGTGATCCCAGGACGGCCGACGGGCATAAGTACACAAAGCCTATTCCGGTCGATGATACGCTCACGATTTATGCGGTTGCAGTGAAAGGCGGCAGCGTGGACAGCGATATTGCCAGTGCTTCTTTTGTACCTTGTACAAACAATCTGATACTGAATAAGACAGAGATGACACTGAAGCAGGGAGACCGGGAAAAGATCCTGATCGTGGAGCTTCCTACCTCCAAGGGAGAGCCGGATGTGAACTGGAGCTCCGAGGATGAAAACATAGCCGATGTAGACGGCGGAATAGTCACAGGTCTGACTGCAGGAACGACAACGATCACAGCGACGGTGGAAGATCATAAGGGAAGAAAAGTTACGGCGACCTGCAAAGTTACGGTGCACGGGCAGCTTGCACCACCCGTATTTTCACTGGAATCCGGATACGTAGATAAAGGAGATACCGTTACGATCACAGCGAAGGACGGAGCGGACATTTACTATCTGATCGGAGAGGATGATCCGGTCAGCAAAGGAATGAAATATACCGGTTCGATCACGATCGATAAAGATATGACGATCACCGCCGTGGCGGTCAAGGACACCTATTTGAACAGCGAGAGAGCGATTGCCGAGTATAAGGTAGGCTCAAACGAGTTTACGCTTGAGCAGACAGCGATCACCCTCACGAAGGGAGAGCGGCAAAAGATCAGTATCACGGCGCTTCCTACGGCGACGGAGGAGTCGGAGGTTCAGTGGAGCTCCGATCACGAAGAGATAGCCACAGTAGAGCAGGGAACGGTCACAGCGGTGAGTGCCGGGACGGCGACGATCACAGCGAGCGTAGAAGACTATAAGGGAAGAGAAGTTACGGCGAACTGTGAGATTACGGTAAATCCCAAGATGTTCACAGTATCTTTCTATAGCGCTACCGGCGTGCTGATCGAGGCACAGCAGGTAGAAGAAGGAGCCGATGCAGTGCCTCCGACGAAAGTGCCGGAATATCCGGGCAAGATCTTTTCCGGATGGGACGGAGATTATACAAAAGTCGTGCAGGATATGGATATCCGGGCGCGCTATACCCTACTGACCTATCAGATCACGTATGTACTGGATGTGGGAGAGCATCCGAACATTTCGGATAAAGGAACGAATCCAGACAGCTATACCGTGGAGGATGATCTGGTATTTCAGGATGCAACAGGAAGCGGGGATTTTGAATTTGCCGGATGGTACGAAACCAGTGACTACAGCGGAGAGGCAGTTACCGGATATACGGCAGGACATACGGGAGATATTACGCTCTATGCAAAGTGGAGAGACGGAAGAGGTCTCCGTATGGAATATACTGACGCAGATGGAACAATCCGTACCAGCATCGGAGAACAGACCTACACGGGAGCCGCGATCAAGCCGGAGATCCGGGTATATAACGGTGCGGATCTGCTGACGCCTGGAAAAGATTACAAGATAACCTATAAGAACAACAAAGCTGCCTATGAGCTGGGTTCTCAGGAGGAGGGCTTCAAGGCAGCCAAGGCTCCTGCCGTTGTCATACAGGGAGTCGGCAATTATACCGGAAAGATCACAGAGTATTTTGTCATCCGGAAAAAGAACCTCGCCGACGAGGATATTTCAGCCGAAAATCTGCTGGTTTCCTATAACAAGGGCAAGAGTGTCAAGGTGAATCCGGCAGTAAAATGGAATGGAAAGGCTCTCAAAAACAAGACGGAATATACATGGCAGTATGCACCGGATGAACTGGAAGAAGGTGCGGGTAAAGAGCCCGGACAGTGGACGATCACGCTGACGGGGGCAGGCAACTTTACCGGAAGCAGGGAGATTACACTGGCTATCACCGAGCGCACCCTGCTGAGTAAGTGTAAGGTGAAAATTAAAGATCAACCCTACGAAGAGGGCGCGAAAGTGTCTCTTTCACCGGAAGATATCAAATTGACCTGTGGAAGAACAGTGCTGACGAAGGAAGATTACGACTTCAAAATTCTGGATGAGGAGATGAAGATCGGAACGCACCAGGTCGTACTTACCGGAAAAGGTGACTATGAAGGAACGCTCAAAACGAGCTTTAAGATCACAGGACAGACCTTGAAGGGCGCAAAGATCGAAGGAGTGACAGATCTGGTATACTGCGGCGATGCGGAAGCGATCGAGACAAAGCAAAAAAAGAATCTGACCGTACGTACTGCAAAAAAGGTTGAACTTACGGAAGGGACGGATTACAAAGTAACTTTCAGTAAGATGGAAAGCGCCGGAACGGCAAAGCTGACGGTCACAGGAATCGGAGGCTATACGGGAACGGTGAGCAAGAGCTTCAAGATCAAGCCGTATGATGTGAAGGTGAACGGACAGGAGTATCTGGAAGTTGTCTTTGAAGAGGGAACAGAGACATTCCCCTATGCCAAGGGCGGCGTGAAACCCAAGGTATCTGTAAGCTTCCGCGGAGAAGAACTGATCGAAGGAACCGACTACAGAGTGTCTTATCAGAATAATAAGGCGGTGACCACAGAAAATACGAAGAAGGTTCCAACGGTAGTCATCACGGGTAAGAAAAACCTGACAAAGACTTACATCCTTCCGTTTGAGATCGAGAAGCAGGACTTTTCGAAGGTATCGATTTCGGCTGTGGATGTGACGGTAAATTCCAAGGCAGGAAAATATTACAGTACGCCGGTTCTTGTGGACCCGGATGGAACAAAGCTGAAGGCTGGTACAGATTATAGCAAGAGTTATGTCTATAAGGATGAGGACGGGAATATACTGGATAAGACAGCGTGTCCTAAGGCGGGAGACAGGATCACTGTGATCGTATCCCCAGCAGGCAGTTATGAGGGTGAAGCGATCAGCACGACTTACCGCGTTCTTGAGAAGAACAAGGATATCAGTAAGGCGAAGGCGACGGTCAAAGGGAAGATCTATTATAACGGAAGCAAGGTGACTCTCAAAGAGAAAGACATTACGCTGACCCTCAACAGAGAAACTCTTGATCCGGAAAATTATGTGATCATAGGCTATCAGCTCAATGACCGGAAAGGTAAGGCAACAGCCATCATACAAGGCAAGGAGAGCAAGGGATACGGCGGAACCAAGAAGGTGACTTTCAGTATTCTGCCGCAGACGATGAGCTGGAAATAGGTTGACAGGATCCGGTTCCTAGTGTAACGTATTTTAATATGGAAGAAAAAGGCTGCCGCTTCTATGAAAAAAATTTGGAAGCGGCAGTTTTCGGTCAGGGAAGAGGACATGGCAGGGAGGTGAGGTGTTGAAAAAAGTGATAGCGGGAGTTGTGATTCTGGCGGCTGTGGCAGCAGGAGTGGTCGGATACCATAGTTATACGAATAGAGACATTTATGCAAAAGAGGCGGCAGATACACTGGAATTAGCGCCGTTGCCGACAGATTCTGTAGAGCTGGAAGAGGGGCTATCAGAGCTGGTGGCATTAGTAGATTCGCAGGTGGAAGCAACGGAGATTGCACGTCTATATGATATTGAGTTAAGGTCATATTCCTATGGTGTTGCCGTATATACAACGGACAAGGATCCCGCAGAAGTGATCCGCATGGGAGAGGAAGAAGGTTATCCTACGTTGGAAATAAACCAAACGTATTATCTGGATAAAGAAAACTAAGATTCAAAAATGAGGAGGAGAAAAATGAAGCTCAGGAAATTGAGAGTGCTTTCCGCAGCGTTAGCGGTATCGATGATTCTTGATATGACAGGGATCAATGTGCTTGCGCAGGAGGCAAACCTGAACACCGTGGAAGAACAACAGACCGCGGAGAATGGAACGCAGGGTGATGACGTAAACGGCGGTACAGACAATGACGGCGCCGGAGACGTTGAAGAGTCCGGAAAGGATGAAGAAACCGGAGACGGTGAAGAGTCTGGAAAGGATGAGGAAGCTGGAGACGGTGAAGAGTCCGGAAAGGATGAGGAAACCGGAGACGGCGAGGAGACCGGAATTGATGAGAAAACGGATGACGAGGAAGAGTCTGAAAACACAGAGGAGTCCATATCCGGTAATTCGGTATCTGAAAATGATATAGAAAAGACAGAGGAAGAAAACGACGATTTTGCGATGTTCCCCGGGATGGGAAGCGATTATAAACTGACGAGCGCGCAGATGGCGGATAAGGCAGAACTGGCAAAACACCTGGGAGATGGTGTCCCGAAGGATGACGGTACGGGTACATATGCAGACGCTAAAGGCATTTACGAGCAGGGGGAGATCGTTTATCTGACAGATTCGCAGGAAGAGGCGGAACAGGTAGCGGAGGCCTTTGGAGGAACACTTGACAGCTATTCCTATGGAGTGGCTGTGGTGAGTCTTGCCAAAGGGGTGACAGTGGCGCGCGCTGTTGCGGCTGCGGCCAGCGAGGAAACAAACCTTCCGGCAATATGGCCTAATTATTATTACCATTTGCTGGATGAGGAGATGCCAGAAAATGTAGATGACGATTTAGAAGAGTATGTTGGGGAAGATTCTCAATATTATCTGGCGGCCAGCGTGGCCAATGATCCGGCGCTGGTGGAGACAAGCGCAAATTATCAGTGGATGCACGACTATGTGGGTGATTCTTATGCGTGGACGGTAGGATACAAAGGACAGGGCGTTAAAGTTGCTGTAATTGATACGGGACTCCTTACGACACATGAGGATCTCGCAGCAAATGCACTGGCTGGAAAAGATTTTTCGAATTCGGCAAACGGTACAGACCATCCGGGCGATAACCAGGAGCACGGGACTCATGTGGCGGGAATTATTGCGGCCGAAGAGAACAATGGAAAAGGTGGTGCAGGTATTGCGCCGGATGCGAAAGTCAGCGGATATTGTGTGTTTTCGACGTCTGGAGGGGCGACGGATTCCGATATTATAAGAGCAATTAATGCTGCAGTTGCAAATGGATACGATATTATTAATATGAGTCTTGGTGGACCTTGCTACAGTAAAAATGAGGCAGATACAGTCAAGAAGGCTTATGAGGCGGGCGTCGCAGTCTTTGCGGCAGCCGGAAATGAGGCGACAAACGCTTGCAGCTTCCCGGCAGCATATCCCGGGGTAATTTCTGTCGGAGCGATAGATAAGACAGGGGCAAAGGCGTCCTTCTCCAACTATGGTTCGACGGTGGATGTGTCTTTCCCGGGCGTGGCTATCTATTCTACTACACCGGGCAGCACCAGCAGTTATGAATCATGGAACGGCACCAGTATGGCGTGCCCGGCGGCAGCAGGAACTGCAGCGGTCATCCTTTCCGCGCGATCAGATATCAGAAGCAAGAATGGCAAACAGAAGGTAGATGCCCTGCTGGCTGCAATGAAGAAGAGTACAACAAAGAGCTCATCCGGCGGTATGGGTGCGGGAACCACCTATTTGCCCGGTGTGCTCGGTCTGGCTACGACACAGACGGCGCCGGCAACACCGACCATCGAAATACAGGGAAGTTATGACAGCTCGAAAAAGTATTACCGGAATCAGAGCGTAACAGCTACGATCAGCACAACGACTCCGGTAGGCGTTGCAATCTATTATTCAACAGATGGTAAGAAGCCGAGTTATAAAAATGGTGTTGTTACCAATGGAAGGCTTTTGACGGCCACACCTACAGGTAATACAAAGTATAGTGGAACAGTAACGCTTACCGGTGCTAAGAAAGTGACAGTAAATGCGATCGCAGTCAACACCATTACCGGAAAGGTCAGCAAGATGGCAACGAAGGCAGTGACACTTGCTCCGACGCCAACGGCTGTCAGTGTGACGCAGGCAAATGGTATCACAAAAATTGCAGCGGGTAAGTCTGTAGCACTGAGTGCTACGGTGACGCCTACCTATGCAGTATCGACCAAGGTAAAGTGGAGTGCAGACGCTGCAGCAAGTAAGGCGGGGGTCAAGGTATCTAACGGTAAAGTGACGACGACCAGCAAAACACCCGCGGGGACATATACGATCACAGCAACCGCTGTCGGAAGCGATGGAAAAACATACAATGGAAAGAGTGGAAGCTATCAGCTTACTGTTTTAGACAAGGCTTATATCAGCAAGGTAACGCTGAAACCCAATAAGCTGACATTGGATCTGGTTAAGAACAAAACCTTTGGTCTGCCGAGTTATCTGGTGGTGGATAAGACAGATAAGACCAAGGGAGATTCAAAGGATGTAGTATGGAGCAGTTCGAATGCGAAGATTGCCAAGGTGGATGCGAATGGAGCGGTAACAGCAGTATCGGCCGGAAAGGCAACGATCACGGCTACGGCGAACGATGGAAGCGGTAAGAAAGCGACCTGTGCAGTGACTGTTACATCACCGGTGACAAAGATCACGGTGAGCGGTCCGGCTAAGGTGGCTGCAGGAAAAACAATCATATTGACAGCAAGTGTGGCGCCTGCGACTGCAACGAAGAAGAAAGTCACCTGGACAGTTACCGGGAATGACAAGGTAAAAGTGAACGGCGGCAAGGTAACTGCTGCAAAAGATGCGACAGGAACCTGTACGATTCAGGCACAGGCAGCGGACGGATCGGGAATAAAATCCAATGCCTACAGTGTGACGATCGTTTCGGGTGCTATCACGGGTATTAAGCTGGACAATACAAAAATGACGCTGTTCAGTACGAAGGGAAATTCGTCAGCAAAGACAAGCGGAACCTTGAAGGCAACTGTGACTGGAACGACAGGTGTGGATACCAGTGCGGTAACCTTTACATCAAGCGCGCCTGGAATCGTAGCGGTATCGCAGAGCGGGACGACAGCGACTCTTGCAGCTAAATCTGCAGGAAAGGCTGTGATCACCTGCGCGGCAGCGGATGGAAGTGGTAAGAAGGCTACATGTACCGTCAATGTCAATGTACCGATGTCAAAGATCATGGTTACGCCGACCAATGGATATAATGGGGTAGTGGCACAGTCGAAGTCAATAAACCTTGTAGCAAAATACAATAGCAACTTTGGTACACCGACAAACAAGAATGTAAGCTGGAGTTCTAATTCTCAGTACGTGACTGTAAACAAAGGAAAGGTTACAGCAAAGAAGGATGCGCCGGTAGGAACGAAGGCGGTGATTACTGCAACAGCTGTGGATGGAAGCGGCATGAGAGGTTCTTATACGGTAACGGTTACACCACTGATGAAGTCTGTACATATTATACCAACGTATCAAGATGCCTACCAGGTTATAGTGGTTGGGACGGATGGATCTGTTTATGATTATCCGTACTTTGATACGCAGGTTTCTGGAGGTGCAAACATGGGCTGTAATGTTGTTCATGATGAAAATGCTGGATGGCTGCTTCTTCCGGTGCCTGGCAAAGCTAATTATCCGTATAATACGATGCAGTCGGTTGTTTGGGTAAAATATTTACAGAAGACAAAAATTACTGTAACACTGAAAGATGGATCGAATGTTAAGGGTTCGGTGACAGGATATATTGGAAGAAATAGTGCGGATGAAGTTTTTATTTATTAAGTCATAAAAAGATAAAGATGAATGTTGTTGAAAAGGAGTCGAAATCGACTCCTTTTCTTTCTTCCCAAAATATGATATGCTAAAGTGTACGGTTATAACTAGAAAGTGGGGGCATATACAAGTTTCCACAGGAGATAGACCAGGGGAGGTACCAAGGTGAAAGGGAAAATGGCAGGGAAAAGGATCATAGCAGCGGCGATCGCACTGATGCTGGCAGCAGAACCGGCGGGCGGCGCGATGCCCTATGTTATGGCAGAGGAATTGCAGCCGGCAGAGGAAAATACGGTACAGCCGGAAGAACAGGATCCCGGTTCTGTGTCTGAAAATGATGGAGAGCAGCCGGGAGAAGAACCGTCCGGAGAAGAGCCAGACCAGGATTCGCAGGATGGCGAAGGGACTGATGGGGAAGAACAGCCGGAAGCGGATGCTGAGGAAGAAATCACCGGGACGGAAGAGGAGAAGCAGCCGGACGGAGAAGAAGCTCCGGAGGAGGACAGCCTTTTTGCAGGGATGGCGGAATCCTACAGCCTCAGTGCCAAGCAGGTAGAGGATAAAGCGATACTGGCAGAGAACGCGGGAGATATCCGGGAAGAGGACGAGGGCGTTCTGTATGTGGAAGGACAGGTTATGACGACGGCGGATTCGCTTCAGGAGGCTGAAGCGATCGCAGAAGGGTACTGCGCCGACATCATCAGCTATGAGAACGACATTCTGCTCCTTGCACTTGGAGAGGAAGTGACAGTTGCACAGGCGGTAAGCGCGGGAGCGTCAGAGGAAGAAAATCTTCCGGCGGTATGGCCGAACTATTATCGCTATGCACATGAAGAGGAGATTCTGGAAGAGCAGACCTATACCACGCCGGAGGGGCTGGAGGTCACAGAGGAAGTGCTGGAGGAGACAGAAGAGGAAAATGCGCAGGACAGCTCTGCACAGGCAGTTTCCGATCCGGCGCTGAGCATTACCAGCAGCAGTTACCAGTGGCAGCATGAATATATTGGTTCGAATTATGCCTGGGCAAATGGCTATACCGGACAGAATGTCAAGGTTGCGGTTCTCGATACGGGAGTTACCCCGGGAAATGCGGATCTGCCGTCGTCTACCGTGGTGGCGAATGTGAACTGCTCAACTGCCGGCTCCACCGATGACAGTTATGGACACGGATCCCATGTGGCGGGTATCATAGCGGCGACGAGAAACAACGGATCTTACGGGGCAGGTGTAGCGCCGGACAGCAAGATCTACAATATTAAGGTGTTGAACGACAATGGCGGCGGAAATGATAAGCAGATCTGTAACGGTATTGAGGAAGCCATCAAGCAGGATGTGGATATCATCAACATGAGCCTGGGCGGACCGGGCTACAATCAGGTGATGCAGGATGCGATCGACAAGGCTTACGATGCAGGGATTGCGGTCTTTGTTTCGGCGGGAAATGACGGGACGTCCGGTATGCTTTATCCGGCAGCTTACAAGCACGTGATCTGCGTGGCGGCTGTGAACAGAGGCGGCGCGCGCGCAGGCTTTTCCAATTATGGCTCCTGGGTGGATCTGAGCGCCCCCGGTGAGTCGATCTATTCGACATTGAGGACCGGAGCAGGTACAAAGAGCGGAACATCCATGGCGTGTCCGGTTGCAGCCGGGGAGGCTGCTGTGCTTCTGGCGTCCGGAAAGATCAAGGCAGATAAGGGAAGCAGACGTGTGGATGAATTGGAACGGGTGATGAAGAACAACGCCATTTCCACGGGAACTTCCGGTATGGGCGCCGGGGTTACCAGTCTGACGAAGGCGCTTGGAATTTCCGGGGCGGCGGACAAGCCAAAGACGCCCGCCATTACGCTGACGCCGGACGCGGACAAGCAGCGGGTAAGCGTTTCCATGCAGGGTTATGGGGATGTGGATATCTATTATACAACGAATGGAAAAACGCCGTCCTATCAGGAATATGTGAATCCTCCGGCTTCCGGAGCCGGATCGACAAAGCTCTTCACCGGAGATTTCACGATCAATGATGCGGCGAAGGGGACGATCAAGGCGATCGCGGTGAACGCGAGCGGCGTGTCCAGCGCGGTGCGCTCGGTCACCTATCAGTTAAAGCCTTATGTGACAGGGATCACCATCACCGGAATCCGTCAGGTGGCAAGAGGCAAGAGCATCCAGCTCAAAGCGGAAGTGATGCCTGCCTATGCGACGAACAAAGCGGTGACATGGGAATTAAGCGTAAACGGCACAGTTCTTGATGCAAAACAGCAGAGAGAGCTGGGCGTCAGCCTTAGCAGCAGTGGTAAGCTGACAGCAAGTGCAAAGGCGACGACCGGAAATTATATGATCCGCGCGATCGCAAAGGATGCGGGCAAAAAAGCGTCGAAAAGCGAGACAATCACGGTTCTGGAATCAGTGATGGTCAAGAGCGTGAAGCTGGATATCTCGAAAAAGGACTTTACGCTGCCTTACGAGGGATATTATTATCTGTCCAATGATTTGAAGGCGTTTGATGTGGAGGGCAATGCGCTCAAAGCGTCCGATATGATCTGGCAGAGCAGCAATCCGGCGGTGGTGGAGGTTTCCTCCATCGGCGCACTTTCTCCAAAGAAAGCAGGAAAAGCGACCATTACAGTCATGGCGAATGATTCCAGCGGCAAGAAGGCGACGGTAGCGGTGACGGTCAAGCAGCTTGTGCAGAGCGTGACCGTGACGGGAGTCAGCACCATCGCGGCAGGAAAGTCAGCGACATTTAAGGCTGTTGCAGCACCGGCAACAGCGAACAATAAGAAGGTGACATGGTCGCTCTACGAACGTACAATCGAAAATGGAAATGAAATTTACATTGAAATGTCGGCTGCGGCGCAGAAGCGTAAGGGCGTCAGCATTAACAAAAATGGAAAAGTGACGACTACAAAGAAGGCGGTCGGAGGAAAATACAAGGTTACGGCTGTGGCGGCGGACGGAAGTCAGGAGGCGGACAGCGCGGTATTCACCGTCAAGACGGGAGCGATCCAGAAGATCGCGTTTACAGACAAGAGTTACAGCAAGGTCAAGATCTTCCGCGTGAAGGCGACGGCAGATACGCCGACCTCCGCGAAGATAGAGGCGGAGATCAAAGGACCGGATGATTGTGATAAGAGCGCCTATACGGTCAAGAACAGCAATCCTGCGGTAGCGAAAGTGAGCAGCAGTGAGACGCAGGGGATCATTACGATCACGGTGACAGCGGCCGGAAAGATGACAGGCAAAACGACGGTTACGATCGAGGCCAACGACGGAAGCGGCAAGAAGGCTTCCAGTACGGTCACTGTCTGCAACCCGGCAGCCAGCGTGGACGTCAGCGCAAGCACTGTGACGTCCTGGAAAAGCGATGGATCCTGCGATGCGGCGATCGTTCCGGGTAAGAGCCTGCAGATGAAGGCGAGGGTAGCGACAAGTTATGGAGCGGTATCGGACAAGGGCGTGACCTGGGAGCTTTGCGATTCGGGACAGCAGAAGATGGATGCGGCGGCACAGAGACAGGCCGGCGTCAGCATATCTGCCAGCGGAAAAATGACGGCGGCAAAGAACGCGGCAAGCAATAAGACCTATAAAGTCAGGGCGATCGCCAAAGACGGAAGCGGTACGAAGGGGCTTTACACCGTGAAGATCGTAGCTCCGGCAACCTATGTGAGGGCGAAGACGACCGCGGGCGTGGTTCTGACTGATTATGAGAAAAAGGATGGCAAGACGGTACAGTCAGTCTACCTCTGCCATGTACTGCCGGACAATAATGGCGTACAGCAGATGATGAAGTACAAGATCGAGAGCGACGGCGCGACAGACAGCGCAAAGAAATACTATTCCGTCTCCTCATCGAACAGCAAGATCATTGAGGTGACGACGAGCAACGGTTATATGTACCTCACGCCGCGCAGGCTGGGCACTGCCAGGATCACACTTTCAACGACGGATGGAACCGGTACGAAGATCACGTATGTGTTCAAGGTCGTGCCGGACGACGTGGAGACTAAGAAATAATTGCTATTATAAAAATGAAAAGATAAAGAAGAAAACGTGCATGACACGGAATGGAGGAATATATGGTATTAAAAAGAGCAGCGCTGCTGACAGCGACTACCCTGACAGTTATGGCGGGTATGACAGGATGCGGATCAAAGCAGGAGGAGCCTGCGCCGGAACCGATCGTGGAGGAGATCCCGCAGGAGGAACCGGAAGTGGAGGAAGAACCCGTAGAGGAGGAACCGACTACGGCATATCCGGTGATCGAAGGCAGGGAGGAAGTCAACGGACAGACCCAGAGTTACCTTACCGGACAGTGGACGGACAAGTCACAGTCCCTGCGCAGACCGATCGCTGTTATGATACCGAACAATGCGCCTGCAATGCCGCAGTATGGACTGTCCAGAGCCGGGATCATCTATGAGGCTCCGGTGGAGGGACGTATTACCAGACTGATGGCAGTGGTGGAGAATTTTGACGATCTGGACCGGATCGGACCGGTGCGGAGCAGCCGCGACTACTATATTTATGTGGCAATGGGATATGAGGCGATCTACTGTAACTGGGGATTGGCGAAGCCCTACGTGGAGGAGCTTATCAATCGTCCGGATTATTACAATATCAGCGCTGCAGTCGATGGGATCCACAATCCTTCGGATGAGGCGTTCAAGAGAGTAAAGCGTCCGGGCTATGCGCTGGAGTTTACAGGATATCTCGATATCCAGGGATTATTTGACGCAGTCGAAAGACAGGGGTATGATTGGAGTTATGACGCAGATTATGTGCCGCCGTTCTTATTTACAGCGGATGATGTTGTGGCAGATTACGCGGACAACGACGATGCGTTCCTGATCTATCCGGGCGGCAAGTCCAGCAGCAATTCCGGCGGGTACGGAGCATACCACCCGTATTTTGAATACCATGAGGACGATGGTCTGTACTATCGTTACCAGGATGGCAAGGCGCAGACAGACGAACTTACCGGCGAACAGCTCACGGTTACGAATGTCGTATTCCAGTATTGCCACGGAGAGGTCAGAGACGACCATGATTATCTGGCGTTTGGCGTTCACGGAGAGGGCGATGCGATCGTGTTTACGCATGGAAAGGCGATCAAGGGAACCTGGTCGCGTTATGATGGAGATTTTACGCCGGCTAAATTCTATGATGAGAACGGCGATGAGATCATCTTCAATCAGGGTAAGACCTGGGTATGTAATATCTGGAAAGAATATGGCGAGTTTGTAGAGTTCGGCACAGAAGGAAATCTGCAGGGAGATGGATTCTCCAAGGCGTCTGACACTGCGGCAGCGGATGACGAGGCTAAGATCGCTGAGGCGGCAGCTACAGCGGAGGCAGACTGATTCGGAGACATAAGCCATCGGAAATAGAGGAGCAATGGATAAGAACGAGTGGTATAAAGTAGGAGAAGAAATAAGAGATCAGGTGCAGTCGGCGATCGACACCGGCAATTATTCGCAGCTTGGAAAGATGATCGGCGACTCGGTGAACCGTGCGGTCAGCGATGTGTCAAACACCATCAGCGACGCGTTTGGAGGAAACAGCCAACGCACGACGACGTACCGGAATACGACTTATCGGTCCTATGGTCAGAATCCATACGGGCAGAATATGCCGGCACAGAATCCGTTGTACCGCAAGCCGAACATCCGGCCGGATTCCCGGTATTTTGACAGGAGCCCCAAGGGAAGTGTAGCGGGCATCCTGTACATGGTGTTTGGGTATACGACGACCGGAATATCAGCGGCTGCAGTTGCCATTATAGCGATACTGTTTGCTGCCGGCTGGGAAGTCGGCGCAGGGCTTGGAATTGCGGGGGCAATGCTGGCAGCCGGGATCGGAATGGGTTCATACGGATCGGTGCTGCGAGGCAGGGTGAAGCGTTATCGCCAGTATGTGGATCTGGTAAAGGAGCACCTGTACTGCTCGATCGCTGATATGGCGTCCCGGACCGGGAGAGCGGAGAAATATATCCGCAAGGATCTGAAGAAGATGATGCAGCTTGGCATGTTCCGTCAGGCGCATCTGGACAGTAAGGAGACCTGTCTGATCGCCAGCGACGAAATGTATGAACAGTACAAAGCGGCGCAGCAAAGCTACGAAGAGGAGCAGCGCAGGGCAGAGGAAGAAAGACGCGCGCAGGCGGAGAAGGCGCAGAGCCAGACTGCGCCGGGCGAGGACGTCCGGAAGGTGATCGAAGAAGGACAGAATTATGTAAGGCTGATACGGAAGTGCAACGATGATATTCCGGGAGAAGAAATGAGCGACAAGCTCGACCGGCTGGAGCTTCTGGTGACGAGGATCTTCGACCAGGTTGAGAAGGAGCCGGATCTGGCGCCGGAGCTGCGCAAGATGCTCAGCTATTATCTGCCGACCACACAGAAGCTGCTGGAAGCATACCGTGATCTGGATCAGCAGCAGATCGAGGTCAATAACATTGCGCAGACGAAGAAAGAGATCGAATCGGCGGTGGATACGATCAACGAGGCGTTTGAGAAGTTCTTAAATGAACTTTTCCGGGATAAGGCGTGGGATATCCAGTCGGATATTTCCGTGCTGAACACGATGCTGAAACAGGATGGCTATCTCAAGAAAGATTTTGACCACGAATAGTGTCTGGAAAAGTATGGGAAAAGGATAGATATCAGAGTGACAGAAGGGAGAACAGAAAATGAGTGAGACGATGGAAAAGGAAAGTGTACTGACAGGAAGCGTAGTGAATGCGAATCCGTTAAATGAGATCAAGCTGACGCTGGATCCGATACAGGAGCCTGCGCTGAAGGAAGATCTGGACGACACAAATCTGAGCGCAGAAGAGCTGAAACAGGTTGAGGAATTCAGCAAGCAGATCGATCTGCACAATTCCACGGCGATCCTGCAATACGGTGCCGGGACACAGAAGAAGATGGCTGATTTTTCCGGGGATGCGCTTGAGAGCGTGCGCACAAAGGATCTTGGCGAGGTCGGAGATATGCTTTCCGGCGTGGTAGCGGAGCTGCGTGATTTTGACGCGGAGGAGGAAAAAGGAATCCTCGGCTTTTTCAAGAAGTCCAGCAATAAGCTGGAAGGACTGAAGGCAAAGTACAGCAAGGCAGAGACAAATGTCAATAAGATCTGCGAGACGCTGGAAGGACATCAGGTGCTTCTTCTGAAGGACATTTCCATGCTGGACAAGATGTATGAGCTGAATCTGACTTACTTTAAGGAACTGTCCATGTACATTCTGGCAGGTAAGAAGAAGCTGCAGGAGACACGCGAAGGGGAGCTTGCACAGCTTGTGGAGAAGGCGCGCGTCAGCAATCTGCCGGAGGACGCACAGGCGGCAAGGGACGTACAGGCATTGTGCGACCGCTTCGAGAAGAAGCTGCATGATCTGGAGCTGACAAGAATGGTATCCATTCAGACAGCGCCGCAGATCCGGCTGGTGCAGAGCAGCGATACGATGATGGTGGAGAAGATCCAGTCGACGATCGTCAACACGATTCCACTCTGGAAGAGCCAGATGGTCCTTGCACTTGGCGTAAGCCATGCGGAGCAGGCTGCAAAGGCACAGCGTGAAGTGTCGGATATGACAAACGAACTGCTGAAAAAGAATGCGGAGATCTTAAAGACGGCGTCCATCGAGAGTGCCAAGGAATCGGAGCGCGGTATCGTCGATATGGAAACGCTCAAGAGCACCAATGCAAATCTGATCGCGACACTGGACGAAGTGATGAAGATCCAGGCGGACGGAAGAGAGAAGAGAAAGACCGCGGAAGCAGAGATGAAGCAGATGGAAGAGGAATTGAAGCAGAAGCTGCTTGAGATCAGCACAAAATAGAAGAAGCAATGCAGGAAGGGAAACAGCCAGTATGAAATGGATGAAGTTCAGGATCAAGACAATTACCGATGCGGAGGATATCATTATCAGCACGCTGTACGACATTGGGCTGGAGGGCGCGCAGATAGAGGACAAGATCCCACTCACGGCGCTGGAGAAGGAGCAGATGTTTGTGGACATTCTGCCGGATGGCCCGGAGGACGACGGGATCGCATACCTGAGCTTTTTCGTGGAAGAGAAGGAGGACGGCAGTCTGGAAGTGGGAGGCGTGCCGACGGATAAGGAGACGATCCTGTCACAGATCAGGGACGAACTGGAGGAGCTGCGCTTTTTCATGGAGATCGGAGAGGGCAGTGTGACAGTGACCGAGACAGAGGATATCGACTGGATCAACAACTGGAAACAGTATTTTCACCAGTTCTATATCGACGACCTTCTGGTCATCCCCTCCTGGGAAGAGGTAAAAGAAGAGGATAAGGATAAGAAGATCCTTCACATCGATCCGGGGACGGCGTTCGGAACCGGTATGCACGAAACTACCCAGCTCTGTATCCGGCAGATCAAAAAGCACCTGACGGACACGACAGAGCTTCTGGATGTGGGAACCGGCAGCGGGATCCTGGCGATCCTGGCTCTGATGTACGGGGCAAAGCACGCGGTGGGAACCGATCTGGATCCCTGCGCGGTGGAGGCGGTTGCCCAGAATATGGAGGCGAACGGAATCCCGGCGCAGGATTTTGAGATGATGATAGGAAATATCATCACGGACAGGGAAGTGCAGGACCGGGTCGGCTATGCGTGCTATGACATCGTGGTAGCGAATATTCTGGCAGATGTGCTTGTGCCGCTTACGCCGGTGATCGTGCACCAGCTGAAAAAGGGAGGAATCTATATTACCTCCGGCATTATCAACGATAAGGAAAATGTTGTCAGAAAAGCAGTGGAGGACGCTGGTCTGGAAATACTGGAAGTGACGTATCAGGGAGAGTGGGTTTCCGTCACGGCGCGCAAGAATGTGTAGGCCGGCGAAGGCGATCCACCCGGTTGCAGGGATTCTGGCACTTGTGTGGATGTGCATTATTTTTGCCTTTTCTGCACAGGATAAACAGGAGTCCGGTGCAGTCAGCGAGGGTGTGAGCTACGAGCTGGTGAGCTCTACCGGATTCCTCTTTCATTTGAATCTGGATGAGGACCAGATCCGGGAGATAGCGGGTTCGATCGAGAGAACTGTCAGAAAAGCGGCGCATATGACGGAGTATGCGATTCTGGCTGTTCTTTTCTATGTCTGGCTGGGCACATGGCAGTTCCGGCGAGGACGCAGACAACTGCTTGCGGTCGCAATGGCGGCTGCGTATGCCGCGAGCGATGAATTCCATCAGCTTTTCGTTGAGGGAAGAGCCGGGCGTGTGAGCGATGTGCTGATCGACTCGGCGGGAGCGCTGGCCGGCGTGGGGATCTGCACCCTGTGCATCTGGCTGCACCGGCGGCGGAAGCAGCGCCAGAAGACAGAGTAAAAGCAGGAGAATACAGAGATGTATCAGTTTTTTGTGGAACCGTCACAGATCATGGGAAAGCGGATCGTGATTCAGGGAAGCGACGTCAATCATATTAAAAATGTCCTCCGCATGCGTGTGGGGGAGGAGATTGCGGTCAGCAACGGAGTGGATGGCAGGGAGTACCGGTGCGGGATCGAGGAGTTTACCGCGGACGAGGTCATCTGCTCCCTTCGCTTTATCAAGGAGGACGGAGTCGAGCTGCCCTCGAAGATCTATCTGTTTCAGGGACTTCCCAAGGCAGATAAGATGGAGCTGATCGTCCAGAAGGCGGTGGAGCTGGGCGCTTACGAGATCATTCCCGTGGCGGCGAAGCGCTGTGTGGTAAAGCTGGATGAAAAGAAGGCGGCGGGAAAAAGATGCCGCTGGCAGGGCATTGCAGAGGCGGCAGCCAAGCAGAGCAAGAGAGGGATCATACCGCAGATCGGTGAAGTGATGAGCATGAAGCAGGCGATCGCTTTTGCACAGCAGATGGATGTGCGGCTGATACCGTACGAGCTGGCGGAGGATATGGGACATACGCGGGAGCTGATCGGTGCGGTCAGACCCGGACAGAGCGTGGCGATATTCATCGGACCGGAGGGTGGCTTTGAGGAGGCCGAGATCCAGGAAGCCCTGCAGGCAGGCATCGAGCCGATCACCCTCGGAAGGAGGATCCTGCGGACGGAGACGGCGGGGATGACGGTGCTGGCGTGGCTTGGATATCTGCTGGAGTAAGGGGTACAATGCCGTGGCGGTCATTGTCCAATCCGCATAAAATAGGGTATAGCGAGAATAAAGTGCCCTCCACACGGCGCATCGGCTTTGTGACAGGGCGAAAGGAATGACAAAATGGAAGTATATTTGGATAATTCTGCAACTACAAGATGCTTTGACGAGGTTGGTCAATATGTGCAGAAGATTATGTGTGAAGACTATGGGAATCCATCCAGTATGCACCACAAGGGCGTGGAGGCTGAGAAGTACCTGCGCTATGCGCGGGAGACGATCGCCAGACTGCTCAAGGTGAACGAGAAGGAGATCCTTTTTACCTCCGGCGGAACGGAGTCAGACAATATCGCGCTGATCGGAACAGCTATGGCAAATCACAGAAGAGGGCGGCACCTGATCACGACGCAGATTGAGCATCCGGCGATTCTGCAGACGATGCAGTATCTGGAGGAACAGGGTTTTGAGGTGACTTACCTGAAGGTTGACGGGCAGGGAAGGATCGATCTGCAGGAGCTGGAAGGGGCGATACGCGAGGATACGATACTGGTATCCATTATGCACACAAACAATGAGATCGGCACGGTAGAACCGATCGCCGAGGCGGGAGCGCTCATTAAGCGCTGCAATCCGCAGACGTATTTTCATGTAGACGCCGTCCAGGGATTCGGAAAGTTTCCGATCTATCCTTCCAGAATGCACGTGGATATGCTGTCGGTGAGTGGGCATAAGATCCATGGGCCTAAGGGAGTTGGATTTTTATATATAAAAGACGGCACGAAGATCCATCCGATCATCTATGGCGGCGGACAGCAGAAAGGGATGCGCTCCGGTACGGAGAATGTGCCGGGGATTGCCGGACTGGCGATGGCATCTGAAATGATATACCGCGATCTGGAGCAGGACCGGATGCAGATGTATCGTCTGCGGGAGGAGCTGATCGAGGGTGCGCTGAAGATCGAGGATGTGAAGGTGAACGGCTGCCGGGAGGGAGAATTTGCACCGCATATCGTGAGTCTTTCCGTAGCCGGCGTCCGCAGCGAGGTGATGCTGCATGCGTTGGAGGACAGGGGGATCTATATCTCGGCGGGAAGCGCCTGCGCCTCCAACAGACCGCACACTTCGGCAACGCTGAAAGCGATCGGCGTAGAAAAGGGACTGCTGGATTCCACACTGCGGTTCAGCCTGTCTGTATTTACTACGGAGGAAGAGATCCAATATACCGTGCAGGCGCTGCATGAGCTGATCCCGATGCTGCGCAGGTACACACGACATTAGAGAATGGAAAGGTGAGAAAACATGTTTACGGCTTTTTTGATAAAGTATGCGGAGATCGGTGTGAAGGGTAAGAACCGTTACCTCTTCGAGGACGCGCTGGTGAAGCAGATCAAATATGCACTGAAAAAATGCGATGGAGAATACGCGGTGCGCAAGACAGACGGAAGGATCTATGTGGACGCCGTCTCGGAATTTGATTATGACGAGACGGTTGCCGCTTTGCAGAAGGTGTTCGGAATATCCGGGATCTGTCCGGTGGTCTACGTGGAGGACGAGGGCTTTGAAAAGCTCGGCGAGCGCGTGGTGCGCTACATCGACGAGGTGTACCCGGATAAGAATAAGAGCTTCAAGGTAGCGGCCAGACGCGCACGCAAAAACTATCCGCTCAATTCGATGGAGATCAATGTGGAGATGGGAGGCGTCATCCTGGACGCTTATCCGGAGATGCGTGTGGATGTGCACAAGCCGGATATCCTGCTGAATATCGAAGTGCGCGACAAGATCTATATCTATTCGGAGATCATTCCGGGACCGGGAGGAATGCCGGTAGGCACGGGCGGCAAGGCGATGCTGCTTCTCTCCGGGGGAATCGATTCGCCGGTTGCCGGCTGGATGATCGCCAAAAGGGGCGTGAAGATCGACGCGGTCTATTTCCATGCGCCGCCGTATACCAGTGAGAGGGCGAAGCAGAAGGTCGTGGATCTTGCCAGAAAGGTGGCTGCCTACACCGGGCCGATCTACCTGCATATCATCAACTTTACGGATATCCAGCTCTATATCTATGACAAATGCCCCCACGATGAGCTGACGATCATCATGCGGCGTTATATGATGCGGATCGCTGAGCAGATCGCAAGACAGACCGACTGCATCGGACTGGTGACAGGGGAGAGCATTGGTCAGGTAGCGTCTCAGACCATGCAGAGCCTTGTCGCGACCAACGAGGTCTGCGAGCTGCCGGTCTACCGTCCGCTGATCGCGTTTGACAAGATGGATATCGTAGATATTTCGGAGAAGATCGACACCTATGAGACGTCGATCCTGCCTTATGAGGACTGCTGTACGATCTTTGTGGCAAAGCATCCGGTGACAAAACCGAATGTGAATATTATCCGCAGACATGAGCAGAATCTTTCTGAGAAGATCGACGAGCTGGTACAGACGGCGCTGGATACCGATGAACTGGTGATCGTTCAGGCATAAAAGGGGAAAAAGAAAAGGATGACCACTGGTCATCCTTCCTGTTCCTTCGTTATGTTCGAAAAACTTGCTTACATCAGATAAGGCTTTAATGCAGCCATCACTTCGTCTGTTCCATCTTCTGCATGGATGTTCAGGTCGATCGGCTTGGAAAGATCCAGGCTGAAGATACCCATGATGGATTTTGCATCGATAACGTATCTTCCGGATACTAAATCGAAGTCATAATCAAACTTTGTAATATCGTTTACGAAAGACTTAACCTTATCAATAGAATTTAATGAAATCTGTACTGTTTTCATTTAAGAATTACCTCCTTTGATTTTTAATACCTTCTGCCTATATACTAAATGCTGGCAGATTAAAAGTCAATGATAAAACAATACAAAAAATGCGGAGATTACTATGAAAAGTGTAGCATTACATAATCTGGGCTGTAAGGTAAATGCGTACGAAATGGACGCAATGCAACAAATGTTACAAGAAAAAGGATATAATATTGTACCATTTGATGAACGTGCGGACATTTATATCATCAATACCTGTACGGTGACAAATATCGCGGACAGGAAGAGCCGGCAGATGCTTCACCGTGCCAGGAAGCAGAACCCGGACGCCGTGGTCGTGGCGGTGGGCTGTTACGTGCAGACGGACGCGGAAAACGTGCAGAAGGACGAGGCGATCGACCTCGCGATCGGCAACAACCGCAAGAAGGATATGGCCGCCATTCTGGAGAAATTCCTGGAAGAGCGGGAGAGCGGCAGTAAGCACGATGGGTCCAACGATATTATCGAGATCAACGATACCAAAGAGTATGAAGAGATGACGCTGCAAAAGACGGCAGAGCATACCAGAGCCTATATCAAGATCCAGGATGGCTGCAACCAGTTCTGCTCCTACTGTATCATCCCTTACGCGAGAGGACGGGTCAGAAGCAGGCAGGAGGAGGACGTCCTGAACGAGGTGAAGGGACTGGTGGCTGCCGGGTATCAGGAGATCGTCCTGACGGGCATTCATTTAAGCTCCTACGGGATCGACCGGGGCGAGGCAGAGCTGCTTAGACTGATTCGGAAGCTGCAGGAGATCGAAGGACTGCGGAGGATCCGGCTGGGTTCGCTGGAGCCAAGGATCATCACGGAAGAGTTTGCAAGGGAGCTTGCATCCCTCTCCAAGGTCTGCCCGCATTTTCACCTGTCGCTGCAAAGCGGCTGCGACAGCGTGCTCAAACGGATGAATAGGCGTTATGACAGCGGGGAATACTATGAGAAAACGCAGCTTCTGAGAAAGTATTTCCGCAATCCGGCGATCACGACGGACGTCATCGTGGGATTTCCCGGGGAAACGGAAGAGGAATTCCGGGAGACGGAGGCGTTTGTGCGCAAGGTGCAGTTCTTTGAGATGCACATTTTCAAGTATTCCAGAAGACACGGAACGCGCGCGGCGGAGATGGAAGGTCAGCTCACCGAGGCGCAGAAGGCGGCGCGGAGCGCTGTCTTGCTGGAGCTGGAAAAAGAGATGTCGCACAAATACCGCGAGAGCCTGATCGGAACCGAAGTGGAAGTGCTTCTGGAGGAGTCAAAGGAGATCGGAGGGCAGCGGTACTGGATCGGACATACGCCGCAGTATGTCCGGGTGGCGGTTCCTGCACAGGACGACGCCGGGCGGAGCAATGAGCTGGTCAGAGGCGTGGCAGAGGGATTTCTGGAGGACGATGTGGTGCTGCTGCGGGAGAGCGCATCGAAAAAGGATTGAATTTTGTGCGCCGATAGAGTATTATGGTAACAATAGGGGCAGTTTGGCATTATGTGAAAAACAGACAGACTGAAACGATGGATAAGGGCGTGAGATAATGCAGGATTTAGACAATACACAATTTTTCAAAGTGGAGACAGAGGCTGAGACAGGCGTAAAGATCGTGCTGTCTACCGTATACGAGGCACTTACAGAGAAGGGGTACAACCCCGTGAATCAGATCGTTGGCTATATCATGTCCGGCGATCCAACATACATTACCAGCCACAAGAATGCAAGAAGCCTGATCATGAAGGTGGAAAGAGATGAGCTGGTGGAGGAAATGCTGGTAGAGTACATCAAAAATTCTCTGAAGAAGTAATGACCGGCGCCGGTCAGCAGTTGAAGACGGACGCAGGGCAGGAGGCAGAATGAGGATCATGGGACTGGATTTCGGCTCCAAGACAGTGGGAGTGGCGGTGAGCGATCCGCTGCTGATCACGGCACAGGGGCTTGAGATCATCAGAAGAAAAGAGGAGAATAAGCTGCGGCAGACGCTCGCGCGGATCGAGGAACTGATCCTTACATACGAAGTGTCGGAGATCGTGCTTGGTTTTCCGAAGAATATGAACGATACCATTGGACCGAGAGCGGAGCTTTCGCTGGAGTTCAAGGACAAGCTTGAGAGAAGATGCGGGGTTCCGGTTGTGATGTGGGACGAGAGACTGACCACCGTTGCCGCAGACAAGGCAATGATGGAGGCGGGGATCCGCAGAGAGAACCGCAAAGAGTATGTGGACAAGATAGCGGCAACCTTTATCTTACAGGGATATCTGGATTATCGTGCCCTGTCTGGGAAGGACAAGGAGACAGTGTAAGTGGAGAAGATAGTTTTTACACCGGATGGAGAAGATGCAGTCGAGTTCTATGTGTTGGAGCAGACGAGACTGGGCGGAATAGATTACATCTTAGTAACAGACTCGGAGGACGGAGATGGAGAAGCGCTGATCCTGCGCGACACATCTGCCCCTGACGAGCAGGAAGCGCTCTATGAGATCGTGACGGATGATGAGGAACTGGACGCCGTGGCAGCAGTGTTCGAGAATATGCTGGACGATGTCTCGTTCGAGTGACCGGATCGTCAAGAGGCTTGCGGAAAAACAAAATATGGAAAGAAATATGGAGGTAAATTTTTTTGAAAAAAATTGAACAAGGAAAAGCAGCTTCCAAACTGAAGGTTATCCCTCTGGGTGGTTTGGAGCAGATTGGGCTTAATATTACTGCCTTCGAGTATGAAGACAGTATTATTGTGGTGGATTGCGGTCTTTCATTCCCGGAAGATGAAATGCTGGGAATAGATCTTGTGATCCCGGATATAACTTATTTAAAAGACAATGCAGACAAGGTGAAAGGCTTTGTTATCACACATGGTCATGAGGATCATATCGGAGCACTCCCCTATGTGCTCAAGGAACTGAATATTCCGATCTACGCGACGAAGCTCACGATGGGTATTATAGAGAACAAGCTGACAGAGCATGAGCTGATCGGAAAGACCAAGCGGAAGGTAGTTAAATTCGGACAGTCGATCAACCTCGGCAGTTTCCGGATCGAGTTTATCAAGACGAACCACAGTATCGTGGACGCAGCAGCGCTTGCGATCTATTCGCCGGCAGGCGTTGTGGTGCACACAGGCGATTTTAAGGTAGATTACACGCCGGTATTCGGTGACGCCATCGATCTGCAGCGCTTTGCGGAGATCGGAAAAAAGGGCGTGCTTGCGCTGATGTGTGATTCCACGAACGCGGAGAGACCGGGCTTTACCCCGTCTGAAAAGACCGTGGGAAGAACGTTCGACACGCTGTTTTCCGAACATAAGGACACCCGGATCATCATTGCGACCTTCGCGTCCAATGTGGACCGTGTGCAGCAGATCATCAATTCCGCTTACAAGTTTGGACGAAAGGTCGTTGTGGAAGGCCGCAGTATGGTGAATATCATCGATACGGCGTCCAAGCTGGGCTATCTGAATATTCCGGATAAGACGCTGATCGATATCGAACAGCTGAAAAATTATCCGAACGACAAGACGGTCATCATCACGACCGGAAGTCAGGGAGAGAGTATGGCGGCGCTGAGCCGTATGGCGAGCGACAGCCACCGGAAGATCTCGATCATGCCGGGAGATACGGTTATCTTCTCATCCCATCCGATCCCGGGTAATGAGAAGGCAGTCACCAACGTTATCAACGAGCTCCAGATGAAGGGCGCAGACGTGATCTTTCAGGATGTGCATGTCTCCGGACATGCCTGCCAGGAAGAGATCAAGCTGATCTACAGTCTGGTAAAGCCGAAATATGCAGTGCCGGTTCATGGCGAGTACAAGCACAGAAAAGCGCAGGCGAAAATTGCCGCAGAGCTGGGGATCCCGAAAGAGAACATCTATATGCTCCAGTCGGGAGATGTGCTGGAGATGGACAGCGAGAAAGCTGTCGTGACCGGAAAGGTGCCGGTCGGCGCGATCCTGGTCGACGGACTCGGAGTCGGAGACGTCGGCAACGTCGTGCTCAGGGACAGACAGCATCTTGCGGAGGACGGTATCCTGATCGTCGTGCTTGCGCTGGATTCCTACAGCGACCAGCTTGTGTCCGGGCCGGACATTGTATCGAGAGGCTTTGTGTATGTGAGAGAATCCGACGAGCTTCTGGACGAGGCAAGACTTTTAGTCAATGATGCCATACAGGGCTGTCTGGATAAGGGACAGTCAGATTGGGGCAAATTAAAATCCACCATCAAGGACGTTCTGAGCGAGTTTGTCTGGAAAAAGACAAAGAGGCGCCCCATGATCCTTCCGATCATCATGGAAGTATAGCGGGGTTTGGAACAAAGGAGGAAGCAGCATGTCAGACATTGATGTGAGGAGAGTGACCAGTAATTTTGCGGCGCTGATCAGACAGACGGATATCTACAGAGAATATGATTTTCAGAAAAACAAACTGAAGAGACAGCCGGATCTTTTCCAGAAAGTCAACGAGTACAGGCGGAAAAACTATGACCTCCAGCAGGAAGAAGAGGGAGAAGCGCTGTACGAGAAGATGGAGCAGTTTGAAAAGGAATGGGAAATGTTCCGGGAAAATCCGCTGGTAGATGATTTTCTGAAGGCAGAGCTGGCATTTTGCCGGATGATGCAGGACATCAATGTACAACTGACAACGGAACTTGATTTTGAGTAGCCAGGACACATGCGCAGGGCGTTTACGGTATGACAGAGAAAGGCATGGACGTTTTATGAATGTAAAACAGATTGTGGGAACGACGGCCGAACTGATCATCAAGGTCGTGATCTTCGTATTTATCATAATGTTTGTATATCGGACTGCTGTGGCAGCCTACGACTACGGTTACCGGGTGTTTGCGGAGGAGCCGGTGTCCCAGGGCGAGGGAAGAACGCTGAGCGTCTATGTGGAGGATACCGCCTCGGTGCGAGACATCGGGGATATGCTGCAGGAAAAAGGACTGATCCGGGACGGCAGGCTCTTCTGGATCCAGGAGATGCTTTCGGAGAACCACGGAAAGATCAAACCGGGAATCTACGATCTCAACACATCCATGACCAGTCAGGAGATGATCGCCGTGATGGCGGGCACGGACGAGGAGACGGCGGACGATACGACGGCAGCGGGAAGCAGCCAGCCGGGAGAGACTGCGGATCAGCAGACGCAGCAGGACGAGGCGGCGCTGATCGAGGAAAACGCTGCGATCGGAGCGGAAGAAGGAACCGGGGAAGGAGCTGGTGAAGGGGAATGATAGCAGAGGAACGCATGAGCGCATTTATTGATTCCCTTGATACCGGCAACACTCCCTTTCTGAACAAGATAGAGAAAGAAGCGAAGGAAACCAATGTGCCGATCATCCGGACGCAGACACAGAGCCTGATGAAATTTCTGCTGGCAATGCACAGGCCGATGTCTATTCTGGAGGTAGGATGTGCCATTGGTTTTTCTGCCCTTCTGATGAGTGAATATGCGCCGAAGGGATGCAGGATCACAACGATAGAGAAGTATGAAAAAAGGATTCCGATCGCGCGGGAGAATTTCAGACGCGCGGGAAAAGAGCAGGAGATCACGCTGCTGGAGGGAGACGCCACGCAGATTCTGGCGGAGCTGACGGAGCCGTACGACATGATCTTTATGGATGCGGCGAAGGGACAGTATATCCACTTCCTTCCGGATGTCAAAAGGCTTCTCGCACCCGGAGCGATCCTGGTGTCCGACAATGTGTTGCAGGACGGAGACATCATCGAATCAAGATTTGCAGTAACAAGGAGAAACCGCACCATCCACAGCAGGATGAGAGATTATCTGTATGAGTTAAAGCACGATCCGGAGCTGGAGACGGTCATTCTGCCGGTGGGCGACGGCGTGACGGTCAGTGTCAGAAAACAGGAAACTTAGGAATGTCCGTGTGAAAGGGCATGGAGGAAACGATGAAGAAACCAGAACTTTTGATTCCGGCGAGCAGCCTGGAGGTATTAAAGACGGCAGTTATTTTCGGAGCGGATGCAGTCTATATTGGCGGCGAGGCGTTCGGTCTGCGCGCAAAGGCGAAAAACTTTTCGCCGGAGGAGATGGCGGAGGGGATCGCTTTCGCGCATGAGCATGGTGTGAGGGTTCATGTGACAGCCAACATCCTGGCGCATAACTATGATCTGGAGGGGGCGAGAGCCTACTTCCATGAACTCAGGGAGTTAAAGCCTGACGCGCTGATCATCGCAGACCCCGGAATGTTTACGCTGGCAAAGGAGATCTGCCCGGAGATCGACATTCATATCTCGACGCAGGCGAACAACACCAACTACATGACCTACCAGTTCTGGTACAGACAGGGCGCAAAGCGCGTTGTGTCCGCGCGGGAATTGTCTTTGCAGGAGATCGCGGAGATCCGCAGGAACATACCGGACGATCTGGAGATCGAGAGCTTCATCCACGGCGCGATGTGCATCTCATATTCTGGAAGATGCCTTCTGAGCAGCTATTTCACGGGGCGCGATGCGAACCATGGGGCGTGCACCCATCCGTGCCGCTGGAAATATGCGGTCGTGGAGGAAAAGCGGCCGGGTGAATACCTGCCGGTCTATGAGAACGAGCGGGGAACGTACATTTTTAATTCCAAGGATCTTTGCATGATCGAACATATTCCGGAGATGATCGAAGCGGGCATCGACAGCTTTAAGATCGAGGGACGCATGAAGACGGCGCTCTATGTCGCGACCGTGGCGCGTACCTACCGGAAAGCGATCGACGATTATCTGGAGTCGGAGGAGAAGTACCGGGCGAACATGGACTGGTACCGGGCGGAGATCGCCAAGTGCACCTACCGCCAGTTTACGACGGGGTTTTATTTTGGCAGGCCGGACGAGAATACGCAGATCTATGACAACAACACTTATGTGAACGAATATATTTACCTCGGCATCGTCGGGGAGCTGCGTCAGGGACCGGGGGACGAGATCGGGATCTGTGCGCGGATCGAGCAGCGCAACAAGTTCTGCGTGGGAGATCAGATCGAGATCATGAAGCCGGACGGAAGCAATGTGCCGGTGAAAGTGCTCGCCATGTACGACGAGGAAGGGAATCCGGTCGAGTCGTGTCCCCACTCCAAACAGGTCATCGACGTGCTTTTATCTGAACTGCCGCAGGTGTACGATATTCTGCGTGTGAGCAGTCATGGAACAATATGAAAAAATATCATTGACCGTTATAACGTCTGTATTGTACAATGTGAGCAGCGAACCGCCGGAACTGCCTCACGTGTACAATACTTGTTTTATTTAGCTGCAAAGGCTCTCTTTCATGCCGAGAAGGATAATTTTCAGAAAAAAATAAATTTAGGTATTGCATTTTCAAAAAAAGTAGAGTATCTTAATAGAAAAGGTCGACGACCTGATATAAAGGTATCTAGAACGAGGATGTTCCAAAAGGTGATTTTGGAGCATTTTTTTGTGTGATGAAAAATATATCTGCATAGAGAAGCAGAGTATTGACACACTGGCTAAGGGAGGTTCGGGATAGCCTTAAAACGAGGAAAGGATGATGAGAGAATGAGCGAAGTATTTAATGTTGAAGAGATTTTCGGACAGAACGTATTCACGCTTGGCAAGATGAAGGAGCGTCTTCCCAAGAATGTGTACAAAGAGGTTGTAAAAGTTATGAACCAGGGCGGAGAGCTCTCCATGAACACCGCGAACGTAGTGGCAAAGGCCATGAAGGACTGGGCTGTTGAAAACGGAGCAACACACTATACACACTGGTTCCAGCCTTTGACAGGAATTACCGCAGAGAAGCATGACGCTTTTGTTGCTCATCCCGATGAAGAAGGCAGAATGTTGACGGAGTTTTCCGGTAAAGAGCTGATCAAGGGTGAGCCGGACGCATCTTCTTTCCCGTCAGGAGGACTCAGAGCGACATTTGAGGCGAGAGGCTATACCGCATGGGATATTACCTCCCCTGCATTTTTGAAGGAATCCGGCTGCGGCACGATCCTGTGCATCCCGACAGCTTTCTGCTCCTACACCGGCGAGGCGCTGGACAAAAAGACACCGCTGCTCCGTTCGATGGAGGCGCTCAGCGAGCAGGCGCTCCGTATCGTCAGACTGTTCGGCAACACAGAGGCAACCAAAGTCGTTGCATCCGTTGGTCCGGAGCAGGAGTACTTTCTGGTAGATAAAGACTTATATATGAAGAGAACCGATCTTATGTTTGCGGGACGTACCCTTTTTGGTGCACCGGCTCCTAAGGGACAGGAGATGGAGGATCACTACTTCGGCGTTATCCGCGAGCGTGTCGGCGAATATATGAAGGATCTGAACGAGGAGCTGTGGAAGCTGGGCGTTACTGCCAAGACACAGCACAACGAGGTGGCACCGGCACAGCATGAGCTGGCACCCATCTATGAGACGGCAAACATTGCGGTGGATCATAACCAGCTCGTTATGGAGGCGATGAAGAGAGTTGCCGTCCGTCACAATATGAGATGTCTTCTCCATGAGAAGCCGTATGCCGGAGTCAATGGATCCGGTAAGCACAACAACTGGTCGATCACGACAGACAACGGCGTGAACCTTCTTGATCCCGGCGATACACCGAATGAAAATGTACAGTTCCTTCTGGTTCTGGCATGTATTTTGAAAGCAGTCGATGTTCATGCAGATCTGCTCCGTCAGTCGGCATCCGACGTCGGAAACGATCACAGACTTGGCGCAAACGAGGCGCCGCCGGCTATCATCTCCGTATTCCTGGGCGAACAGCTTGAGGATGTGGTGAGACAGCTTATCGAGACAGGAGAGGCAACTTCCGTAAAGGAAGGCGGAAAACTTCTCACCGGTGTTAAGACGCTTCCGGATTTCCAGAAGGATGCGACAGACCGGAACAGAACGTCACCGTTTGCCTTTACCGGAAATAAATTCGAGTTCCGTATGGTAGGCTCCGCAGATTCGATCGCGAGCCCGAACACCACACTGAACGCGATCGTAGCAGAGGCATTCTGCGAGGCGGCTGACCGTCTGGAGAAGGCAGAGGACAAAGAGATCGCGATCCATGATCTGATCAAGGAATACCTGACAGAGCACCAGAGGATCATCTTCAACGGCAACGGTTATTCCGATGAGTGGGTAGCTGAGGCAGAGAGAAGAGGACTTCCAAATATCACCTCCATGATCGAGGCAGCAAAGACCATCACGACAGACAAGGCGGTCAAGCTGTTTGAGAAGTTCAAAATCTTTACAAAGGTTGAGCTGGAGTCCCGCGAGGAGATCATTTACGAGACCTATGCGAAGACGATCAACATTGAGGCACTTACGATGATCGATATGGCCGGCAAGCAGATCATCCCGGCTGTAGTGAAATATACCAAGGCGCTTGCGGATACTGTCAATGCAGTGAAAGCTGCAGGGGCAGACGCAGGGACTCAGATTGAGCTTTTGAAGGAGACGAGCGAGAAACTTTCCGCAATGCAGAAAGCGCTTGTAGAGCTGGAAAAGGCAGAGAAAGAGGCATCCACGATCGAGGACGCAAAAGAGCAGGCATTCTTCTACAAAGATACGGTGAAGAAGCTGATGGAAGAGCTGCGTGCACCTGCAGATGAACTCGAGATGATCGTAGACAAGAACATCTGGCCGATCCCTACATACGGAGAGTTGATGTTCGAAATTTAAGCAGCGTATCCCAATCCCCTTTTTTATGGGAGGGCGGGTCATGTATCCGCCCTCTCAATTTTAAGAACAGGAGATTGTTCAAAAGAACTGCTTTGCAGGTGAAATTTGAAATTGTTATAATTTTTTGAAAAATTTTGAATAAA